>Ga0065711_1007746_pt1 | contig 14203 bp, 5 predicted proteins | sample Hoacrofraction12_FD_59098 | JGI IMG/M metagenome (GOLD analysis project Ga0065711, IMG submission 59098) | Hoatzin crop microbial communities from Cojedes, Venezuela - Epithelial fraction 12 v2 (version 2) | ecosystem: Host-associated > Birds > Digestive system > Esophagus > Crop | place...
TTTCAGTGGTGCCCAGTGACAGGACAAGGGGTAATGGGCACAAACTGAGGCACAGGAAGTTCCGTCTGAACATGAGGAAGAACTTCTTCCCTCTGAGGGTGACGGAGCACTGGAACAGGCTGCCCAGGGACGTTGCGGTGTCTCCTTCTCTGGAGATATTCAAGACCCGCCTGGACAAGGTCCTGTGCAGCCTGCTGTAGGTTACCCCGCTTTGGCAGGGAGGTTGGACTAGATGACCCACAGAGGTCCCTTCCAACCCCTACTATTCTGTGATTCTGTGATTCTGTGAAACTCCACATCAGAGTGCCTCCGAGAAGCGGGATTGGCCCACCAGTTAAGCTTTGCTTCTCCCCCACCTTGGGATGCCTTGGGTGAGACTTAAACTAAGCGCTTTTCTCAGAAAACTTAGAAATCTCTCTAGAGAGTTACTCCCTAATGTTTATAGCCACTCTGTATTATTTATAACCTTTTCATGCGTTTTATATTTGCATGTGTTTTCTTGCAGACAGTCACTATCACTGGCAATTCAAAAAACCTACAAACCTGTTTCACAAATCAAACTGCACTGTTTAAGTATCCAGTTGTCACAGCTTCTCACTGAACATGACCAAACACGGCCGTGCCAGTTCATGAGCTCGACTGGACAGAACGTGCAGACCACTATTAGTATATCCAGAATCGTGGTAGTTTAGTACACATATTAAACGTGACTGGACTGGTAGAGTCAAATTTGACATCACTCAGAATTTAAACCTAGCTGCACCTAGCCTCTCACTCCATTGAAGAGAGTTAGAATGCAAGGGGGTTTATTTTCTACCAAATTAACGCAACTCCAAGTAACCATTAAATGTGGTTGAGCCCTGCTTTCCTGAAGGCTGAAAACCTGCCTTCTGATGGGAAGTGGTGAATGAACTCCTTATTTTGCTTTGCTTGCATGCGCAGCTTTTGCTTTACCTTTGCTTTACCTATTAAACTGTCTTTATCTCAACCCAGAACTCTTCTCACTTTTATTCTTCTGATTCTCTCCCTCTTCCCACTGAGGGGGAGCAAGCCAGTGGCTACGCAGTGCTTAGTTGGCTAGGGTTAAACCACGACACCTTTCAACATCAACCAGTCTTGTGATTCTGTGGAACATTTATTTAATTTTTCACCTTTCTTGTCATCTGCCATGTCTTGATGTTCTACAGATGTACATTAAAATGTAGGCTGCCAAAGATACTAGCAAACTACATTGCTAGCTGTTTAGAAAGAGGGATGCTTAAGCATTTTCTAGACAAAATGTCTTTTGAAGTGAAATACCATTCTGTATTCAAGTCTTTTGCATTTGTAATTTTGCTGCAACTCCAAGTGGTATACGAATGAACTATGCAATGGAATAGCCAATAGTAGCCAGTGAGAAACACCACACTGGAAATATCAAGCAACTTTTTAATAGGGTGCACACTTCTGAGCAATCACACACTTTGATTGCTATTGCCTAATTTGATAAATCTAGTCTTACAGAACTGTTTCAGAAGTTAAATATCTTTGAATAATTTGAAGCACATTTTGTTTCAGCTAATGTAAAGCCTAGCTATCTGTACAAAGATTACCGTTGTCTAATTCACAATTTTCAGGGGTTGGGAAGTTAAGTATGTAGATTATGCAGCTCATTAGAGCACACTATCTGTGTAATAGGGATTTATTTTCACTGTCAGCTCAGTGCCTATTATTGTCTGTCAAGTCAGAATTTTGTGAGTTGTAGGGTACAGTGTAATATTTGAAAGGGATGTGAAGTGCTATAGCTTTGTAGATATGGCCCACCATTAACGGTTAGGCAAAGAAGCCTTTTCATTTCCTTAATGTACGGTAGTATAAAGTTTTCTAAGATTCTGGGGTGTCAGAAATTAAGTCTTCAGTATCTACTAAGTTCTCAGTGAACTGCTATTGGTAAAAGCAACAGGAAAGCCATCTTTACAGAGGCAGCAAAAATGAATACAGAGTAAACACCCTCAGTGAAGTGTTCTAAATTTTCCAGTAAGGAAAAAAGTCATATAGCAGCAACACAGGTTCACTATGGTATCTTCTTCAGAAAAGGTAACAATTCCTAGAACAGCAGATAAATAAGTGGGATACAGCTTAACAGGCATAATATTTCATGTGACACTGTGATTTAGGTCATTGCACATCAGTAACTGTTATAATATTTAAATTAATATTTGTAATATTAATTCAAGAGATGGCATAGCAAACAACAAGAAATCTTGTTACTTGCTTCAGTCTTCCTAAATAGTGTCAACAACTACAGCAAAATCTAAGCTCCCTTCATCATTAACAGTGAAACACAAGCACATCTAAAGGTTTATCTGCCTATCTTTGGTACCTATTTGTAGAACAAGATAAATAACCTTCCAGAGGTTCCTTTAAGATCCCCAAACACCTTCTATTAAATTTAGTCCTCTTGTTGCTTGCAGAGAGCATAAATAACAGAGTTTGAGAAGCCACCAGTTGTTTAAATGTCAATTAGACCTGCCCTGGCTCAATGACTTTTGTAGGGTTGTAGAGCATTAATGGGAAAACTTGATTTGCTGCAGTTTTATTTTTAAAGTAGAAACGAACCTCAAGGCACTTTAGTAACTGCAGTGGGTCATGTATCATATTTAAGAATCAAATATTTTTGTCGTAAACTTCATAAGTAGTTCATAAAACATCCATCTTTACTTTGAAAAAGAATGTGTAGTAAAGTGTTTCATATGATAAAAGTCATCACATGGATTCCAAATATTGTGAGCTGGTATAGTGTGTCTATATAAAGCAGATAGACTTATTCACTGATTTATTGTGAGTAGTGTGTCAAACTTTTAAAGGCAAAATAGCATACTACTTACAACTGCTTTCAGCTTTCTACTTTTTTCCTGAGTCAATAGCTATAATACTATATATATTTACCATATACATTCTTGAAGAATTTTCATTCTAATTCCAATCTGGGAATGCTATAAAACTATGTGAGGATTATAAAATGTGAAAATTGATTTGTTCTACTCTGAATATTCAATCATATATTTTTTAAAAATAGTTGTGTCTCAGTCACCTGTATATTGTACACGTAAAATAGAAACTCCTCACCCAATTTTCATTTAAGATTTAGCAATAAAAATAAAGATATGAAAAATTTGTGAATACTTTGACAAAAAGAAATTATTATAAAACATAAAACACTTTTATAAAGATAACATTAAGGAAGTTCACGTCTGGACTACAGTGTCCATTTCCGGACTCATCAGTGCAAGAAAGATATGGACATACTGGAACCAATCCAGTGCACAGACACAAAAATGGTAAAGAGGCAGAGACTGGAGCTTCTTTCATGTGCAGAGAGGCTGAGCGAGCTGGGGCTCTTCGTCCTGGACATAAGAACTGAAAGATTAGAGGGAATCTTCTCAATTTGTGTAAGTGCCTGAGTCTGACTCTTCTTGGTGGTACCCAGGAGAAGAGGCAATAGTCACCATTAAAATACATGAGATTCTATCTGAACACATGAAAATACATTTGAAATTTTTTATTGTGAAGGTCATCAAACATCACAGCCTGTCCAGAGAGGCTGTGGAGGCTCCATCCATGGAGATGTTCAAAACACAAATGGACGTGATCCAGGGCAGCCTGTTGTAGGTAGCCCTGCTTGAGCATTGAGATTGGACCAGATGATCTCGAGAGGTTCCATTTCAGGTTCCTGAAATGATTCTGTGATTTATTTATAAATTATTTAAAAAAAATTTAGCATATCATGTTTAACTACTATTAGAAACCGCTTGTAAACTAGAAGGCACAAAATAATTTATACATTTCTCTGTGGTATGCTGGAAAGCTTCTCATTTATTTCCAAACATCTGTTTTATTATGAATTTATAAATATCAGCTGCATTTAAACCATTATTACCACAGCTCAAATGGTAGGCTCCAAATAATTTTTTTTTGGTTAAACTCTATTCTGCTCAGCACCAGAAGCAGAGTTAAAAAGACTTGGCAGCCCGTGACGATGATCCCATTCAATTTACCTGGATTAAAGAATGGGCCATTTTGTAAGGGCCTTCTGAGTACTCTTTCAGTGGCTACAAACCAAGTCAAAACAGAACCTCTGAAGTCCACACAGACAACATATTAATGTCTGTCTGTGACACTAGCTGAGAGAAAGGGGCAAATCTCGACTGCTAAAAAAGCTCTAGTATATGGTTAAAACCAGAAATACATAAATTATGTATTTGTCCAAATTTCAGAGAGAAAACATGCACTGACTCATTAATATTCTTTAAGGAGATGATGGACAAGATCAACTAGTTCTTTAGTTAGCCTAATTTTTCCTGCAACTATTCCTATAATATTCACAAACATTAAAATACAAAATAGGCAGCTTTTTCTATATGCAATTATTTATAAACAGCTCAACTGTGTTATACTCCAAGATTGTTCTCTGGAAGTATACCACTGATCAGGGTGAAATAAAGGCAGAATCATAGCTGCTGTACAACACAGACATGCTTTTGTACACACATCTTGTTCTCAAGCTAAATATGTCTCTGGCTACTTGGAGATACTGTGACTTCCTCTGTTGAACTAATTTCAGACCTTTTGTGAAGGGCATATTTGGACTTGATTTTCAGATCTTGGAGGGTATTGAGAGCTTGTCCATTGGTGACAAAACATTTGAATTTTGTTTCCAGGCGCATACTTCTTTTTATAAACTGGCATGGAATTTTATTTTAAGTAGTGAACTTTACTGGCTTAATTTTCTATATTGTGTGACAAGTTACTGTTTAGCTAGGTTCATAACCTGTTTTTTTTCCTCTTAATTTCACTCAGCACCCAAGAGATTGCTACAAGTGATATATTTTTAAATATGGTTGTACTGGTCTTTTCCCCAAATAAATCCACTGTATCTGATAAAGCTTCCTCCTGTGCATGTGATATTCCATTAGTAATATTTGGCAACTGAAAAATCAATTGTCCCTTTCTTAAACATTTCTTAATATCAACAAACCTCTTCTTTCATTCAAACACAACAGTTTGTGCATACATATATGATTTTGATATACATGTATGTGCGACCATGTCATGACCATAAGACAGTGAAGGCAAGGTACTGCACAGTAAAGAGCGGATGTAGTCAAGAACATATAAACTCATCAGATGGAGGCCATGAAAATTATCAGAAGTGTGGAACACCTCTCCTGTGAAGAAAGGCTGAGACAGTTGGGGTTCAGCCTGGAGAAGACAAGGCTCCAGGGAGACTGTATTGAGGCCTTTTATTTATTAAAAGGGGCTTCTAAGAAAGATGGAGAGAGACTTTTTACCAGGGCCTGTAGGGATAGAACAATGGGTACTGGTTTTGAGCTAAAAGAAGGTAGATTTAGATTAGATATAAGGATGAAATTCTTTACAATGAGGGTGATGAGAGACTGGAAAAGGTTGCCCAGAGAAGTTGTGGATACTCCATCCCTGCAAGTGTTCAGGGTCAGGCTGGATGGGGCTTTGAACATCCAGGTCTAGTGCAATGTGTCACTTGCCCCCTGCATGTGCAGTCAAACTAGATGATCTTTCAAGTTCCCTTCCAACCCAAACCATTCTATGATTTTATGATTTTCTCAAAATAAAATTAGAATAAATGTTTTAAAACCGAAGCAGAATTCCAGTAATTTCACCCAACTGTTAAAAATAAGAAAAATGCAGTATAACAGTCTAATTTTACACTTTTGTGGTTTAAATTTAATTTAGGGTTAATGAATAGTCAAGCAGGTCATGTAGGCTCATATTTTCTATTCCATTTCCATGCATGCCAATCGAGAATAATTCCAATGAAGATGAATTTGTATTTCTAACTAATTAGCCAGTTAATGGCTGATTACAAAGTGGAGTTTGGAGTTTTGCAGACAAAATGTAAGGAGTTGACATCTGAGATTGTTAAGATTTCAGTGGGGTATGATGCTATATATGACCTCTCAAAATCACTTTGAGATAGCTGAAATAATAGGTTATATAAATCCCCTGGCCTTTGGTGTTTCCTGAGTGAAGTACATGCCTTTTATAATATGTAGAACTCCACTAAAAACTGAATTTTTGAAAGCTCAAACTTTTCAATAGGAGACAGCAGTTTTTCTGTTGTTGTCACCCAGAGCTGTGGCCTTGCCTTAGAACTTAAAAATTCAAAGGTGTTTCTGAAAATTGAACAATAATACACCCATAATTAGATGAAGGAAATCTTATGGGAGACTATTCTTGCAACAATAAAGCACACATTCAGAGTAGTGTCACTATAGAAAATAGGATATATGTTTTTTCTGCTCATAGTCTGTCAAATGGATTATGTTCAAGGCTCTGTTTATTGAACTGTCAGGTTCATCTCTACCAGTGTCCCTTGCACATCAGTTATGGACTATTGCTTTACATTGACCTCTGCTTGTTCTAATACTTATTAGCAGAATGGAGCCAAGGGGATATAACTAGCAAACAGACAAGCAAGCACACAATTTAAAAGTAGAGAATGAAAGTGAAACTCAAAGAAGTAGAATTACAATTTTCATAGCATTTTTATACCACTGCTAAAATCAACATAGTGACCTGATTTACACAAAGTGAAGAAATATGTTGAGAACATGTTTTATCTTTTTTCAAAATTCAAAAATTCTAAATATCAAAATTTCTCAGTGTACACAAGTGCTTTGGAATGACTCAGTGTCTACCACTTGCTAAGAGTGTTTACATTGAAAGAAAGAGTTATAAATCAGGTATATGACAGTGAGGTAACTATTATATTGGTGTGACAGCATCTTGGCTACATTGAAGGTCTTATAGCTGACACTGGCCTAAATAAATGTAGATATGTTTTCCAAGCTGAGATCCATTCGCAGTCAGTGGAAAAAAGTAGACATATGCAAGAAGACACTCTACAAAGTAAAGACTCCCTTTTCCCCTCCATTAACTTCAAAGAAATTTAGAACTACTAGCTTTGTGTTAGAAGTCAATGACAGAGGTATAATTGTTACGTGAGATGAACTGAAATATAGAATATTACCATTAACACTGGGATATTTAGATGTTCGTTCTGTATTTAGATCTTTTTATCTCTTAAGGATCGCTTATGATAATGTTTGCCCCACATGCTCTCATGTTGTATTGAAAACTTCAAGAATAAGCTTTATTAAGTGTCAAACAAATATAAAATTGCCTAGGAAATAACCAAGAGTCTTCTGGGTTTTTTGGTGGTTTTTTTTTTAATTTTTTTTTTCTTCTGTTTAATAAGACAAAGACTAGGGTCCAAAAAAAAAGGTTTTCAGTCACTCATTGATAGAAGTACCTGTGCAATGCTACTCAGTCAGTATTAAAGTTCAAGGTTTATGCTTTTATCTCTATCTTAAAAAAAAATGAGACAGCCAAATACCATAATTTCAATAATTTGAAATTCCTGATAAATAGGACCAGATAGAGAATCAGATTGGTTTCCAATAACATGTCCATTCCAAGGGTAATAATTAATGAATTAATTTAATTTTAGTAATAATTTATTTTTTTGTACTATCTTTCCAAATAATCCCATTCAGGCTGTAATAATAATGTATCTTAAAGGGCTGCAGTTTTCACAGTTAAGAGGTAATAGAGATAGATCTTAATCCCATTGGGATTTTCCCATTGGGGAAAGTTTGTTATTTCCACTGTGAACATGAAAGTAAATCTTCAAAGCATTCACATGTATACACTTAATGCATTTTATTGCCATGATTGTGTCTATACTAACAGACAGAAAAAATAGAAATTCAGCTTCTGTATAGATCCTGAACATAATTTTCTTATACTTTGTATTGTTAGGACTATAAAGCATTCTGCATTTCAATGCTATTGTGATCTGCTGTGCTAGTAAATTCACTTGAAAAATGCCCAGTTACAGTAATGAAAAAGCATTGTGCTAAGCACCTGATATCACTAACATGACAAAAAAAACCTCATTTGGTCCATGCTGAAACAGTTCTTGCAACAAAAGGACTTGCAGTCCCAGTAGAAGTCCCTTACACTTTTTCAAACTGAGAACCGAAACATATTCACAATCCTTGCTACAGAAATTTCAGTAGGATTTTTCCATGTCTGTCCTTTTGCTCAGAGTGTATCAAAGTTTAGTGGCTTCCAAATTCAGCTTTAGACTTCCTTCTGGACTTGTTTTTCAATTATATTCATTAATGCCACGTTTCTTAAGTAAAACTGATGGCTTTTTATTATGACTGCAGCACTTTTATTATGAGTACTAAGAATGTAGTGGTTAGATACACCCATGAATTTTGCTTTCTAAAGAGTGAATTAAAGCCAGAATGAGGACTCATGTTTGCCATGCCAAGCAGGAAGCTTTGCTCTTAAGTGCTATGACATGTAAATTTATACAAAAAGTCTGAATGGAGATTAGATATGCCTTGAAATCATCCAGTCCACTGAAAAATGTTTTTTCTTTTTCTCTGCTTCTGATGAACCCTCTCTTTTTCCATCAAAACTACAAGTTTAAGAGTTTCTTTTCTGTTTGTTTTTTTTTGAACACCTAGATGCTGAAGGGATCCTTGCTGCCTCCTATAGTCTTCTACTACTTTTGAAAAGGAGTAATGCCTTTCTAACATCATATTCATTATTCAACTATTAGTTAATTACATTAGTTAATTACATAAAGACTCATTCCCTTCTCCCACAAGAAGTAGTCAAATAAAATTTACAGTATAAATCAGTGGTCATGAAGAATTAGACAGCTCTAGTCTTCATTTACAGTCTGTGCAGACAAGACAGAGGATATGACTGCTTAACTGTGCATAGCTAATGGAGATAATAAAATCTCATACCAAACTGCATGGGTCTTAGACAATTTAAATAGTCTTTAAGCTTTGTATACTATTTGAACATATTAAACTATTTCAAAGCCACATTTCTGCCACTATCATCTGCTCTAATTTCTATTGACATCATAGTTTGTAAGTATGCAATTTTGCCATATGTTGCCAGATATTTCTTGCATATTATCTCTTCTTTTGTTCTCAGATAAATCAATAGTGGTGGAGATTATTCTGCTGACAGCCTCAAACTTCAAGCTTGTTTTCAGTCTAGCCTGGTGTAAGAGTAAATCTAACTGAAGACAGAAATTTCTGATTAGTAACTAACATAAATTAACTTGAGGTCTTTGTCATATTCTCAAAAGAACTTGTAATCAAAGCACAAAGCCCACATTATTCCTTGTTACACTTCTGGAAGAGAGTACTTTGTAAATTCACGTCGTTGGTTTCATTAGCCTTAATAGAAGCTTCGAGCTGTAAGTTGTTACCAATATTTTTGACTACTCTTTTTGCCAATAATTGAATTGGATTTTGTTGTAACTGCAAAAGTTTCTATAATGTTTTCTTACCAATGGAGAAAATATATTTCAGTTCTTGGCTTAAACATCTAAATTGCATGGAAGTAAAAGCTACAATGTATGTCATGGTTCTGAAGTCTTAGAATACAAGACCTTTTATTTTATGCAGCAAAACTTCCTTCTTGTAGAAATCAGAGGAACATAGAAAGGGGAGGCTAAGGCCAGGTGAGTTTCTCTGGGCTGCCTCACAACAGTGAACTATTTCCTCTGATATAAGGTGACCTGTGCTAATTTTGTCAACATATTTCTGGGTGCTCGATTATGCAGAAGACTATTTTTGGGGAAAATTCAGTTACTAACAATGGAAAAACGTCAAATATAGTTTAAAGAAACATTGTTGAATGTTTTTTCACACACTCGTAATTATAACATTTCCAATTTTATAAAATATTTGCATAATTACTCTTTTGAGATTTCATAAGTGTAATGGTTAACTACTATTATCTGGCTAATGTCTACTTCAATACAAAATTGCAGACAAAACTGTAAACAAATTTTGAACAATATACATCAGTTGTTCCTAAAACTAGCTGCAGTTTCCCCATGAGACACATTCTTATAAAGAGAAAGTTAACCCACAAGGGTTTACTTAGGAGATAACATATTCACATCGTATGTGAAAACATTTGTTACTGGTAACCTGTCAGGATCATGCTAATGCCATCTGGAATAAGACAATACACACTTCATTCTTATGTTTGTTTGTGTTTTCTAGTATTTTTCTAGTAAATTCTTTAGAAAAAGGCCCTTTAAGAGTGTTCTTAATGATTTTTTTTATAAGTACCCTGCTTTTTCAGTCACGTCATTTTTAAGATTGATGGTTATACCCAAGATAATTTCACTAGTTACTGGACCAAGATATTTGCAACTTCATGAACATGACAAATACAATGAATATATCATTTGCGCTGTTCGTTTTCTTCATTTCACATCATCTACCATTAGCTTTTTCTCATTCTTCTGTTTTCCCTCTGAGCCATCTGATGTACATTGTGCCAGTGTTGATTTAGATCCTACTATAGAAAAATATTCAACTGAGAAGAAATTGTGATAAAATGATTTTTTTTTCTGAAAAATTGATGTTTCTATTTATAGTGGATAATTACATATGGTATTCATGACTGCACTAGCACAACAGATTGGATTTTTTGTCCTGCTCAATGGGATTAAGTAGTAGCAAGCAAGTAAATGAGACTAGTTCTCTGGTTATGTGTTTCTGACCTACGTTTTTGCTATGACATGTTTACATATGGTTGCTGTAGAGAGTAAAATATGAAATGCCAAATAAAACTGGTTTTCTGCACTTGACAAAGATCCATATATACTTCTTTCTTGAAACAAACAAATAGAATTTCAAGGCTCCAAACTTGGACAATTGTACTTGAAATAAAGCAAAAATGTTAAAAATTCATGTTGTTAAAAATGACCTATTATTTATATCTAACAAGGAGACATGAAGTTGGCATGTATTTGGATGAATAAGGTAATGAATTATTAATTCTTAGAAAAGGAAAAGAGAAAAACTTATTTGCTTGTTTTCTGTTTTTATTAATGTCTCTAGTTTTACTGCATTATATCAAGTTCTTGAGGCTCATTTAACCTCCCTCGGGTCCATCAGACCCATACGCCCCCCCCATGTCCCAGAGCCATCTGTCCCTGTCCCAGTGGTTCCACAGCAGTTCCAGTCTCTAGCTTTCCAGAGCCCTGCCCAGCCATGGGTGCTAGGCCCACCTGTGGGCCCATGTCCCAGCCCAGCTTCAGCCAATCCCTATCACTGGGCCAGTGCCCAATGCCCAGGGCTGGGGCTGCTACTGGTGCCCTCTGGCCTTCCCTGCTTTCCAGCTGGGCTAGTTCTCCAGCTGGGGTGGTGGGACAGGCCCTGGCTGCTAGGCCATGTCCTCCTGTCCTCATCAGAAGCCTCTAGTGCCCTAACTACCGGGAGCCACTGCCTCCCAGTGCACTCCAACATGGTAGAAAGTATTCTGCATTTTTTTCTCAGGGAAATTCTGGAATTAAAATTGTGGGATTTGCCTTCAAGAGTTGTTTTCTTCTATCACAAGCTTAAAAAGAAGAGAAATTAAAATATGTAGGTTTTCCTGAGCAAAGAACCTAAGGATTTTTTATCTGTAGCAGTAGTTATAGCTCATATCCAGTTCTAGTTCTTTGTGATAAATCTTATAAAGGAAAATAAAGACAGATGCCCTTAATATGTAGTTGGTTACCAAACATATTCAACACGGTGCAACAGGCTAATAGAAAAATAGAAATACGAAATAGGATGAATATTTATATTTCTTCTTAGGAAGAAAAAAGTCTACTTATACCTGTAAAGGGGACAAGAATAAAATCTGACAAGGAGTTCTGATTTTCACTGTTTTTCCGCTGTCTTTTTTGATCGGCTTCTCTTGCAATATTCTAGTCTACAAGCAATCACTACCTTTTTCTTTTTTCTTTTTTCTTTTTTCTTTTTTCTTTTTTCTTTTTTCTTTTTTCTTTTTTCTTTTTTCTTTTTTCTTTTTTCTTTTTTCTTTTTTCTTTTTTCTTTTTTCTTTTTTTCTTTTTTCTTTTTTTCTTTTTTCTTTGTTCTTTTTTCTTTTTTCTTTGTTCTTTTTTCTTTTTTCTTTTTTCTTTTTTTTCTTTGTTCTTTTTTCTTTATTCTTTTTTCTTTTATTTTTTTTTTTTAACTGTATATTCAGCAAAAAGAAGGAAGGAAATCAGACCAAGTATCTACTATGACTGGCCAGAAACTCAGTTTTATTAAAAATTAAATTAAATAAATTAAACAAAAATTAAATACTACACATGTGTAGGTAAGCATTTTCTTCAATGATGTGAGGCAAAAAGATGTATATAATGCATGGGTAGGTAGTACTAACAAGCAACAGAAAATCCTTTACTCTTAATGTGCCGACAGGTATGCATGTGCAGCAAAGAAGAATATCAGAAGCACTAAAAAGGAGAGTTGTGAATATTGTACCTATAAATAATATGAGAATAAACATAAGAGTAATATTTAATTGAAGCCATGTATGTGTATTTTTTTATATTGGTATACTTCAGATACAGCTCTTACACATGCCAAAGGACTGGAGTTAGGAAAAGATGTGTTAAATCACTCCTCTCTTAAAGCAAATAATTTATTTATCTTGTATTAACTCTGCATCACAGAAGATAAAGTTTCTAGATACAGACTGTTCATCCTTTTGGTAACTTCTATGGGAGGACTGAGACCAAGAAGTCTTCCATTATTGGGTTTTAAGTGGAGCTTCTTTTTTTGTGCACAATTCATAAATTCACTTGAGAAACAAGAACAGAAATTCAGGAAACAAAATATTTAAGACTGATGAAGCACCCATAAAGAAGAGAGGAATGTCGAAAGTGTAAACATCTTTGACTATGGAACAAAATGAATGTAAAGCTACAGGGATTTATCAATAATTCTACACAAACCCAAGGAACTATGGGTGTCCAAAACTCTTGGATTCTTCCCTTCTAAGTACATTAATTTTTCTCTCAATAAAAAAGAAGTTCCTTAATAAAACATTTTTCAAGTCTTACTGATCCTTCCTGTCATTGCACCAGTCTTTCCACATGAAAATGAGACTTGCTATTCTTCTTCCTAGACGTATATATCTTTGCTTTTGACTATTACTTGAGTAACCACTGTGCAATAACATCTCCATTTACTCAATTTACTCATTCCATGAAATGCTAGTGAATTACTTCAGCACAGTAACTTTTTAAACATTTTTAAAATATGAAAATGAATATATGAAATCTAAGATCTATTTTTGTTCAACACATCTATGAAAGGCATCATGAAAACTGTATCATCCTGACCATTTCCTTCTTTCCCTGCGGAGAAAATAAAAATTATGAGAAAGATTACATCACATCAAAATCCACTTATTTCTTAGCTTCACATGATGCACCTATATGTTGGAGTGGGAAGCCGGTTTGGCAGTAACGATGCGATCCCAGTATGGGTAAAATCGTTCTCCTTTATTAGTCAGCAAAACGGGGTTTATATAGCTAAACAATTACAGCCTCTGATTGGTTAGTTACCCTTAACCATATATGGGCAAAATTTCTATAACTCGCTGCGACTGGTGCAGAGCTTCATCTTCATGCGGAAGTGACGATAAGGCAGGAAGCGGCGAGGAGGCAGGAAATGGCAATGCGGCACTCCCCTTGCGCCAGCATTCCGTGTTCGCCACTTTGCTTTCTCAGCAGTGTTCTGCATTCACTGCTTTCCAGGTCTATCTCCGGTACAAAGCCTGGGTTGCTCAATGGCACCAAACTAAGTCCCCTCTCGTCCAACCAGGACTCCACAATTCCCCTTTCTTGTTTTTGAGCAAGCCAGGTACAGTCGATCGTCCTGGAAAGAGCTTTTATAAGACAATTAAAGCAAATACACATTATAATTCCAACAACAATCAACACAATACATATACACAAACCTTCTACAATTAACTCCTTAAGCCAAGCGGGCAAATTACCCAAGAGTGAGGTGAGCAATCTGTCCAAAAACCCCTGATTTTGTTGTATCTGGTTGGTGTGCTGTTTGAGAGTCCATTTTTTTGGTTGTGTTACCAATTCTCATTGACACTAGCAAGTTCAACTGTTGAGGATCCCAGGGTAATGTACGGTTTAGACCTTGCATGAGTTTTGCACTACAATTACTCACCTGAGTTTCTTTCGCACATTTGCCTGTACTATAGTTAGCAAAATGACCAACATTATAACTAGGTACACCACCACTGTCCTTGGCAAGTGTAACAGATACACAAA
>Ga0065711_1007748_pt1 | contig 14203 bp, 6 predicted proteins | sample Hoacrofraction12_FD_59098 | JGI IMG/M metagenome (GOLD analysis project Ga0065711, IMG submission 59098) | Hoatzin crop microbial communities from Cojedes, Venezuela - Epithelial fraction 12 v2 (version 2) | ecosystem: Host-associated > Birds > Digestive system > Esophagus > Crop | place...
CCAAACACTAAATTTGTCTTCTAGTCGTTCCAGCCTCAACATGAAATCAGACGATGGGCTGAGACCGAACTGCAAAACTGCCCAGATAACGACAGCCATCATCAGCATCCCCACGCCGCCGGCACTCACGCCAGAAGGCGAGAGTCGGCCTCCGCCCAGCAGCCCCGGCCACTCCACGAACATTTCCACCACCACCACAAGCAACGTAGTCAAGGTCTCTGCCTTGTAAGCCGTCTCACGCACAGAAGGAGGCTGGAAGACCAGTGCCCCTCTCCCTCCGCACCTCCACGTTCCTTTCTTGCTGCAAATTGTGCCTGGATGGACCAACCTGACATTTTGTCATCGAATTAGCAATGGAGACCTAACGAGGCAGCTTTCTTCAGACTCGCATTCATGCTGTGGACTGAGGAAGGATTAGGAGAGGGAGGAAGGTTAAAGGAAAAACCTGCACAGAGAGCGTGTTGTGCCATGGTACAGGGCAAAAATCACGTGCGGAGGCTGGAAGGAAAGAATCATCAGGGCAACAAGAGAGTCGATAAAGAAAACGGAAATATAACACTGTGTATCGCAGCACCTTTTTAAAGGTTTTTAATGGATAATATTTATTCATGAGGAAATGACTGAAAAGGTGAAAAATAATGAATTTTATGAATTTTTTTTCTTCATGGAGCAGAACCTTTAAACCAACCAAAATTTCACATTTTTTTTTCTTTTATAGAAAAAGATTTAGACAAAGAAGCCACCTGTCACAGAAATCTATTTCCATTCCTCTGTGTGTGTGCGTGCGAGTGTGCAGCAGAACCACAGCAGAGCACCTCTGAATAACAAAGAGCAGAGCACGCTTCCATGACTGGGTGCACAGTACAACCGCCTCTCAGCACATATACGTGCACACGCACACACACACACAACTATTTCACCCTGGATGGCATTCTTTATTTAGACAATTTTGTATCCGCCTTTTAAGTCAATACAGTGCAATTGCAAACAGTGTGTTTGTCTGCTAATTATTGTCTGTGAAAACATATTTGTGGAAAAAAAAAAAAAGACAGGCTTTAGTAGAGTTTTAGTCCCACATGGGTATCTGCTTTCTATTTTTGTTATCACTTCCTTGTAAGAGTGTGACTAGACTATCAGTTCTGTATTTTTAAAAAGGAAAAAAAAGGTAGGATTCTTTTTTAACACTGTACACACAAATGGCAAAGAATGAGAAAGCACTGAACTCAATTGCATCAAGCATTCATAAGTCTAACAGAGGTTTCCTGTAACGTACGCCCATGCTTTTTTATTTGTTTTCTGTGTGTAAGTTTCTTTGCTAGCACTGGACATACAGCCCACTGTAAATAGCAGCCAATAACGTCTGGAGCTGTACTCAGTAATAATTAACCCCAGAGCCAAATCTGTTGCATGGACAGAGAGGTATTTGGCATTTTCACAGTCTTAGGGCTCCAGTGGTCTCACCGATGGCTTCAGGGTTGCACTGACTTTGGGGGCAGACTATGTTAGCAATTTTAGTTCTCCAGTCCCAGCACAGGATCTACAGCATGCATCCAGTTGAGAAGGGGGAGCAGTACTGGAGTTTGGAAAACATTTGATAAAGTGTGGTACAGACAGCACTTTTCTTTCTGCAGTTCTACACTTATTTTTGAGAAAAAGTCACGCACATCAAATCAACCAAAACTGAAGTAACACTGTGTGGTACTGCCAAGAAGCGAATACTTCTAACTAAGCTGTGGTCAGTCCCAGCACCTCTTTCTGAGATCCTTCTAGGAACTATTTATTGTAAGGAAATACATAGTCCTGAAACACAACCAATTCCACCTGCCCCCCCTCTTCAGAAGAGTAACTTTTTCCTTCCATTCTGCCTTTCTCAAGTCCCCTTTTCATAACAGGTGTGATCCATGAAGGGCAGAGTGGGGAACAAGGTCACCCACCTTTTCACATGTCATATACTGTTTGGCTAATTACTGCAGTCATGCACAAACGCCCCTTCAAGGCCCAACACACACCCACAAATGGCAATGGCCCCAAACAGCTCGCAGAGAACAAGGAAACATTTCAAGTGTCCTCTTTCTGAACAGTGATTCTACCAACATCCGAGCTAAAAGAACTGCTCCAAGCATGTTTGAGGCTGATTCAGCAAAGGGATGACTTTTTTTTAACATCTGTCATAATCTATCCTGATGTAATATTTATATGCACATATACATGCATACACATATAAATAAATACAGACACATACATGTATAGATAGATAAATAGACCTACATGCTGACTTCAACATATGAGCTAGCAATCTGCTTTGTTAGCACTCCTAACCTCTTGGTCTCTAGAGCGGACTCCGACGGCCGATGCATTAACTCAACACCCTCCTTAGAAGCCTCCAACACTCTAGGAATATTAGGGCTACAGATAAGCCTTCAGCAGCTGCACCAGCTTATACTCATTTATTCCAGTGCTGCAATATGGTACCCAATACTATGCTTAGTCCTGTTTCAAATGATTAAAACGCTCTGCTTTTGCTGCTTCCTGTAGGAGGTTATACTGCAGTTAATCTTACCATTATTGAGTTTTTCTTGATGTTTTAATTTATTCTTTCCTTTGCTTTAATTTCACTGTTTGTCATCATCTGCTCCCCACCCGATCACCCTCACCCTTGTAGATCAGAGGCCTTGCTCTCCACCTTGCAACCTCATTTACATGGCACAGAACGCGGGTTAAACGCTACCATGCTGACAGGGTACAGTGTTCCTTCCCAGGAGCAGGAGTAGACGGTTACAAAGAGTCAGGGACTCAACATGGATTCTCAGTGCTGCCTTTCTTATTCCTGATTTACTGTGGAGTGGTAAACAAGCCACTTGATCTCTCTGCACCCATTTCTTTATCTGTAAATAGCAATCATGGCAGCCCTTGTCTAAAGCACTACTGGTGCATTTAACTGCTGTCAATCAAAACGCTTTTTGAAAAAAAAAAATAATTAACATTTTTAAGAGGACAAAAAAAAGGAGGAAAAGCCAGTCCTTGGGGTTTCTGGCTGATTGCTTATGCTCAGATTGTCAAGTCAGCCATGGCCTTTGTTCTCATCCATAGAAGAGGCATCATTGTTATCCTGGCTCAAAAACACAGGGCTTGCCTCTTCTACCATTAACTTGGCAGGTGCTGCCCCATGCAGTCAGTATCTCAGCACAGACTTTCAGACAGACAAAATTAAGGAAGTCTGAGCCTAGAGAAACAGAGCTGAAAATATTTTTAATGGAAGCATTAGCTCATTTTACACACTGATTTGAAGTAGACTGAGTAATGCTTCCAAAAGCATTTGAAAACATGCTTGTACAAAACCTCCCTGGACTGCCCAACACAGCTACACCCTCATTATGAGCGCGCTGTGCATTCACTGAGACAGCGAAGACAAGAGCCTATCGCCATCGTATCGGAGGCTGGTAGGGCGTAACACAGCATCCGCCAAATGACACGCAGGGAAGAAGGGAAAGCATTTGCACAGAGGAGCACGGGAACTGCACTACAGTCACTTATTCCTACCATAAAGGGAGGCAATTAGCTTTACTAAACCCCAAGGCTCTTTATAATCTTTAAATAGCAATTTATAAACCATTGCTGAGATAAGGCCAAGTCAATCCCGAAAATTCCTATGCCAGAACTTTAAGTGAAGGACTTGGACCATTCTCTCCAGCGGTCCCCAGTACCGCCCTGTCTTACCAGCGTCCCTCTCTCCCTTTCCCCACTGCCATGCATGCCCAGGGCGCTACGCATCCATTGGTACGGATACAAAAACCAGCACGTACCCCTGCCATCCTGGTCACTCCTGAGGCGTCTGGAACAGGGCTTCTTCAGGTGCAGGCTACCTCCGGGAGGAGAGGCATCCAGAAACATAGGCAGGTCTACTCCTGACACCTTTCTGAAAGGCAGGTGGTACAAAGCAGCCTGGTTAGCAAGAGTGCTCAGCAAAACGTCGACAGGATGTTGGCAGGTCATTTCAAAAGTCTTCCCCCTCCCCCTAATTCCCTACGACTTTTTTAGAAGTTTAGAAAAGTTCATTTAAAAAAACATTGATTGCACAAAAAGCAAGTGGAAGGGGATTATTTTTTCAGTCTTTCATAAAGCAATACTAAAAATATCAAAGGAGCAACACCTTTTTCCGAGCATTGTTTCCTTTGCAAAGCCTTTTCTGAAGGAAAACTATTTTCATAGATTTTCAACATTTTCTATTAATAGATTTACTCTCTTCTCACCTGGCATTGGGATGCTAATAGCAGGAATCACACCCAATTGGCAAAGAATGATGGGAAACATCTTCCACATCTAGGCTTTGACTTCCATGTAATCTTTCTAAAATCCACCTTTTACTTTCCTTTTCCTCAAAAATCTTAAGGGCACCCATAAAGAAGAGGCCACAGGTAAGACATCCTGTACATAATAATTGAAGAATTAAAAAAATGTAATCCATCCTCCGCTAGCACAAGATCCTTCAGTGCAATATATTGCATTGCTTTCCCCAGATTAGATTTAAAATTCTGCAAGGAAAGGACTCCCACAGCTTCCCTGGAGAGCTTATTCCAGACTAATAGATCTCATTGTCAAGGATTCTTCCCCTGCTGTTCAGCCATAATTCTTTCCTTATTTTTTCCTCTCTTGCTGCAATCATACTCCCTCACACCACATTAAATTACTCTCCTTTCCACACTGCAAGTTAGCCGCCTACAAGCATAAGAGGAATATAAAACCTTCTACAGCAAATTCTTATCCCAGAGACCACTTTTGTCTGTCAAATAATTATCATTGTTAAAAGTGAACTGGGGAAAAGGTAAACTAAGTAACACACATGGCTTTATCTGGAATAAAGTTAATAGGTAATTAAAAACACATCCTTCTTTGCAGTTGCCAGAAACACTAAATTTGAATCAATGCTACTGGTTTAACCTGAAACAGTTGGTAATATACTAGTACTGCAAACCAGCATTTATCGTTCTAGTTTAGACAGCTTAAGGGGTGCACATGAAAATCAGATTAATACCAGCTAAAGAAAGCAATGTTTCTTCAAATATTTGGCTTTTTTAAGTAAAGAGGTTGTAAACATGTTGTATCTTACATGTATTATAGAGCAAATTCAGTATATTAAAAATCACATTGAATTTATGGGTTGCAAACTTCCCTTGGATCCTGTAATATTTTTTTTCTGTGTCAGACTATGGCAGAGTTACAAAGTCAGCATTCATGGATGGCTTGTGAACATCAGCACCTTTAACTGAAGACTTTATTCTGCTTTTAAAGTTAGGTGAACAATACACCTTTTCCACACAACTTACCAATTAAATATATTTTAATTGTGTTTTTTTAAAATCACTTATTTTTCTCCAACTCTTTAAGCAACTGCACTACATGTATGACTTCAGAGCTCAAATTTGTAGGCTTCACATTTAACAATGCCATAAACACTCTGCATAATGGTTTTATCTTTCTACAACTTTAAAAGCAAACAGAAGCCAGAGTGCACATTGAGTACAGATAGCGGAGTTAGCATCAGGAACCTATGTTCTACTCCTGATTGTCTTGATGAATCACTAAGCGACCTCCAAAAAGTCATTTCACCTCTCTTTGCCAATTATAGAAGCTGTATGGAATTTAATACATCCTCTTTCAGTAAGCGAAGCTCAATTCATGAACATCTACAAAATAGCATAGAGAACTCTTGAGGAAGTGTACCAGAAAAGTACCACTACTTACGTTCAGAACGCAAAAACTGTGCCAGAAAAACTTCAGGTGGATCAGTCAAAAGACCAGGTGACAAAGAGCTTGTGAAAATTCCTTCTTTTGTTCTCAGTCAACAGTCTGTTACTTTGTGTGTATATGCGTGCACGTGTTGCTTTTCCTTTTGATTTAAACTAGGGCTTGTCACAGAAGTCACACAGCTGTCTGGGTGAGAAGTTAACAACCATATCGAACGCTCTTCTCCGTTCTGTTGCAACTACGACTGGGAGCTCCCCCTGGCTCCTCGGACCAACGAAGTATCTTACAAAATGCGTGTGATGGTTTATTTTTGATAAATCAGTAAGGCATTCCAATGCAATGGTGTTTTCTTTAGGAGTTTTATGTTATGAGAAGCTCTCAACCTTATTATTTTCTATTTTCGTACTATAAATGGGCTTTGCTTACAAACATCAGAGGACAGATACAAAATGTACTGTATACAACTGCAGGTAGCTTCATTTGAGAACAACTTTCTAGAAGAACCAAGTTTCCTGTTGTCTTCTTTTGGAATTGTAGTGCATATGTTGAAACTTGTATATCATTTACAGTATTGAGTCTTGTGCCACTGCTGTACCTGATGTATCCAATCTGGATTAAACAGAGTATGTGCCACAACTATCAAGACCATGCTGTGGATTTCTTCTAAAAAAATTCTGGGAGGTTCTTTTGGAGAACTTTGGGTTTTGGCCTAAGCCACTCGAGTTGCATTTAAATAGTAGTAACTCTTACTTGAGCAACCATTAACGAAAACAGCAAGATGACCGAGATGTTACAGGAGAGCAATAATGCAGATGCCTAACTGCATCTCCTGCAGTATCTTCCTTTTGAGTGTTAAGAGTTGTAATAAAGTTCATCTTGGCAACAAAATCATATCGGCCTTTTCAAACTACACAGACAAAGCCTTGGCAAGCCCCCTGCCTGGGGTAATTTGTTGTGACACAAAGGGAGTAAGGCAAGAGAAAAGTACAGAAAGAAAAATACTTCTCCTAAAAAGATATTTACTATATTGCAAGAGCACATCTTATGCCTTTCTTTCAAAAGGCAATCTCATCTTGGCAGTTCCGTTTAGGCCAAAGTCCTGCTTTCTGTATTGCAGGTATGGTCAGCTTGTTTCGACGACAAAAGCAGTAGAGCCGATCTCATCTTTACCCTTCCAGGAAGTGTCACTTAGAGGCATTATTTAAAATTTTCAAAAATCTTTAGGCAGAAGTTAGAATTACTTATTAGGTGAGCTCTAACACCCACCGAGGTGGGGCTGGACAGGCCAGCTCCCAGCCCGCTCCCCTGCCCAGCAGTAGAGGCTGCACCCACCAGGGCCACCACTGGCCCAGCTGCAGGACACCCACAAGCCACCCCACGCAGGACAGCCCCTGGGCTCAGCCGCTCGGGCTCATTCCTACCCCCCTCATGAGCTACATCAGTCTCACAATTCTCCTGCACAGTGCAGAGAGTCTGCATTGCATGACGCGGAGTTTAGACTCACCACTGCAAACAAGGTCGGAAGCGCTGCCAGGGACACCACAGGATTTGCAGCGGGAATTTTGCAACAACATTAGGAACGCTCAGGCAAGTGATTTATGCAAGCCGAGGGAAAGCATTCTGAATTTCTCAAAATGAAAGTTGCCGAAGGTAAGCAATCAATTAACCTTGAAGACATCCGTTTCACCAAATAAAAGAAGCAGCTCTCCTTGAAGTACAGCTCATAGCAGGTGGGAAGCAGCGCTTTTACTAAGGAAATTTCAGCCTTACTCCGCTCAATTAAAAAAAGAAAAGCACCAGAGTATCTGCTCCAGTGAATTTTGAGAAATCAAAGAAACTAACTGAAGGAACCCGTCTCTATGATCCTAAACATACTAAAGCCAGAGGATGACATTTCAAATTAGTGTGGAGCCAGCCTAGGGTCAGTACCCCAAGCCAGCCCGTACTGTCATCTTTCCCCATTTCAAGACAGCTACACACAACGCAGTGCAACCCAAACAGGAAATACCAATTAGTTTTAGTACTAATAGGTGATTTCATTTCTAATTAAAGCTTTCCTGTAAGTGCAGCAAGTCTGATATTGCTGCACCCAGAGGGACAGACCAATTATGATTGCTGCACATTTTCTACATAATTAAACCATGCTCTACTGCACAGCTTGTCACACACCTAGCTATAGAAGTGTTATTTATACAGTGTTAATTAACTGGATTTAAATTAGCAACACAGGCATGGAGATGCAGGTTCCACTCTGCCATTTGACTGGTATACAGTCAGTGCCTGGTGTTTAGTGAGAATTACGGAAAACAGAATGATCTCCAACTATAAGCAGACTACGCAGTCCTACAGTGCATTCATCTTCACCCAAAAGTCACATGGAAAACGCAAGTCAAGCAAATAGAACTGGGGTTCGTTTGCATTTTCTCCTTACTGAGATTTCTTACATGTAAGTGGCTGCCTTTAGTCTTCCTTTGCTCATTTTGGATTGTAAAGATTGCAAGGGAACATCCAGCTGTCTTTCATTTTCTTTTATTAACAACATGTTGTAACACCATCACTGGAAGGAATGTAAAACATTTACCTAAACACAGCTCACTTATGAAAAAGACATTTTTCTTCAATCTTAAAGAACATCCTATTTATGTTTGTCCATGTACTTGCAGACCAGCAGTTATGTTTTCACAGATAACGTCCATGCACGGCACCAACCAGCCCATCCCTAACTGCAGCATCACTACATCAGTCTCCACTTTTCAGCAGTTCCTGAAGATAGACTGAGTTGACGTGATAGGCATTCATCCAGTTAAACTGCCTGTAACTCTTCCTATAGTGAGACACTGCAGCATAGTAGTTTTGCCATGCTTCATAATAAGATTTCCAGTAGTTTTTGTAACTCCAAGCGTTGTAGGGAACACCATCATCCCAAGAGCTGCAGGAGCAGTCGTCTTCAGTTTTTCTCGTGGAAGGGCTAGGGAATTGATGGCAATGGCTTTTCTTTTGTTTAGCGTTTTGTTTCAGAACTTTCTTTTTCACTTGATTTTGCTTTGGGACTTGTGATAGCTCCTGAGGCTTCTCTGGTGTAGGACAGCAGCCTGCACGACCCTGACGCACTGTGGGAACAGCATCCTTCTCCTGCGTGTCTGACAATGCCTCAAAGGACGAGTTGTTTTCCCTACTATTGGAGGAAGCCCTGGTACTGTACGAACCATCACTGTCACCAGACATCACACCGTTTCCTGCCGTCTCTGTATTATGTTCCACCTCTTGCCACTCTACACCATTTCTGAGGAGCTCACGCTGTTCTCCCGGGGCTGAATAGCTCCTTAAGATTTCAACCTCTCTCTCCAACCCTTCTTTAATGAAATACTCATAGTCTTCAACAAACGCTGCTAAGCTCCAGGGATTGTTCTGTTGGTTTTTGAAAGAAGACAAGCACGGAATTCTGGGAAGGCTCTTTTTTAAGGCCTCCTCATCTGGAGACTGAGTGTTACGTTGTCCATCTGTTCTGGACACAGTTTTGAATTGACTCCTCCGTTCCATGTGGCAGCTGGAAGTTTGGGGGTTTCTACTACCTTTTTCTGGGTTTGCAGAATTTGTGCATTTTTTTATCTGCTTTTGCTTCAGAGCCTTTTTTGGCCTTTCTACAGAAGAAGTAGCGCCTGGAATATTAGAAAGAGGCTGAGGTACCTCTGAAAAACTATGTTGGACAGGCTGCAGTACTGGTTCCTCTGGTCTAAGACACACAGTGTCAGAATTCACTGAAGCACCTGTATATATAACAGTTTTGACTTCTACCTCCCCATCTTCAAAGTGATCCATCATTCCAGGAGGTATAGGCTCTGCACAAAAGGGAAACAAGCAGGCACTCAGTTAAGTGCATCCTTCCCTCTAGAGCTCAAATGAACAGTGAAGTAAAGCTTTGCAAAATCACAGACAAGGTGTTAAGATGTGTTAAGTTAGGGCTACAAACAGACCCCTTCAATTCTTGAAAGAGCTCAAAGAGCCAAACCATTTTCTTCATGTAAGAGATCAAAAAGTTGATGAAGACAAGCAGCATTACGTTACCTGTGAACTATTTTTCACATCCTACTTAACCAGATAAGAAATTAGAACTTAGACAAGAAGGAAAATGCTATATTTTTAGCAGAACAGCTTCTGGCAAAGCAAGGGTAGAAAATCTTCTGCTGTTTCCATTATTTCTTCCTTACTTCTCCTACTGTATCTTACAGCCTGAGAAAGGCTTAATACCAGATTTCTGGAAATGCAAGTAGTTACGTAGTTGCTTAAGTAACAGCTGGATGCAGAGTTCCTCTCCCTACGTATAGGCACGCACTAAGTTTGTTTCCTATTGCTTCGCCCAACTGCAGCAGTTACACAAGTAGTCACGAGCACACACATGAAAAACCTGTGCCAAAATTAATGCAACTTCAGCAGAGAAGACACATGGCAGTTCCCCATGGACTCGTCTGAAGCTTTGAATAAACAGCAAATAACCAACAAAAACCCAGTTGCATTCATAGGACAGAGCATACCTGGTAGAGGAAGCAGCTGAAGATTGCACTTCTGAGCAATCTTCATCATCATGTTTTCTTCCTCTCCGCGGCAGCAGTATGTCACAGATAAGCCTAAAGTTCCTGTGACACACAACAGAAGGTGTAACTACCTAGCCAGCGCCAGCAAAGCAGCACAAGCTCAAGAATCCACATGGCTCTTCTTACCAAAGCGCCCAGCTCTGCCAATACGATGCATGTATGTTTCCCAGTCTACAGGTACATCCAGGTTGATAACCAGATTCACTTTTACAGCATCAATTCCGCGAGATGTCTTGAGAAAGCGAGCAGGAGAGAAGAGGACAGGTAACCAAATATGCTGAACAGATCTTGAAATAAATACAACACATTTGGGAGTAACTGCTCATACTATAGCTCTCAGTTGTTACAACACACCTTAAAGCAGCTACAATTTTCCAGCCAGATTACAGTATTGTATGTACAATAAGCATATTGCATTGAAAACTACAGATCATTTTTCTTACACCTTCTACGTGTCAAACACAAGCATGTTTCTTCCCCCAGCATCAAAAAATTTAACCCAACAGCAGTAACCTTTTCACGACAGGACCTCAAACAACCAACTGAAGAGAAAAAACACCAAGCATGAAAAAGCTGAGACCGCCTCAAGCCTAACCACTGCTCTATGGAAAGCTGTTTGGGGTGTCACTGTTGCGAGCACACTGTACTAGAGAAACAAATTACTCTTGTCCTAGGAATAGTTCCTATCCAAAGCAAACAACTCCACTCCTCTGAAGTACCTATAAGCTTCTGCAAACCAACAGATAAATTATTTTTGAACCAGATGAGGAACAGGGGACAATTTCTACGTTTCACAATGAAAATAAGTCACACACAGTCCTGAAGTCACATGCTTTGTCATTACTTTTATTTTCTATTCAATTCCAAGTCAAATGTAATTCTCTGAAATAACTTTGTGTACAATATTCATGTACGCTATAAAACACTAACTCACCAAATCTGTGGAAATCAGAACTCTACAGTGGAATTGCTTTAATTTAGCCATAGCATCAAGTCGTTGATTTTGATTCATGCTGCCTGGAAAGAGAAAAATTGGAAACAGATACATTCCTCAGTTTTATTCCCCTCAATTTCTGGAAAAAAACTGCTTTGTAAAACTGTAGATATCAGAGATAAGGTTGAGAGAAATTTCCTCAAACATCAGTTTGAGGACTGAACAACGAAACAAACAAAAACTTGAAAATAAGGAAATCCATTACATAAATGATTCTTTTGCTTGTTTTAAAGAGAAACCAAATACGCAGACACTTAACTCACTCCAACAACACTGACTTTAGGCACATGCTAAACACATAAGCCAAGGAAAACACTGTTGAAATAAAAATTCAAGGTTTTTAATAAACGTTAGGTACCAGCTATCAGTATTTTATAGAGCAGCTAGAAATAAAAAAGATTTAAATTTAACATCTGCAAAGAAACACTGCTTCAACCTGCAAATATAAGTAAACTTTCTCTTTACAAATTAGCCAATACATTGGCCAATAATGGACAGTCATAAAAATGACTCTCACACAAATCTGAAAGCAGGTAAAAAAAAAATAATTCAGTCCTAAAGACCTATGAAGATTCAAACGTTATTCTTCATTATTTAACTAGAGGCCATGCAAACCAAGATTTAAGATCAATTATCCTATTTTAGGTCACGTTTATGCACAACTTAAATAGAACCAGAAAGTTTTGAATGGACTTACCTGAAATGCACTCAGCAGGAAAGCCTCTGGATGTCAGTATTTCCGCTAGATGTTGAGCCCTGACAGAATATACACAATGAAAACTGTAAATAAAACCTCAAACCTAACAACCCCATGGCATTTCTTAACAACAGGCTACACTCTACAGCCACAGACCGCGTTCCAAAACCGTCACTTTCATCTTTATGTCTAGAACAGTCACCTGACAGATGGAAACCACCACCACGGTATCAGGTCTCACTGTATTTTGAACAGTGCATGAGGTGCCTTCACACTAAAGCATTCCTTTATTTTCAGTATTTCATACTGCATTCCTCCGGTTGTATTTCAGATCCCAAACTGCACACTGCTTTGAGACCTTACAGAAGGTCTATGTAAGTTTATCCACAACTGGACATTACAACCATTGCTTTCGAACATGCTTTTTACAGATTTTATTTCAAATTTGTTACCTGCTATGCAAATTTGAGAAGACTAAGGCTTGATTAAATGGAACCTTGCTGAACAACTCCTGTAGGTGCTGAGTTTTTTCCTCAAATGTTTTATGCGGAAGCGGGTGGGAATTCACAATTTTATAGTACTGCTTCAGCCCTGAGCATGAAACACAACAAAACAAAAAATCAGATTAGGGATTTCCATAAGACCAGGCACAGTGCTGTGCTGCTATCAACATGTGCCACTGCAGATAAAACAAAGGCTTTAAACAAGAACACACATGTTCCAAGTAAGAACCTACAGAACACGCTTTCCTTAAAAGGTTAAAATATTTTTTGAATGGATAGAAAAAACAGAAAGTTACATTCATTACTGATATTTTAAATACATTAACACTGGGAATAAATACTTCATAAACTAATCGACTCACTTGTGGAGGGAAATTATTAATAATCACAAATTTTAAAGGTACACGCTTTGGTTTTAGTATACCCTTCGTAATCTATTGATGACAATACCACCATAAATGAACCTCTACTTACCAAGGAGACTTGGATCAGTAGGGTTCAACCTCACAAAGGTGGGCTCTCTCATGTACCTGGTCAAAGCATTAGCTAACGATTCGGGATAAGTCGCTGAAACAGCAAGCATCTGTTTATTGGCTGGTAGCGAAGAGTAAATCCAACTGCGAGACAAAGAAGTGGGAATGACTAACAAATATGTATCCAACCTCCTAAAAAATGCATGAGATAAATGTTTTTCTTACTTGATTTGCTCCTGAAAACTGCCTTCTTCTAGCAGCTTGTCTGCCTCATCAAGAATGAAAAGCCGGATACTAGCTGTATTCAAGTAGTCCAACTCTATGAGCTGTTTTATTCGACCTATACATGAAGAAAAAAGTAAAAGGAACTCCAGAAATATTAACTGAAAGGTTCTAATGATGAATTTTGTAATTTTTTAAAAAATTAATTTTACTACCCCTTCAAAAAACACATATTTGGAATAATCTCTCACTAAAAGTACCTGATGTAAATGTCTCTGGCACTGGCTTTTGAGATTATCCCCTGTTACTTAAACAAAAAACAAAACCAACCAAAAAAACTCAACATATTTCAAAAGCACCAAGTGTTGTGCACAGTCTCTGAAGCGCAACAAAGCTCATCCATACCTGGGGAGCCCACCGCTATGTGGCACTTCTTCAGCCTGACTTTGTCCTGGCTCAGGGGAGTCCCCCCAATGAAGACGTGGCATTCCAAGCCCTCCATTTTCACCCCAATAGTCGTGATCACAGCGTGGATCTGCACAGCAATCTCTCGAGTAGGAGCCAAGATCAGAATCTGCAAGGGCCAAAGACTAAACCTGAAAGCTGCAGTAGGGGTCCGAAAACTGAAGCCCAGCCTCGAGCCCTGATGACTTCAGGCACCGCGCCCCACAGGCGACAAGGCCCTTCTCTCCAGACAAAGCGCGGCTCCCCCTCACAACGCGCGGCCCCCCCGCGCGGCGGGAACGGCGGGCCCGGCCCGCGCCTCACCTGCGTGACGGGGCTCTCCATCAGCACCGCGTCCAGGGCGATGGTGGAGAACACGCAGGTTTTGCCGGTGCCGGACTTGGCCTGCACGATGAGATCTGGAAAGAGCCGCCACAGAGGTGACCGGAGGCCCCCGGGTGCCCCCAGCCCCGCGCCCGGCCCGCCCGCTCACCCAGGCCGCAGCGCCCCAGCGGGATGGCCTTCAGCTGGAC
>Ga0065711_1007952_pt1 | contig 14203 bp, 14 predicted proteins | sample Hoacrofraction12_FD_59098 | JGI IMG/M metagenome (GOLD analysis project Ga0065711, IMG submission 59098) | Hoatzin crop microbial communities from Cojedes, Venezuela - Epithelial fraction 12 v2 (version 2) | ecosystem: Host-associated > Birds > Digestive system > Esophagus > Crop | place...
TCAGCGTCACCCCCTCATAGCTCCCTACAGCTTCCCTCACCTCAATCCCCCTCAGCCACACTCACCTCCCCGCAGACCCCCAGGGCAGCCTACAGCTCACCTCACCTCAGTCCACCTCAGTCTCTCTCAGCGACCCTCACCTCCACTCACATCCCCTCAGCCTCTCAGGACTCCCCTCAGCCCACCTCAGATCAGTTCCCTTCAGCCGTCCCTCAGCGCCGTCCCTCACCTCCCCTCAGGTCAATTCCCTTCAGCCATCCCTCAGCTCCCCCACCCCTGCTTCCCTCAGCATGACCTCCCCATAGCTCCCCTCCACCTCGGCCCCCCCTCAGCTCCCTCCGCCCCACCCCCGCGCCTCACAGCGCGACGCCCACTCCGCTGGAACCAATCGGAGGCGCGGCCAGCGGGCCCCCAGCCAATCGCATCCGGCGGAGGTCGGGCCCGCTCATGAGCTACCACCGCCCGCCTTCCCAGCGAGGGCATCGCCGCCGCTTCCAGTTGAGGCCGCGCGGGCGGCGAGTGCGCAGGCGCTGTGCCCCCCCTCCCCCCTCCCCACCGCTGCGGGTCACCTCCAGAGCGCGCAGGAGCGGGCCGTCACGGTGCGGGGAACCGCGGCGGGCAGGGGGGAAGGCGGCGGGCGGGGAGGAGAAGGAGGAGGAGGCGGCAGAGGAGGGTGGGTTGACTGGCGCTGCCAGAGCGCAGCCGGGGGCAGGGCCGCGGGAACACTCCCCCCCCCTCCCCGGGCTCGGGCTGCTTGCCGGTGAGGGGAGCTGAGGAGATGTGAGGGGAGGGGAGGGGAGCTGAGGAGAAGGGAGGGAAAGGGGGGAGATCTGAGGGAAGGGGAGGAGAGCTGAGGGGAGGAAGGCGGCAGTGGGCTGCCGGGTCTCCGCCACGCAGGTGCCTGGCGCTGGGTGACGGCTCTGTTCCCTTCACAGCTCTGCGGGAGCCGGTGCGGAGCAGCGCCGTGGGGGATCGTGACGGCAGCTCGGCGCCCGGCTGCGAGCTTTGGAGGGCCGGGCAGCGCGGTGCCCGCCGGCCCTGATGGCGGATCGCCGCCGGCTGTGACACGGTGCGTGGGGACGCCGACGCGGGGCATCTCCGGAGCGTGTGGCCGCTCCTGCCGTGGCCTGATGGCTCTGGGCGCCGTGGAACGCTCCGGTTCTGCTTTCGAAGCACCTGGTGGCATCGCCCCAGTGCCTCTCCGCTCTCTGGCTCGTCTCCTCTCGCTTCTTTTATTTCCCCCTTTAAAGGGGCTGTGTGTTACAAAGCCTCTGTATTAGAAGGTATCTTAGTGCTGTTTCTGACCATCCTTTCTTCTAACGTTTGCGTCTTCTAAAGGAATTTTAACGGTTGGTTGTGGGGAGGGATGATTTCCCAGGCTTTGAGTTCCTCTTGCTGCTAGAGCTTTAGCTAACATTAAAGCTACTGATGCTTTTAAAATAATACACTCACAGCTTTAAAGACCTTGGGGGAAAGGGTTGCTAGAGACCAGAAAGTATTACTGTGGTCAAGAAGATACCTGCTGTTCCTCCTAGAATCACCCGAGTGTGGGCAAGCAGGATAAAAGAGAAATTTGCTGGAGTGGGGCTCTTCTTGGGAAGTAAATAAATACGCTGTCTAGCAATATTGCAGAAGTTTTTGTGACACGTGGAGCTTCACTTCCTCTTTCTTAAAGGCTTCTGGAATAATGCTGGACCTTCCTGGACAAAGAAGAGAGCTCCTGTCACACATAATAAGTTGGGGGGGTGGGGAATCTTAGGAATTATACCTTGCATTCGTAACAGTCATGAATTCCTTGATAAGAAATACTTGCCTCGTAGCTAAGGTTACTAATGATGATTTCTTTTTTTTTTTTTTGAGAGAGAGAGAAAGATGATATGTAAAGAACAGGTCTAAATACTATTACAGTAGATGTACAACAGCTTAAAATGGAAACGGAAATAGAAGTTACTTCTGGCAGTTCAGGACATGATTTAGCAGGCATGGTGGTGTTGGGTTGACGGTTGGACTTGATGATCTTAGAGGTCTTTTCCAACCTTAATGATTCTATGTATAGAGTAAACAATGAGTAAAAAGGAATGTTGAAAGGCTCAAAAGTCTTCCAGCAACTCAAGAGGGTGGAAAATGTGGAAAAGGAAAGGTGGCATGAAAAAGAAAAATTATAATTACAGTAGAAAAGAAACTTCTGGTCTGAGCAGTGATGTGTAAGCAGGATTTAGAGCTGCACAGGCCTCTTAAATGTAGAGCCGGAACTGTTCAGGTACCTGTGCTTGAACATGAGGAAGAATACCAGTTGTCTCTCTTGGAGTGTAGAATCGTAGTAAGACACGCAGAACGATGGAATAATGGCTTAAAAGAGAGAAAATAATTCTTCCTTTCGTTTAGTCTGGAACAAAATAAATCTCATTGCTCATTTGTTTTAATATGTGAAAAACTATGACAATATACTAGAAACTTCTGAAGTCAGTACGGAAATACACTGTTGACTGCAGTGGTTGTTTAGACCGGTTATTTTGCACTTAACCTCTATCAGGAAGATGTACGTAATGTATAGCTAGTTAAACTGGTTCCAGTAGCATTATTTTGTGTTACATGCCTTATCTTTTTAAATGTTTCAGGTGCATCTGATTACCTGCTGGAAATACTTTGAAGTTTCAACAATGAACTCGATGTTAACATTATTTTTTTCTGGAATAGTTGCCTGTTGGGCTCACTCTGCTGGTGATTCGGTACCCAGGTTACTCCTCGTGTCCTTTGATGGCTTCAGGGCTGATTACCTGGACACCTATAAACTTCCTCATCTTCAGGCGTTCATTGATGATGGTGTGCTTGTGAAACAAGTTACGAATGCTTTTATCACCAAGACCTTCCCAAACCATTATACCATAGTGACAGGTTTATATGAAGAAAGCCATGGCATCGTGGCTAATGACATGTATGATGCAGATGCCAAGAAGAAGTTTTCACAGTTCAATGATTCAGATCCCTTCTGGTGGAATGAGGCGGTTCCAATTTGGGTAACAAATCAACAGCAGGGAAATGGAGCAAGCGCTGCTGCAATGTGGCCTGGTACCGATGTAAAAATTAACGATACGACCCCTCAGTTCTTTATGAAGTATAACTTCTCGGTAACGTTTGAGGAGAGAGTAGAGAAAATTGTCGCGTGGCTGAACAGCTCTAATCCAGTGGTCAGTTTTGCTACATTATACTGGGAAGAACCAGATGTAAGTGGGCACAAATATGGACCGAACGACACTGAGAACATGCGCAAAGTATTAGAAGAAGTGGATAACCATGTTGGTTTCCTTACCAGTAAACTGAAGGCGTCAGGTTTGTGGGACACTCTTAATATCATAATAACAAGTGACCATGGAATGGCCTCCTGTTCTGCAAAGAAGCTGATTATCCTGGATAGCTGCATTGGTCGCAATAACTATACTCTGATAGACAAGACTCCAGTTGCTGCAGTGCTGCCAAGGCAGAGTATGTTTTGGGTTTTTTTTTAAGTCATATATTGAGAATTAAATTTTGTTTATCTTACTACGAAAAAGTACACACTGTGGTAGACTGTTCACAGCTGCTGCAAAACCAGCATAGTTCATATTGCACAACTTTGACGTAAGTTAATGAATAAGCTAAAGAATGTTTGTTAATTTAGAAATTACTTTGTTTTGGTAGTCAGTAGGCTAAGGAGTGTTTCTGGTCAAATTGCTATGGATGGTAAAGATGCTCCTGGTACAGCTTCTTGAGAAAGCGGATAGACACTTCGTATGCCTGCTGCCTTGTTGCTCACTTAATCTATAGGGCTGTAATTTACAGTGAGCGTGAAATAAACCCTCACTTTTATTCAGAATAAGAAATGTCATTGTCTAAGCTTCCAAGTAAAAATCTAAACCCAGCTTTGATTGCTTCACCGCTTCTGTTTCTGTGAATGAAACTTGAGTTTTTGTACTGTGAATACAGTTTTTGTATCTCGGAGTAGTTACTAACAGGCATGTCTCAAATCATGACACTGATGTTCTCGGTTTCCATGACTGTGGCCAGAGTGAAGCAATTGTAATGAACAAAATGATTTATATAGTAACAAAACTTAATACTTACTGCTTTGGATAAAATATTGAATACTTTGGTGTGTGATTGTTTTCTCTTGATTTCTCTGCTTGATTTTTGCCTTCCTCCCCCACAAGCCCAGAGGGTAAGTTGAATTGTAGGTCCAAAACCACAGCCGTCAGGTGGCTGATTTAAAATGAGAGCAAATTGTGAAATCCAGCTTGATACATGTAGCGTTTCATTAGGGACATGAAAAAATCCTTTTCTGGCTGTCTTCTGAAAAATAATTGTTTTGAAAGAAATGCATCTTAGGTTTAATGACAGATAATTGCAGTAAACAGACATAATTTCCAGCTGTTTCACATGCATTTTTTTTTTCTTGGCAGACAAAACAGATGTGTATAACTTACTGAAAAAATGCAGCAGTAACATGAAAGTATATCTCAAAGAAGAAATTCCAGACAGATTTCATTATCGTCATAATAAGAGAATTCAACCCATAATTCTGGTTGCGGACGAAGGCTGGACAATTGTACAAAATGAGTCACTTTCAAAACGTAAGTGTGTTTTCCTCAGTTGTGCTCTTGGTGGCTTGTGCTGGTAAACTGTCTTGGCTTTATTCCAGCCATCTGTAGGATGGTCCTACTTTAGCGAGTGGAGTCCTGGCACTGTGTGTCTTCAGGGACATCTCAGCATTTCGTAGAATGTTCCCAGCCTGAGCCTGGAGTGTTTTAACTGATAAGGAAGAGATGGGGGATATTCCGTTGGCTAAAACACTTGGTCGAGTTCAGCTTAATAGCCTGAGGTGCTCTTTTAAGTGTTCTCTTAGGCAAGTTAGCGGTCTGTGTCAAGCTTCCGCCAGTGTGGTTTAACTTTCTGTATATAAAATATATACATAGGGGAGCATAAATTGAACAATGCAAGGCACAACATTTAATGTTGCAGTACATATACTAGGGAACAAAAGTAAATGGGAGGAAATACTAAAAATAATAGGAACACGACAATAATGGTCAAAGAAGCCAGAGTTCTTCCTATTAAGGGGCATCAGATAGTGTGTTTTAAGGACAAAAACCAGCACAGATGTTACTTCACACAGTGCATTGCTAAGCTATGCAATTTCTTCCTGCTAGATGCTACGAATATCAAATTACATATATTTCAAAATGTCAATTTACATACATACATATATACATGTATGTTATACATACATGTATGTAAATATGTATATGTGTGTATATATCTGTATATGTATTTCCAGTTGTTTCACATGCAGGTGGTTTTTTGGCAGACAGAAGCAGCATGTATAACTTACTGAAAAAATGCAGCAGTCACATGAAAGTCTGTCTCAAAGAAGAAATGCCAGACAGATTTCATTAGCGTCATAATAAGATAATTCATCCCATGACTGGCTGGGGAAAAAGGCTGCGTATGTGTGTGTGTGTATATATATGTGTGTGTGTTCAGAAAGTGACTGGACAAATTCTTGGAAGAAAAATCTATTAATAGAAATGCAGTGCAAAGGTAGCAACTTCCAGGAAGTTTCTGAGGAGCCAGCAGCTCGAGGGTGGTTGGCGTGTCAGGGCTCGCGCTGTTGGATACTTCCCAGGCTCCCTGTTCCGACTGCTGTCAGAGACAGGATGCTGGGTGGTATAAACTCCCAGTTTCACCCAGTTTGGCTGTTCCTACTGTCTGCCCTGAGCACATTTAAGTTCACATTTTCTCATTATTTGTATAAAAGTACTGCTTTTAATGCAAGATATGTTTATATTTTCATTTCCCCACAGATTTGCTATGGTCATCTTCAAATTGGCAGCACTTAGCACATGTGTTCTGTAATAGAGGTCTCTCTCTTGTTTACAGTTAGATTCAATTTCATGTATCTAAAAATAGGTAATAAGTGTATATTTAGATGTAACAGCATTGTATCCATTGCAGTGAATCACTTTAAAAACAATTTTGTTAGCCAAGGCTTCCCAGAAGCAGGCAGGGGAGGTTTTAGCCTAAAAGGCTATTGAAGTGTTTATTGTCCTTCATGGACAAAGCGGCAGCGTGATGATTGGCAGGCGCACCAATACCTACGCTGTTCCTAGCAGTGTCAGCACACACCAGCCCTGCTCCTTCAGAGGTGAAAGATAGGAAACCTCACTGGGGAGCGGACTTGGAACAGCAAGTAGTAGAAGGAAAACAAAGTGTTATCAAGAAACATGGGACTGCATTAAAACACACAAGCAAGATGTGGTGTGGTAGTATCTTTGTGGTAGCAAACATAATGGTGGAAAACATTAAAAAGGAATATTGGAAGTGCGCTGAAGTGGTGAGTGTGACCTAATCAAAAGGAATGGTGACCTCTCACATCAGAAACTCCAGTGAGCAGCTGAGGAGACAGTTCTGGGGACTGACTCATTCAACTGTTGCTGAGAAATGAACTCAAATGCAGTCACTCAATTACTGTCCTGTGTGTGCTATGGGAAATTTTTGGCATCTTGGACACATCATAGAGTCATTAAGGTTGGAAAAGACCTCTAAGATCATCAGGTCCAACTGTCAACCCAATACCACCATGCCTGATAAACCATGTCCCGAAGTGCCACATCTACATGTTTTTTGAACACCTCCAGATCTTTCAGGCATGTTGTTAGGAAATTTCACTATGGCTGCTTTTTAGTTGTTTATATTCCACCAAAAAGCAGAGTGAGTATTTCTTGGAAACCTACCAAGTGTCCAAGTACTGGTGAACTTGTAGCCACAAACATTTTGTTGTATGCCTGCCACGGGCGTCGTGATCCTTGGAGTGCGTTTTGGTTTTGACTGTTTGTGTATCCCTTCACCTGAAGTACCTAATCAGATGAGCATGATCTGGGGGTACTTAATCTGCTGGAACTGAACACTATCAAGGGGAAAGTGCTTGGCTTTTAAGAAGTAATTGAAGTGTCTGCTTTGCAAGGGGGAGATGTCTTTCTAAAATCCAAGAAGTACAACTTGGCATTCCAGCTGCTGACTCGTGGAGTGGCCACAACCTTCTCAGCTTTGGCGTGAGGAGTGGCAAGGGGAAAATGGGAAGTGTTGATGACCGAAAGAAAAAGAGATAATGTGGGGTAGGGGGAACCATGGCTGAAGACCAATATGGGAAAAGACTTCTGGGGACTGGGGAAGAGGGAAGGAGCTCTGGGTTCCTTCAGTGTTTGATCCAACAGCTGCTTTTATGTTCTACATTCGTCTTTGGTTAAAATACATGCCTTTGAGGGGGGGAATACTCGATACGCAAAGAGAAACTGTGACGTTAACTCTTAACGTTGCGTTTCCCAGTAGGTGACCATGGCTATGACAACGCTCTCCCAAGCATGCATCCGTTCCTGGCTGCTCGCGGGCCTGCTTTCCATCGGGGTTACAAGCAGAGCACCATGAACAACGTTGATATTTACCCCATGATGTGCCACGTCCTGGGACTGACACCGCAGCCGCACAATGGCACTTTCAGTAACACCAAGTGCTTGCTCGCTGACCAGTGGTGCATCAATCTTCCAGAAGCTATTGGGATAGTTATTGGGGCTTTTATGATACTGACTACCTTCACCTGTGTTATAATAATCTCGAAGAATAGAGTAGTTCCCCCACGGCCATTTTCCCGACTGCAGTTACAATATGACGATGACGATCTTTTAATTGGATAGCGCATAGGGAGCCTGACCTCGCTTGCTAAATAGGCATTTTCAGGGAGAGAGTTTGAACTTGCACTCGATGGCATTCTGTGATGCACTTTAACGGTATCTGTATAAAATACTGTACAGCCAGGTCTTGCTACCTTGTTTGTGTGTGCTACATGACTAGTAGTCCTGTAAAAAATATTTTTCAGAACAAAATGGTGAACAGGTGGCTTTCTGCTGGAAGAGGTGCTTAGTTTGTCATTCAGGCCTTTGAACGCTTTCAAAATAAAACTCCAGAGTATGAACTAGCCAGGATAGACTAAGTGAATTTTAACATTTGTAAATGATAATTTTTTTTTGTATTAAATTTAAATTAATGTTGAAATCTTTTACTGTTCTTGTACCTGCATTGGAAAGAAGATCTTTTTTTTATGCGAGTTAGAAGTTAGTTCTGTTTGGACAATATATTCTGAGTTGTTCTTGAATTTGGGGATAGAGGGTGCAGAGAAGATCCAATACTTCTGTTTCCACCCTAAGCCGGCAATATGACAAGAACCTGGTGAGAAGGAAAACGGAAGTCGGTGAGGAAAGCATTGGTGCGTATCACTTCTGTTTTGAGCAATAAAATATGCAGGTCAGCTGTTACAGCACTGGGCAGAGGGCTCTGACATTTCCAGGCGTGTGGCTGTGGATGACTTAGTTCCACGGTTCCTGCACTCGGAGAGCTGGGATGGTACTACCTGCTCATCTCAAGGATGTTGATTTAACCTGAGAATCCTTGGATTACCCAGTTTCGTGGGCTGTAGTAGTAAAATTACTGCTTCTAAACCCTGTGAAAAGCTTTTCAGGTGGAAACTCTGCTGAAGGTGTTCATGTAATAAAGGTGGTTCTGCCATGTGTACCAGCTGATAAGTATCTTGTGAAAGCTGTCGTGTGCTAAAAAGCAGCAACTGAAAAGTTGACATGCAGTCATGAAGCGAGGATTCCAAACTTTTATTTTAAACCCTGGAAATCTGAAGGGAAAAGTTAATTTCTTTTTTGAGTTGGGATCTGTTCTCTGTTGTGTCCAAGTTGTATAGATGCAAAGTTCTGGTGAAGACCAGTGCTAATGGTTCTCTTAACTGAAACTCTTGATTCCTTGTTAATGGTCAAGTCTAGTAACTTACCATAAAAAAAAAAAAAAATTTATTTAGAAAGCGTTAGTGGTATCTTACCTTTTTGTGAAGAAAGAACTTGAGGTTAAATTGTTAATGCTACCCCAAAAAGAGACCTACAGTTACCAAGTCGTTTTTCTATAAATTTGATGGTTTTCAGAGCTGGTAATTTGAAGTAAGAGACCTGAGGCAGCTGGTAGCACGCGACGTGGTTTTTTGTGCACAAGCTCAAATTCAGTGCCATTTGCCCCAGACTGCCTTTTAGCGATCCAGCTGGGAGGAGGTAGGGGCTTTGGAGGGAAGGGCTACTTCTAACTGCCCACTGAAAAAAAACCCACATTTAAAAAGGAGCTTTTAAAATGACGCGTGGAAGTTTTACTAATTTGTGTCTTCCTCTCTGAGGATTCTGTTGTACTGATTAAAAACACAATACAAAAACTAGCCTGTTCTGCTTTTTTTTTTTGCCCCACTTCTTAAACTACTAGTTACTATTTACTGACCGATGCTTTACTCTGGACTAGTCTGAACTTGAAAGAGGATCGGGCCCCTTGAAAGGTCTGTGCTGTTACTGACAGTGTACTGGATTTTAGACTGCTACATAGCGGTAACAGGATTGAACACAGAAGTCATTTTTTTTCATCCTGCTGGAAGATTTAAAATAATTAATTACATACAATAAGAGGTCAGGTTAATGAGTAACTATGAAGTGAGTGTTTTGCAGGGTAGAAGCCAGGCTTTGAGATGCTGTAAAAGGGAGGATGTGTGAATTCCTACACTGGTGAGAGCTGTTTTTTGTGATTTTGCTGATGAACACTGCTGTCCAGAGAGGGTGACGGACTTGCTGGGCAATGCTTTGCATCATCTGACTCAGCTGAGTTACCTTTATTTTTCTGGCAGGCAGACTTGGTAAGACTGAACTGCACTGTCCTCCAGCTGTGAGGGGTTTTTTTCTAGATGCTAAAACAGGTTAGCACAGTACATGCTCCCTTCTGTTCTTCCCTTCCTCCTCCTAGCCCCCAACAGTTGTCAAGCAGTGTGTGATTGACATGCTTTCAGTTCCTCTGTGCTTCACCATCATAGGCCAGGTGTCAAGGTTACCACCGAGATTTTAATTACCAGAAATTTAGAAGTTGACTGAAGTGCAACAGCAGCACTCTAATCTGAAATATGAATATCTTTACAGATGGGGAAATCTAGGTCTCAATCCATTTCTCCTTCTAGCTGCTTCTGGTAAGAATTGCTACGGGCAACTGAGCTCCTGTGAAACCAGACAGTCCGTGGTAGTCTCTAGCAGAAATCCTTACTACCCTCTACTCCTCCTTGCTGTAGCACTGAGACTAACCAGTGCTACTGTGGGAAGAGTTTACAGAGAAAGCTTAAGTATTAATCAAGAAATCAGATAAGCTATATTCCAGTTGCATTGTTGATTATTTTCAATTTCAAAGATGCGGTGTGGACTGCAAGAGGGCCGAGTATTCTTCCTGGCACAATTGTCTGCTACTGGCAGGGAGGGTTTTAAACGTCGTGCTTGTACAGCCCTGATGTCACACAGATCGTGTACAAATCAAGAGAATCTAGAAAAACACCTCTTTCTCCTTAGAAACATAGTTGATGTATTTAAAGATGATTATTTTTAAAAGCGTTTGTGCCTTTAACATGATGAAATACTTCAACCACGTAATTACGGTTGGTATGAACTACGGCTTGTGACACTCCGCAGCTGATCTCCTGGGCAGCGAATTCAAACCGGAACACCAGAAGCTGTGGCTTCCCCCTGCCTCAAAGCTGCGATAAAGGAGACAGCTGACAACAGCCTGTGGCAACACTTAATGACTTGCTAAATACATGCAACTCTGCACCGTTTGTACAGGGCATATTGATTTGGGGGGAGTTCTTAACACTTAAACTAGCACTGAAGTCTAGAAGGGAGCAGGGGAAGTTCATCGCTGGAAGCAGCGTTACGAAGACTGATGCGTCGTCATGTTCGCTGCCACCATAAAGGAGTGCAACGCCGGGTAGAGAAGCTGTAAAACATCCACCCCTCTGGGTCGACTGACAGACTTTTTGTCCATTAGCCCCAAGGAAAACTGTTCCAGAATTGAGCTGATTTCAACTGACCACAGGTCCAAAACACGTGTTTCGGGGGGAAGTTGAACTTGCTACAAATTGAAAAGAATATTCTGCCTATGAAAATTAACGAACGCCACCACGTACACCTCCAAGGATCAGACCACAGGGACAGATGTTTGCTTCAATATGCATGGTACTGCCTTTTATTGCAAACAAACAGTAACAGAGATTTGTTGAATTAATATGATTCAGAGTAGGATTTCATTACAGGAAGGCCGTCCGTTTGCAGTGCGGCAGATGCTGCTACTGAACTCACCATTTTCATGGGCTTGCAACATTTTCTGTAGTCTTAACATCTAATAAACGCTTACGTTACCTTTACCAACACTCCATTTCTTGAAAGGTCCGTGCAGCAGCGTAGGCATGGTCAGAACATTATCCATAGCCGTTATTTATGCAGGGAAGAAGATGTGGAAGTACGCCTGTAGCTGTGCCTTTTACAGAACAGCAGGACCCAGCGACTGCGCGCTTGTCATTCTTCCCACACACAGCTCAAGACTCTTACTCCACACTTCCGAAGGGTTGTGCAGCATGACTTTTCGTATTATAATAGACATTTTTGTGCTTTGGGGTTTTTTTGAGACCGCATTTATTGTAAACAGCATTACTGCAGCTCTTTACCAAGAAAGTCTGGAAGATTTTTGTTGATAAAAGCAACTGTATCACCATTGCTGGTTACAGATAGCTGTTATTTCCATATACTGTAGCAAGGTGGGAAAACAGGTCTTTTATAGAAGAACTTTGCCCTAAAATTCTTAAGTTCTATCACACTTCCAGTTATTTTTAATAAAGGCATACACTGTGCAGAGTACAAGAAGTATTTGGGCTGCACATGTGTTTAGGCCATTCTGCCCCAGCCATCCCCCCACAATTCGAGGTTTTTCCCAGACATATTTTTAAATGAAGCAAGCACTCGGTGCTTGATAGCACTATAGCAAAGATACATTTCAACCTCAACATTTCCAAACAGGAAGAAACAAAGAAAACGTTTTGCCATCTCAGTAATGAAAGACAAAATCATGCAAACTTCTCAGTTTCCAAGCTGAAGTTACAAGTAGTATACAGTGTACTCAAATCCACTTTCCAATAAACTTGTTTGTACATCATAAAAAGTATCATATACACAGAAACCAAATCCCACATCCTCCCCAACCATAAAAGTAGTCTGAAAAAAAAAAGCTCACATCAGACAAAAAGTTGATTATTTTTCTCCAGTGGCATCACATGTGCTTTCACTGTGAGGAAGCGTACACCCAACAGCTGAAAACAGTGTTTAACACTGGCTAGGCAAATATCCTAGCAAGGCAACTACCCAGAGGTACCTGCAAATACACCAGAGGAAATGTTTAAACCTAAACTGAAATACCCGAATGCTGAAAGATCCCCTGCAGTTTCCTGCACCGTTCAGCCGCCTCAGAGCAGGGCCTCGCAGTGCAGTACAGAACAACGGCGTCGAGAAGAATTCTCATGTTCATGTTCCCAGCATGTTTTGAGTATTATTGTTCCCAAACTCTTTGTCCTTGTCAGGGGAAACCTGCTGCTCTTCCCTTGCTGCGTGTCTGGGCAGGAGAGGCTGCATCCCAGGGTGACTGAACACCGCCGACCAACTTTGCCCACTCCTTAAAACCGAGGGTCACTTTGGCTGATGATAGAACTACACCCGTCACAATTAAAAACGTGGGAGCTTAATGAGCACCTCTGAGATCACAATGCAGTTATTTTTACATCTGCCATAAGCGTTGCTATGAAATTACTGCTATAAGAAGAATTTCTATTAACGCAGCATGTTCCAAAGTGAGAAAATGTGTAACTGAAGGAGCTCCGGGTGAGGATTATAGCATCTCCAATTTCACTGCTATTCCCTTAACCAAGCCTGCAGATCGTCCTTTACACACACACTAAGTTTGTGCTACAAGTTGTTTTTAAGTTGCAAATAAGCAAGAACAGGTAGACTCAATGCATCGATTTGCTATCTGCCATCCACTTTCTGAATGTAACTAGGGAAGTGATGAGTAACAATTCAGAGGTTTAGGTTTTCCACCCGGACTTCCTGAGCCTCTCTAGAAACTACTGCGAACATCGTTACCGGTTTCATCTTTCAGCATGAAAAACCTCTGCAGCACTCAGTTTTAGCTGGCATCGGCAAACTGAACTTCAGACATACCTAAAGGTCAGCTCCAGCAAGAGTCAGCTTCACAGTGCCAGGCACACCTAACCCAGATGTTTTCCTTCAGTGTTTTCTCAAGAAAATGGCAACGTGGGAAACCAAGGCAGTACACAGAACACCAACAGCAGAGTGGTGGAGTTAGATCAAGTGACACAAGACCTCACGCCTGTCCCCCAAACCATGGGGCTGTCCTCCAGCAGATCTGCTGGGTTCCTGCCTCCCTAAAGCTACTATCGCAGCTGGACTTCGAGTGTATCCCTCAAGTTGGAGTATTTCATTGCCTTCCCTCTCAAGCATTCCCTGCACCTACCTGCGGTCTCTGGAAACCTCCCACATCTGCTTGCCAGGCAGCTTAATGCCGAGCAGCGTCCCTGGCACCACGGAGGGATCCCGCAGATGGCTCCCGACGCGGCGAGCACCAGACTGTTTGTAACACGGCACCGCGGAGCCATCACTGAGGTGGCGAGAGGTAAGCCCAGTTCTGAACTCGCCTAGGTGTCACTTGTCAACTCTGGAATTAAGTTCAGCAAGCTGAGTTTTGTACTTCTGTTAGTCAGCGTGCTGCAGCTCCTCACCCGGTCTGCTGGCAACGCTCCCCACCGCAGCATCAGCCCACCAGCTGGTAACACCATGCTGGCTTCACAGAGCACATCCAAGGCCAAGATGTTCCCATCTTTGCCCTCTGCAAGGTGCTGTGGATAAAGCACTGAACAGCACTTCCAGAAACAGCAGACTGAGTATTTCTGTGAATTTTAAAACAGTTTCTCTCTCCTTCAGGCATTGTACTCAAAAGCAAAGTGCAGAGAAACACTAACTCACACAGGGAGGGGAAAAAAAAATCAGCTTCTTAACAAGTCTGACAGCTACAAAACTCTTCTCACTTCATACCATGTTCTTCATACAAAACGTAGTCAGGAGCTTCTCACCTACCATTTAAGTGGGAAGGGGGAAGGGGATATTGCCCAGCTCACTAGGGATGAGCCCAGGCTTGGAGTGCCAAGGCCAGGGGTGAGATTGACAGCCCAGCTCAAGTGTGTTTACACCAATGCACGTAG
>Ga0065711_1044258_pt1 | contig 14203 bp, 5 predicted proteins | sample Hoacrofraction12_FD_59098 | JGI IMG/M metagenome (GOLD analysis project Ga0065711, IMG submission 59098) | Hoatzin crop microbial communities from Cojedes, Venezuela - Epithelial fraction 12 v2 (version 2) | ecosystem: Host-associated > Birds > Digestive system > Esophagus > Crop | place...
CGTCACATGGTATGGAATACCGGGCTCTGTTTGGCCAGGTGGGGTCAGCCCCCACCCCCCGGCTGTGCCCCTTCCTGGAGTCCGGTGAAAATTAACCCTGTCCTGGCCAAACCCAGGACATACACGCAGTAACACAATCCATTACTACAGTATGATGGTATAACCTGATAAAAACAAGCCTTGCAGTAATCCTGTTCCAACATCTCAGGAACACCCAGTGCTTTCCTAAGAACCATTACCATCAACACTGGCTCCTCAGGCTTAATTGACCTGTTCAGATTCTCTAGGGGAGTACAAGGAAAAATATACCAGTCTGGGAGGAACAGCAGAGGCTTACCACACAGTGATAAGCAAACAGACAGTGAAATCAATGTGGATGTTCTCTGACCTGTATTAGTGCTAGCTGCTGTGTGATAACAGAACTATATATCTTTCCTTAGGAATCAGCTATTTTCATGCTTTTGTGAAAGCAGCTTTGCCCCACTGCAAGCAGGTACCTCATTCTCCAGACTTAGCAAAATTTCAAAGGTGCCTTAGACCGCTCTTTTAAGTATTGTAACTGTTACAAGAGGTTTTTTTTTGATAAATAGCCATTCTGTGAAGCTTCTGTTTTCTCATTATTGTCATGTCATCTATGAGGAAATTAAAGACAGGTGGAAGATCATGCCTGTTAAATCTATACATATTCAAATCCTGTTAAAGCTGTAGAGGTCTTAAATGACATTCCTTTATCTAAAATGATTTTTCCTTATGATTTTTTATAAAAGAATTCTAGTTTCAGATTAAAGAAGATATTCACGAGTACAGATAAATCCAGAAGAAAACTGCTCAGTGCGTGCCTTTTTCTTTGAAAGAAATTAAGGACAAAAGAAGAGTTTGGCATCAGTTTTGGTTTTGGCTTTCTCCCATAGCTCAAAAATTCAGATCATCAGTATTGTTTGTGACTTTTGTCTCTATGAGTTTTAATTCCCAAAAAGGTAAAGGTGGTGAATTAATAGAAAGAAATATCTTCAGTCATTCTCAGGCTTCTACAGTCAGTAAATACTAGTTTCAGCCAAGCCTGAGAACTGCACACTGCCTCATTCTGGGTATTCTCTCAAAATTACATGTAAGGGGCATTTTTTAATTTTTTATCTTAAAAAGGGATTAAAAGTTTATACAGTTTCTGGCTTAATTTTTTCCTGAACCTGTAGATTGCTGAAAAGTATCTCAGACATCTGATAGTTAAGTGTGTCAACACTGCACCCGTACAATTTAAGAGAGAAGGAGTGTAGTTTGAGCCTACTACTGTAGCACTTACTCCCCATTTATCATTTGAGGCACAAGAGCCTGAATTTTAGAAAACTCTGCAGCATCACAGACTTTCCATACTTGAGACCCATGGGGTTTTAAAGTTTCCTGCTGCTATGGTAACTTTAGCAATAAATGCATTTTAAATACCCCTTTGATGACTCACAAGTGTCTATTAAACTCTCTTTCTGGTGAACTACCATTTCCATTCAAAGAGTCTCATTGCTCTTTTATAGTAATCATTCACTCTCTCCAAGCTAGTATTAAGGAACAAGAAAAGTGATGTTTGAGATTTGTACAGTCACAAAATAAATCTTAGCAAATTCCTTGATCTTCAGACATAGTCCCAAATGTAGTGCGAGGAAACATTGCATCACATTACCGAACAGCTCCAAAATAGAGCCTCAAAATTCTTGGATATTCACAAATCTGAAAAACAATTTGTCAAGATCAAATAAAACATACTGAACACTACAAATTCTGGGTTATCATCTCTGCTGTTTATCAGAACTTAGGTGTGATGAATACTATCAGTCACACTTGTTCTGTATACACTACAACTATAGATATTTTTATTTTAAATGTGCCCAAAAGAGAAAAGTGGTAAACAACAAATTACTTCAGATAAGGCTAAAAAATAGGCTTTTTCAGTATGACCACTTTCATCACCACATACTTAAATTTACTCTCTCCTCCCATTTGGAGCTTTAAACCTCGTTATTTCTATAGACAAGCTCAAAAGGCCAAACATAATTGGTGCCGTGCAAGAGCTTGGATGAGTAACTGAGGGAGTCTCTCGGGCTTCAACAGTTAGCTGCCTAAGTCTAGTTTGATGGCATCAGTCTGGACAGTTCAGAGAGCAACTCAACTGGGGAGAGAATTGTGCTGACAGAAGATTAGATACCTGGAGACTCCTGTTTGAGGGCTGATATACCTCACTTCTTTCACAGCTTTTACAAGCTACATTGGAAGGAAATAGGTTTGAGCAGCTTTTGATGGGGAGAGACCTAGATATATGTTTAGTCTTGTAATCATCACTGAAAAAAATGTGCACAGTTGTAGAAAGGATTTCTGCTTTTAAATAAAAGTCAGTTAATTGACTTTGAACAGATAATGGATGCAGCTAATCTTCTGAATACACCTAATGAGCTTATTTAGCTTTTTGAAGTCAATTTGATGTCTCAACAGGCATCCTTGCTGATATTTTTAGTTGCAGTAAATAACTTCATAAAATAATGAGGTTTGCAACAGGGAAATCTTTAGTCAAATTAGAATTCCAAGACTAGAATACATTTCCTAGCAGCTGCAAATTGGCAATTTTTTTAAGAAAAACGTAGTCTTCCATCTCCTTCCTGGAAACCATTCAACATAAAGGGAACCAACAACAATTCCAACACAGACACTCTTTATGCTGTTACTTTACCATAGTACATTTTATTCTGCACTGATATTGCTGAGACATGGCCCTGAGTTAAGATTGATTCATTTCATTAAGTCCTTGAAATTAACTATTCTTTTGCATAAGATTTTGAGCTTAGGCAGGTAACTTTAAACATCAGTTTTACTCTAGAAGCAAAGTAATAGTTTGGTTTCATGTTATTACTGAGAGTTTCTTGGAGTCCTGCCTAAAAGAAACCCCTAAAACTGTAGAGCAATATTCAACAACCCTCAGTTTATTTAAATTATTACTATCTTTGGCTAGTAAGAGCTCCAAAAATGGTTTATTTAAGATCTTTCAGTGCTTATATATCTGAATGGCCCAAACAGCCCATCTACCTCTTTAGCTACCAACAGAACTTTAAAGCCCTTACCCAGCACACATCACTGACATTTTTTAACATAAAATGCTGTATTGTTTTCTAGTACCTTTAACTACATTTCTTCAGAACTAAAATTGAGCAGTGTGAATGGCTCCCCCTTCTACATTCTGTGTCACCCAATTCTATCAATATTAAATTTATTCCATTTATATTCTTATTTTCTTTATAACAGATGTCTGTCGAGACACTTCATAACACAATTGGAAATATCATGAGGTCTGTATTCAATTCTGTATTTGAAGTCAGTCATTAACTGATCAAAACAAAAGAGGGAAGTATGATCTCTTCTTTTATGCTAAGAAGTGGATTCCTTCCTCTCTGTCATCTTTCTCCCAAGCTCCAAAGGCAGGATTCAAGACCACTAAAGCTGATAGAAGTCTTTCCATTGATTTTCACTGGGCTTTGGTCAAGCTCCAGATGACCTAGATAATTGTGTTAATGAACAAGCTGAAACTCATTGAATCTGTTTACAGAAGCTACGAAGCAGGTCAAAATTCTCATTTAATCTTGCTGTGCTGGGTAGATCACTGACGAAACAGCACACTAGTAAAGGCAGATTTTAAAGAGACAGACCTAAAACAACCTGCTGTACAAGTGTCATTTAATTACCTTAGTTCTCTGGTCTTAATTTCTCTGGTACAACCTGCTACAAACTGAACATTTCAGAATTAAGAAGGCTATTTCTGTTCTCTGTTTTCAATTCCTTTTGGCATAATGGATGCATATACACAATGTTGTAGAATGCAGCGCAAAGTCCTGTAAGCTTCAAGGGATTTCTGCCTCACCAGTAAGGCTATGTGGTCCTTTCAGACAGCCTAGGGAAATCCTTGCCTCCAGCCCAGCAGCCCAACATCTTCGTGTTGTGCTCTCCTCCTACATGCATCCTTCAAGGTCTAAAGTTGGCAGGAATTGAACTGTCTCATGTTTTTTCTTATTACCCCAACACACACACGTCTTTCTTAAAAGTGGATAGTCAGTTGAATTGTTGCATACAGATGTAAAACAAAGTGCTTTTAAAAAGACATCACCAGTGTTCGCTGTGCTAGTGGCTGCATCAGTTTTAATGACTCTGTTCACAGGGTGAGTCTAAGCCTCTGTAGGCAGAGGAAGAGACATCGAACTGGAGGATAAGCACCATGAACAGCCGGCATGAGAGCAAAACAAAGCTGAACATAATGTAGGCATTGCATGGTGGGCACACCAGTTCCAAAGCACAAAATAACAAAGGATGAAAAGTCCAATTATTTCATCTGTATGTTTCTAAAAGAAACCATAATTCTTACACATTCATAAACCTAGATGAGAGTTCAAGTGAGAGCCCTCTTGTGATAAACCATCACAGCTTTGTTGTCTCCAGAGCAGTGACCATTTACATCAGCTCTTAGTCCACAAAAGCAACCCAAAACTAGCGATAGTAAATTCCTTCTGACAGTCAATACAGAAGCCTCGTGGTTCTGGTTGATGTGCAGCTCTAGGAAGGCTATTGTCAATATTTGCAACTAGTAAGTATGTTTGGTGGCCTATTAATAATCCCAGCATGATCTTCAATTTACACTATCTCTCATGAGAAAAATTTAAAATTATTAAGGACCTCAGTCCCTCCTCACAGCACACGTACACAAAAATTCTTCTACTGCAAATGTCACATCTGTCAATACAGAAGGAGATGCTAATTATTTCAGTATCAATTACTAAATATGTTTCTGCAAGTGGAGAAATTATATATGTTCATAAAGAAATTTACATCAGTTAAAAAACCTTTTGCTACCTCTTTAGCATATAACTGCACATACAGTCTAAATCAGGTATAATCTTGTTTCAGTGCACTGAATTATTCACTGCCACTAGGACAAGAAATATTTCCTTTTTTGCCTCTCTTTTCCCTATCCAAGCATCATATGTTGTGTCTTCAAAATTGCGGATAGCTTTTCTCCCCAGAGAGGTTTTTTTAATGAACAGTTAGTATGATCAGCAAGCAGCTAATGATGGATTTTGGTCAGAACAGAATGTATTTGTCGTGCAAGAAGACAGGACAAACAGTGAAAATATACATTGTTTTGTGTCAAGACACATATGCACAAGATAGGTAGTGGTGGGGGAATTGGTGACAGCACAGAATGCTCTACAGGTCTGTGAACTCTGAATTGCTTCACAGATGCCTGAATCTCAAAAAATATTGCAGCATGACCAAGTGCAGTTTGTCAGACAACAACATAAGTTTTGTAAAAAAAACCAAGAATCCAGAAATGCGGGAAATTTCATACCTAGCACATTCCACATGGAATATACATGCCACTGAAGGAAAAGTGGATAGTTATGAAGGACTTCCAAGGAATGAGAAGAGCAATGTGTGATTAGAATACATGGTGATAGGTCTAATCAGGACTAACTCAACAGCAAAAAAAAAAAAATTCTGATGAAAATTTCTTTGTGAGAAAAAGTATAAGAAGAGTTTATTTTTAAAAAAACCACTGCGTATGGTCTAAAGTAGAAAACTTAGGACTCTCTTGTGTGATGAAAACCTTGTTGAATGAGAATATGTCTCTGAATAAAAAGAGGGGATATTAACCTTTCCTATTCAAATTGGACACGTCTTTGAAGGAGAATTTAAATTGAGTAGTAGCCTGGAAGCTTTGATTTACATCAAATAATTGGATATGTACTTCCAACATGCAAAGCAGGCAGCAGCTGAAAATGATCTGAAGTAAAATAAGATTTTCAAAATTATCACTGACTTATTCGTAACAAAGAGCAGGAGTATTGGGAACAAAATTGAGAGTGAGAAAAGTATTAAAAATGAGATGATTCACACAGGAAAACTTGATGTATAAAATAATGGCCCCTCTGACTGCTACTGTCATTCAGGGAAAAGATCTTTCTTTAGAATTCAGATTTTTAGGAAAATGTCGACTGAGTGCTCCAGTGCTCGAGTCACACAAACAAATCAAATGCCAGAAATCGCGAAGATGGGAATAGAGAACAAAACAGGGAACATCTTTTTTTTTCCCTGTATGAAACCTGTGTGCCTGCACCTTGCATATTCTGGGGTGTTATGATTCTCCCATCCCGGGACTAGAATGGGTTCAGGTAAGGGCAGTGGGGATCAGAGTCTGTACCAGCTCTGTGAGGATCAAGTTCTAGCATGAGAAAGAAACCACTGAGGAGGGAATAAAATAGAGGCCTCTGCAGCCATGAGCAACACAGAGAATAAATAGAGGACAATTGTTTTTCACAACCCAAGAGGCAGGGATATTATTCTCAAATAAAGCAAGCAGGCAGCAGATGCAGAACAACCGTCAGGAGGTGATCTTCCGCACAACAAGTAGATAGACTGTGAAAATTCTAGTGATAGTGTTTGTTGTAAAAGTGTGTATGTGCCCAGTAAGTGACTGGGCAAATACAAGAAGAAATATCCACAGGGGCCTAAGTGAAGGTACATCACTCTCGTAAAATATCACTATAATCATAATCACAGACCTTAATCACAGTATGTTAGGGTTATATGGTTATATGGCTATATGGTTACTGGATTTTGTACTCTGCATTAGGCATCTGCTGTTGGTTGCTACAGGTTGCTGGGCATCCTGGTTTCAGATGGGATAGTTACATTTCTTTCTGGTAGCTGATACAGTGCTGTGTTTTGGATTTGGGATAAAAATACTATTGATAACATTGTGATGTTTTCAGTTGTTGCTAGACAGTCAAGGACTTTTCAGCTTCTCATGCTGTCAGGTGCACAAGAAGGTGGGAGGGGACACAGCCAGGACAGCCGACCCCAGCTGACCAAAGGGATATTCCATACCAGATGATGCCATGCTCAGCATGTAAAGCTGGGGGAACAAGGAGGAAGGGGGGGACTCTTGGAGTGACAGCGTTTGTCTTCCCAAGTAACCGTTACACGAGATGGAGCCCTGCTTTCCTGGAGATGGCTGAACACCTGCCTGCCAATGGGAAGTAGTGAACTAATTCCTTATTTGGCTTTGCTTACGTGCATGGCTTTTGTTTTACCTATTGAACTGTCTTTATCTCAACCCATGAGTTTTCTCACTTCTACTCTTCTGATTCTCTCCCCCATCCCACTGTGGGTGAGTGAGCGAGTGGCTTTCTGGGGCTTAGCTGCTGGCTGGGGTTAAACCATGGCACTGGGTTAGAAAGACCTTTGGTTTAGCATGCCATTTTTATACTCTTGGGCTGCTGCAGTTATATGCTTGTACCTTAAACAAATTTCATTTGTATTGTGCATTGGGCTGATGCACAATACAAATGATCTTCCACCATGTCAAAAAGAAAGGACAGGAGCAACAGAGAGCTGTTTCTACGGATCAGTAAACTATAATGAAATAATAAGCTATTGATGGTGATTTTACCATCAAAAACAGCAATAGGAACTTCTTACATACGAGCAGGTTTGTTACGACATGAGCAGAATGAATAAGTGAAGAAGTGATATAACAAGATTGTAACTTTAAAGTCCAAAGGCTTTTGGACTTCTTCAGCATGAAGGAATTTAAGTTACCTGTTGATATTTGGCTCACATATTCAGCAAATATTATATAAAATTTATAATGTAATTATACTATGAATACCTGCCATATCTTTTGTCATATTACTCCTCCATAAGAAAAAAATTGTACTCCACCAGAACTGTTCCAAAGCTTGAGACAGTTTGGTTGTGGACTTTGGATGTAAAAAAAAGTGGAAGCTTAGAGTCAGAGGCAAGAAGTTCATCAACTAATCATAGGAATGAACAACAGTATGGGTTAGGAAAGTAAGCTATGAATGAAGTGAGAAAAGCTCAGTGAGAAAGTAAGTTAAAAAAATCTTTCCAGATATAGCAGCAGAATGACTGATGAGTGAGAACAATTAAGACAAACCTCTCTATCCTTAAAGGTTCTCCAAGAAGACATATTGTAGTGATACTATAACATTACCAGATGAAAAAACTCACTCCTTCAATTTTACTGGGTTTAAAGTGTATCCTTCAAATGTTATTGTTCCTCTCTGCATTTTCAATAACTGAATTCAGTTCCATGGCTGAACTACTTTACTGGAGGATTTATTGTTAGCATTGCCTGTCAGTGCTGCACAGCAATCCCACACTGATTGCTCCTCAAGACAATTACACTTCCTTAGCAAGGCTGTGGAGGCAATAGGTGGGGGATGATGGATGGTGGGCAGTATAGTCAAAGGCTGATATAACCTACTGAGGCTGAACATCTTGGGCTCCTTCTAGTGTCAGCAGTGGGAGCTGGGGTCCTTCAGAAGAAGGCTCAGAAGGGAGCGACACTCCAATTTCATCACTTTGAATTTCTGTCTGGGAGCTTATCTCTCTACGCTGACTGTGCAGGGAGCTTGGGAAATCGGCTTATTATGCTAATATTGACCTTTGGGACGCTACTCCCCTTTGAAGGTGTGGCACTATGTGCCACAAGCCTGCTGGATTGCACAGTAGCAAGGCGAAGGCCCCCCCAGAGCGCAGACAGAGGATAACAGCAGAGGCCAGGCTCCATTCTGGGGTGCAAACCCAAACCACAGAAGGGCAATGACACATCAGTGCAGGAATGCAGCCCTGGGAGCCGGGCAGAGCCAGTTCTAGGGCATCACAAAGAGAACAGAGATATATCTAATGTATGTAAAACATCCCACGTGCAGTGAAAATACAAACAAGGTAACAGGCAAGTGTAAATAACAGTCCCAGGCCCTACCAGGGAAAAAAGCAAGAGCAGAAATGAAGGAATTGCTCCAGCATCCTCTCTTCCAGTTACAGAGGAGTAATGTCACTGCTCTGCCACAGCTGCCACCTCCCTCAAGTTTAGTAGAGAAGGCACACTTTCTTATTTGCCACCTCCCACAGTTTGCTCCTGTGGTCCAGCAGTTATAAGTAAAGATTTTTCTTTTATCAAATAATCAGGTTAAGTAAATACATACGTTGAAGAGCAGTTTGTGTCTCTCTGTTTTCTGCTCCAACTTTCCCGCAGGACAGTGTGATTTATTACCGAAGTGATTTATTACCAAACCAGTGTAAAATAGGATGCAACAGTCATGATGGTGTGCACACATTGGATATGTTTAACGGTGAAATTAAAATTATGAGATGGCAAAATGAACGGTGAAAATACCTGTTAGAGGAGAGAGACAAAGATGAACCAATGAGTTAATAAATCTTACCATTTTTTTCACAGAGTTTAAAAAAACTGATGCTTGAACACACAAAAAATCATTTCCAGAGTAGATAACTGGATTCTACCTATCTCATGTACAATAATCACCAGTGAATGACTGCGCTGAGCTGTGAAACTGTTGCTGTATTCCTTCATAGATGGAATATACTGATCTGAAGATCTGGTAATAACCTAAGAGTACAATGTATGCTGCTAAGCAGGTATCCTTTATTACGGTGCCGGGCACACGGGGGATCTCTCCTCCAAACACCCTGACTTTTCAGGTTAAACACAATCACAATGTACATATTCATTCTATTTCTGAGAAATGCTTAGCATATTCATGACTTTCCCAATATCAAATTAGCATATGTTAATGTATTTCACGCATGGCTGTTAGTGTCCCCGAGTGGTCATTGGGGGTCTTCAGATGAAGGCTTGTACTATTCATCACAGTGTCTGCTGGTTGACCTTTGTTTCTGCTCAAACTCAGTTCTAAGATCACGTATACCGTGCCCTTCCAGGTTGTTTTGCTGTGTTCTTGTTGCCCTCTTGGTGCCTCTTTATCTCTGTAGCTTGATGCCTCTGCCCTCCCAAGGCTGAGCTGTCTGGAGTAGAAATATTTAGGAATCTCTTATCCTACAGCTATCCCAGTTATCCACCAATCTACATACATCCACTACATTCCTGAGTAGAAACAGGGGTAGTACAATAGTTGCAGCATTAGATCACTATGTATGCAAGAATACAAACTGTAATAATAAAAACTACTAACAACTAGAAAATATCATTAAAGCTACTTTGTTATAGTTTCACATTTCTTATGTTCCCTTCTATCAATGCCATAGCTGCCCCCAACAGATGGGGCTTTGAGCAACCTGGTCCCATGGAAGGTGTTCCCCCCTGGCAGGGAGATTGGAACTAGATGATATATAATGTCCATTCCAACCCAAACCATTATATGATTCTGTGATTCTATAGATACTATCGCTGAGCGAACCAGATTTTGTTGTCTGCCTAAAATGCTTTATATGGATAATGGAAAAGCCTTCCAGATGAAATGAACCTTATTTCCTCCTGTATGACTATTCTGACAGTAGAGCAAAATATTCAGTTCTTGAACCACGATTCTCTTCGAGAGCTTTAGTAGCTAAGCTGCTAGAAAGTTCCTGCACACCCTCCTTTGCAGCACCCATCATTATTTCCCTAGTTGTTTCCATAAGTTTGTTTCTGGCACTATGCCTGATGTGCACCTAGAAGCTTGCTTCACTTGAAATTATGTTATTATTGCTACCCCTTTCAAAGTTAGGATCTGGAGTTCAGTCATCTCAATGCTAATATCACCCTCAGGTAGGTGACTCCCATACTGTCTGTTCTCAGCTAAGAGCCAGTGATGCACTGCATGGATGAATCTCATTTGCATTTTCGTTCTAAGGATGCTTGTCAAATATACAAGCTTTGTAGCTTAGCAGGTACACACACTTTGCAATGGAGTACAAGTTGGGGAATGTTTACTCCTTTATTAATAACCAACATAACAGGTCAATCAAGTGCAGGACATATCTGTCAAAATGACCTCTGTTTGTTGGAACAGATGAGACAGTCCTTAGTTTAGGGGAGGAGTGTCAGAGCAATCTCCAAGTATGTTAGAGATGAGTAAGGAGAACTTCAAGAAAGGGACCGATAAAGATTTGTTCTGATAAATGTAGACCTTGACATAAATCCTGGACAAAGAGAGAAGTTCCTGATTGCATGGGCCAGCAAAGAGCCTAAAATAGGTTGGCTGATTGCTGGCAGACTTTAGATTTAATATTTTGTATGAAAAAACTAAAGCACAGTTTTCTTTCATTTTTTCATTGATGCCTTCTGCAAACACTTGTAACCATGTAGCTATCCTGGCTATCTGAGGTGTTGTAAATAAATACTTTCCACTCCACTTATCTTAACCTAAATCAAGTGAAATGGCATGTCAGCCTTTGGATAATATTACACATCTTTAGCTCTGCCGTGGTTATATTCCTTAAAAGTAGGAAACTGGAATTTTCAATGGGAACATTATTTCCCAACAGACTGTTTGGGGATATTCATATGCTAATAGGATGTTTTTTCACAAAAGATGCTCAGGCCAGTTTGAGATTTAGGATCACATAGGCCAAGAAACACATTTCTTCTGATGATTAGCTGAAGCTCTCTGGGCCAGCCTAATACACTGAGGACTGTGCCTGACACCCAGTAGTCCCTAGGGTATATTTAGCAATTGACGGTTCTTCATACAGCTTAGCACACTTCATTAATTGTGAGAAAGCATTAAGCATTCTTCTCCTGCCTTCTATATAGTGCTAACTCATTACTGAGTTAATTGCAGTTAGCAGTCATGATTTTAATACTTGTCACGTCACCTCTTTAAAAGAAGTACATATAAGCATTAAATAATACAGCTACTTAGTAACAGCATTTGAAATGGAATTCAGTTATCTAATGAAATTAGACTACTCTCCAAGCTCACAATGCTAAAACGCAATACAAAGCAGGATAGGTAATGGGAATGAGGCAAAAATTCATTACATTTAAGTTAAGGGACAGTTCTTATAGCTTGAGTTAGACTAAAGCCATACAAGCTAAAACTTCTCATTGCTTGTTATTTGAGGTGGAACTACAACCTGACCTTAGCATATAAACAAAGCAATAAAGTGTGTGCCTCAATCAGGGATATATAAAAGAAAGAGTGGACAAAAGAAAATGCAAGAGCCAGCATGTTAAATTTAAATGACAGCTGTCACATATTTCTAATGGTGAACAAACTAACTCAGAACAGAAACTAAGTCTAAGAAACATCACTGTTCAGGTACTTTCATCATGTTTAACCTTTTTTCTTTGGGTGAAAGAAAAGACTTCTTGGAAAAAAGGCAGTTAAATAGGACAAAATCTTTTTGTACACTCCATATGGAAGAAAAAAAGGACCAAAGTTCCAGTAGTTCATAAGAATACAGTAACACATTATAAACTGCATGCTACTCAATAGGAAAAAAGTATTTGAAAGGATAAAGGTCATACCCAGTCAATACACAGCCAAATCCTTCCGAGCTTCACCTTATATTTTGAACAAAGTAAATACAATTTTACAAATGTGTCCCAGCTCACACCCTGTTGAAAAAAGGCAGGAAAAATGGTGCAGAGTGGTAGTGAGCCATGAAGATGCTTTCTGCCTGCACCTCTGCCACTGTGCTGCTGTGTCCTACTTCCACTGCAGGCTGTTCGGAGGACAGTGGGAGTCTGAGCCCATCCGCTTTGTTCCCTGTCTTCGCATCTTGTTTCTGGTTTTATTGCTGCTCTGCTGGGTGCTGCTTAGCCCTGCTACCTCAGCAGCGCGAAGGAATTCCCAGCAGCGCAGTACCTAACACACTCATGACGTGAGATGCAGTGCGCTGACTACTAATGGAATCACTAAGCTATTTTCTATAGCTACAACTAGGACATTTGCTAAAAGCTTCCTGCCAGTGGTAGAATGCAATAGTGAAGTCTTCAAATGTATTACAACCGTCAGCCAGCTGTAAATAACAACCAGTTGCATTCAATGAGTCAGACCAGTGCAATAATACAGCTTGAGGAGTCTACTTTTGTTTGGAATAGAACCAAACCTTAACCATAATTCTGTCCAAATGATGAAATTGAAGCTGCAGTGCATTTGAAAAAGAAAATAGAATTTCTGTTAAATACAGGTTGAATATTGAAAACCTCTCTGATGAGGACAAAATGTCAAATAAATGTACATTTGCCATCAGGACGTATCTGTGGAAAGTTGCCACAATTTAAGTCATTGATTGAGGTGTGGGAAGTAAACCAGAGAATTCAATAACTCCCCAAAGAGGAGACTGGAATGAGAAGTCAGTATCTCAGAAGTCTGTTGTGTACTCCCGACAATCCCAAACAACAAATCATGGCTCAGGCATGAGGCAAAATTTGCAGTTAATGACCAGTGATTGAAAAAGTGAAAAACAAATCCAAAACTAATGCAAAAGGAAGCAGAAACAGAATGCACCATTTGGGGAAGATGGTCAAGAAGACGCAGATTAGCACCACAATGACTAACTCAAATGGCAGCTGTAGCAGCAGTTAGTTGATCTGCAGAGGCCGGGGATGTAATACTGAAGGGAGACAGTTCGTTTGCCCAGAGTGCTGCAGTTACAGACTTCTTATTCATAGGTTTCCTGACGAAGCAATACAGCTTTTAAGAGACACCAAATTATATTTATAGTCATTAGAAAATGTAAATTATAGAACCTGATGTTAGATTAGTCTGGTCGACGTCAGGTGATTTATAACATGCTTGAGCTAATTCTGCAACTCCAGGAGTCCTGGCAGGAAAGGGGCTTGTCCTGGCCGCGGCAGGATGCAATGTGGTACCAGCTGTACTGGAGCCTGCTGAAATAACAGCAACGATTTTCAGATGGAATAGCTGACCTTCGATCACTCTTATAATGCTCTATTAAAATGCCAGCTGGAAACATCAACCACCTCCTCTATTGCCACATCCTTACCAGCTTTGATGAACTGAGGAAAGAAACTGAGGATGGGCATTTTTTTGGCTTGGGTATGTACCCAAATACCAATTTCTGCTACCAAAATAGGTCAAAGTCAAGGCAGAATTTCGAGTAATTTGGCCTTCACATTTTACAGTTGAACTCCCTCATTAATGTGTCTACTGATGCCGTGAAAAGCCGGAATTGAAGACTCAATAGTCGGCAGACTATTAAGCAGGTATTCTTTATTGTAGCGCCGGGCACGCGGGGGATCTCTCCTCCAAACGTGTGCACCGAAGAGACAGTTACTAGGTATTTATGCTATGTTAACATACATATTAATTACATTTCCAAGAAATGTTTATCATAGTAATGGCTTTTCCAAGAATTCATTAATATATGGTAATGTCCG
>Ga0065711_1044259_pt1 | contig 14203 bp, 7 predicted proteins | sample Hoacrofraction12_FD_59098 | JGI IMG/M metagenome (GOLD analysis project Ga0065711, IMG submission 59098) | Hoatzin crop microbial communities from Cojedes, Venezuela - Epithelial fraction 12 v2 (version 2) | ecosystem: Host-associated > Birds > Digestive system > Esophagus > Crop | place...
TTTTTTTTTTTTTTTTTTTTTTTCTTTGTGTCTCTCTTGGGGACTGATGTATCTGTTAAGTCTACCACGATCCCTTATGAAAGGACTGGAAAATTCTCTGTGTCTCCTCTCACTGCCAGCAAGTAGGAGAAGTATATTCTTAGTTTGTAGCCTGCTAATTTTCTCATGCTTTAATTGATTTAGAATTGGCTCTGTTTTTTCAGTGCATTAAAACATTTGCACCCAGTAAGTATTATTGAATAGTTAGTTTTAGTTAAATTTAAATTTTGGTCAGTAGATACCTAGTATTGATGACCTTTGCTACTCGGTCCCCATATCCTTCTTTCCCTCCTTACTCCATTCCTTATTTTGTCTCTTTTCAGAGACACTTCCTTACAGGAACTCATTTCAATAGAAATGGCCTTGCTGTGCTGTTTGGGAGCTGTGGAAGAATGTATTCTATTTCTTTTACTTTCTGTTGCTAAGTAAGAGCAAAGGACCTTTTTCCTATTCTGGACTTGAGAAAACTTTAACAAAGTGACAATAAAAAAGCAGGCTTCCTGTTGAGAAAGCTATTATTAATAGTTACTTTTGGATGTGTACTGTGCATGCTCGTCAGGCAAGGTCTCTTATATCATCTTGCACTGTAGCAGCTGTGATCCACTTAAGATCAGAAAAGTCAGATCTGCGTGCAGCTGGGTTCCGGGACATACAGGTAATAACTCTCTTACTGGCATGAAGTAGACTATGTGGTTATTTTATGGAGTGTCTTGCAATAGCAAATCACCTGTTTAGCATACACACATAGCATGTTGCTGCTTCAAGGTTGGCCCTTCCAGTGTGACTCCATTAATTGTACTCTTTAACAGTAGACAAGAAGGCTTCAGTTCTCCAGGACCTAAGCGAGGTTTGTTAGTGCAGCCTCAAAGGGGGAAGAATGCTCTTTTAGTCCTTTTTTCAAGAAGTTGCTGAAACTGATGCTTTATCAACAGGCTGAGACTCTACACATTGTCAAGGAGTTTAGCCTCTGAGCATTATGGAACTACATAAAAACATCCTCATATTCAGGATTGTTGGGCTGGTACAAACAGCATTCTGTAGAATCTCTATCAACTCTGCGTGTCTTCTCTGCTTCTGAAGTCCTTTGGACTACCAAGGACTGCTGGCTGAAGGGACTGAGGAGAAATCTGAGCTGTACTGCCTGTTAGCTTGGCATGAGAGTCTGAATAAACCCATGGTCATGTACCTCTGGTGGGTGCAGCTCTTCAGAACAAAAACTCTACTATCTGATCTTCAACATACAAGGTACAGGAAATCATGCTGGGATTCACACTGACCACAGTATTTCAAAGAACTACAGTTATCTTCCAGTAACTAATTAGTTGCCTCTGCCCTTCTTCTCACCTCCCCCGCCATAAAGCTCAGTACTTTGTATTGCTGCTTAGGATTCCACAGTAACATTCAGTAGTTTGCACAAAGCTTCGTGTTAGGTCTTATCCTTGGAAAGCAAAAAAGATTTCAGATCACTGTGTTGATTAAGTCTATCATGACATATAGTCAGCTCACAAACCTGCCTGTCTTGATTTCTCTTAAGAATGTCTCTAATTAGGACTACATCAGCCTATAAATGAGTTGTTGCAATGTCTTCTGAGCAGTTAACAGCCAAGTGATAATTTTGTATTACTGCTTTTAGAGCTGTGGCCTGACTAGATGCCATGTACTTTGTAAATGCCTCAGGAATAATGTGCAGTTGTTTCAAAGGCATCAGTAAGATACTCAGATGTATCAATGTACATAACTTTCAACATTTGGAAGCCTGAACGCTTGCTGTGTTAGTCACTGAACAAACTTAAAATAAATGGCAGTTGTACCCCAAAGCTTTTGCTGATAGGGCCAGTCTGGTTTGAAGAACAGAACAGTAGTCTGAAGAGTGAGCTCACAAGATATGACTGCTATATATCTTGCCTTGTCTGAGATTGGGTTATTCATTGTATGACTCGTCTATCACTTTAGTATGCCTTCATATATATTTAATTCAAGAAGAACTGGTGTTCTGTGGAAACAGTCTTGTTTAGATTTGGGCTAACCAGTGTTGATTTTCTGTTCCTTTGCTTTGATCCCACCAACTTCTAAAGCTCGTTTTATGCCTTTTATGAAACTATCAGCTGTCCAGAATTCTAAGTTTGCTATGTCAGGGTGGAGTGTTTTTTGTCTGGTACATAGCTGATCTACATGGAGCTGCTGATGGATCTGTTGGCAAGGGAATAAACGTGATTTTGGGTATATGTTTGGGGAACATGTACCTAATGACCTTTTGTCTCTTAGATCTTTCTTAATGACAATTAATACAGGTTGATTCAGAGTTCAGGCCATTCTTCACGTGCAGAATATCAGGAATTTTACATTTAAAAAAAATGCTGAAATAGTATCTGACAACTGCAGGTGATTTTAAATAATAGTGTCCTAGATGCCCCCCTCTGTGGAGGGTTTTGGTAGTAAGCTTTGAAAATAATATGACGAATTTTCTTTACATTGAAGTAATAGAGATAGCCATTCGGGTATTACAATAACAAGGGCTATATAATGAACCCTGTTGCCTTCATCAGGATGCATCTCTCCATTTCTGTAGCGATAATAGCTCTGGTACAAAATTCATGGATAGTTACCTTTCCAAGAAAACTGCAAATTACATATACATGCACCTTGTTTGTTGATGGCCTGACTAAAGTGGTATATTCAGCTTAAGTTGATAGCTTTTGTTAAAATCTGCACATCTTGCTCAAATCCTGAAGAAATGAAGATTGTTTTAACATTTATCTAGCACTATGCAGTCACTTAGAACTTTTTCAGAGGCAGTATTTGGGCCAAAGTACTGCATGCCGTATGTTTGACCTATTCAAATTTTCTTGGGAAAATTTTCTTAGCCGGAAAAATATTTTGGTTAACTCTGTTTTGGAAACTTGATTTTTCTTCTTTAAATAGAAGATGTACTGTCCATGTGCTTTAAGGTACATAATTGATGGGACTCTGAAAGCAACTGGGCAGGGATACAGTCTGTGAACTCATGGTTTGGGACGAGTGAGTACCAAGCAAAGATGACTCTTACGAGGGCTCAGGACTAGATACTCTGTCTGCTGATCTCTCAGACCTACTTTTGAATTCAGCTGGGAATTCTGTTCTGTGAATGGTATGTAAGGCTAAGAACTCTGAAAAATCAAATCCTAAAAATGATGAAATTAAGCATCCAGAACTAGAACATCTGTTGTATCTTAATTTCTCTATCTTTAGGTCTATATTTAAAAAAAAAAAAAAAAAGATACCTTTAGACTCGATGCTGTGAAAGAATTTTGAACATAAATATTTTTCTTCTGGGCTTTTTTAATGTTAACCTTTATGAAGATTACTTTCTGGAGTTGAGTTTGAAGAGTGTTCCTGTCAATGCCGTCTTTAGTACAGTGAAATACTAAATTAACTGCTCATTTAAGAAGCACTGTTCCTTTTCCAAACAAAATGCTGTGGTTGCTGTTGGACAAAATGGTTAGAGACCGTATTCATACATGCAAATAGATAAATTAAGATCATTTTCATAATCTCAATATTGCCATTAACAGCATAACTAAGACCCTTTTAACTTGTAAGGGCTTTTGCTTTGCGACCACTGTGATGTTTGAAAAAGCTGCACTGAAAAGAAGGAGTATTGTATTTGTAGGTTAGCTAACTGACTATCTGTTACTGTACAAATATGTTTTAAATTGTGTGTAAGTTGAGGCTAGGTGAATGCAAGCTGTGCTTAGGTGCAATTACAGTTCAGTAATTATGTTCCAGAGCATTCACCCTTTTTATGAAGACTATTTTTGCAGCAGAAGATTGTGTTACCCTCTTGTCTATCAAAATGCTCAAATTCAGCAACTTTGTGCGTTCTTTTGTAGGTTCAGCTTCAGCTCTACTCAGAAGTCTGTTCCTTCTCATTCTCACTGTGTTTCTAAGGTCTTACAATTGAAACTGCCGAATCTGCTGTTTCTCCTTGATAGTGGGTACTTGTATACCAATGAAACTCATTGTAGTTTTATCTACTATACAAATGTTTACATCTGAGGACTAACAGAACAGTAGAAATGCTCTTCTGCATCACTTGTTCATCTGCTTTTTCTTTGAACTGGAGAGCTTGCTTCCCTGAAGGGGGCTCAGTGTAGCACCGAGCACCAAGGGAGCTTCTGGTGACTCACTGCCTCTCTTCCTGCTGTTCTGCAAGGATTGGAATAACTTCTGAGAGTCTGATCTGTGATTTCTAGCCTCCTAACCTGGCCAAACAGCTTCGTCATGAAGGCTTAGAGCCTGGAAGGATGTACTTTAAGGCATTCTGAGTTTTTTCTTCTTGAGAAGCCCATTAATTCTTCTGCCATGTTTCATTGTCCTCCACTACTGACTCAAGTGTGTCTGCTTTGGAGCTTTCCTGGTTAGAAGGGTTAAACTGACATCTTTCCAGTTGGCTTTGCTTCTTGTCGCAGCCCTTAATAGCAGAAATGGAAGTATTCAGTTTTCTCTCTGAACTCCTCTGTAGCTTGCAGCTTTCTTAAAGAGCAGAAGAGCTGTCACTCCTCAGACCTTGAAGTCAGTACCGCGCTGATTCACTTCTGGAAGCCTGTTTTGCAGGTGAAGGGAATTTAACTATTGAAATTTAATTACTAGGGTGTAGGGTGGAAACATGCAAAGCTTATTTTTCAGAGGAACAGTTAGTTTATTTCTCTGCATTTCTTCAGAGTTACCATTGTGCGTGTTTGTTGGTTAGGGACAGTGGATTTACATAAAGCAAGGCTACAATATATCAAAGTCCTTTTTCATCAAGGTGATTTTCTAATCCTGATTATGCAAGTTATATTTTGTTTTGAATTAAGATTTGTTTTAATGAACTGCAAAACAGGAAAAAAACATTTAAACGCTCTTTACCAGTACATAAAGAATGAAAAATGAGTTCACAAGAACTCTGAGAGACAATTGTAGTACTCAAAAAATATTTTGCATCTTACATCTATTTTGTAGATTCAGTGTACATAAGAACAGTATTTCCGTGTTAGTTTTACAGTGAGGACAAAATGCATACCCTTTTTAAAGTGTGTGTTGAATTCTTATTTACAAAACTTACTCATTTTGTTTGAATAATTTATGAAACATTACATGACATGCAGTCATGCAGTATACAGTATGAAATGTGTGTAATGTCTTAAATAAAAGCTCAGTTTGGATATGACATTGTTACTGAATTGAAGAATTAGCCTGAGGTTTACTTTCTTTGCTTAGGAATTGATTTCCAGTAGTTTCCACTTGGGTCCTGTCACTTTGGTCCCAGATTCTTGTCCCTAAAACTGTCTGTTGGAGTCAGGTGCTCATAGTGCTGTAGTACTGTAAGGCTTGTGAAAATGGAATTCCTTCTTATGACAGCTTTATGATCCAGTTTAAACCAAATTATTTTTAAACGTAGGAAGGCAGGGGACAAAATAGCGAGAGAAAAGTGAGGGTAAAAATAGTCCCTCTATGTATGCATGAACTTATGTCAAGTTTCTGGAACGCAACTGAAACTTGAGATGCTGTGGGATGTACTGGAAGGAGTGCTGAGCAAATGTTCAAAAGCTGTAAAGGTGTGGTCTGTCTGGTACTGAAGGCATTTATCAGCTACTGTAATAACTGAGGAAGTTTAAAAATTCTCCTTTGAAGAAGAGGAGTTGGCTTCACAGTGAGCCTTGTGTCTGCCTGATCCGCTGGTTGCTCAAGACGGCATCCTCCTGCATTGCTGGGTTTGTGTTTTGCTGCCTGTCAGGTGAACGAGGAAAGGGGTGATGGCAGGACGATTCAAGGATTTCAGTGTGATTTCCAAGGAGGCAGATCTGTGAGTGTTGGTGGATTTAAGCTGGCCCCGTGACTTTTTTTTTTCTTTTAAGTAAATAACTTCTGCTAGCTTAGCTTCTGAGCTGGTTTAATACAGGATCAGTCGAGTGGCGGTGCTGGAATAAAGAAGAGGGCTGAAGACAGAACAGTGGCAGGACTGACCTATTTCAACTTAAGCAGCTGTGAAACTGTAGCCTAAAGGAAAAGAGTTATTGCACCTGAAACCACTTCTGAAATACATTTGGAAATTCATGGTAGAATTATTAAAGACGTGAGTGATAGGAGAGAACAGAATGAATCTGGAAAGTCTAAAGTGAAGGTTGCTCAGAAGATGTTAATGTTGCTTATGTTAAAAATACATTGTATTCCTTACTCCTGTAGATGTCAACAATATTCTGCTACATCTTACAAGTGAGATATCAATGCTGCATAAAAAAATTCAGGAATTATATTTGAAATCACGTGGAGAAGATTGATTGTTAAAGCTCTGTTTTTATTTAATTCCAAGTTACTGTGATACTCTCTCCTTTTGCTGAAATTAGCCTTGTCTTTTTGTGAAAAAAACAGTTTCAAAGGTAGGAAACTGCATAGGAAACAAGAACTTGAATATGCTTTTGAATCAGAGAAAAGAATAAGGAAAAAAGATTAGGATTTTGTCTCCTCGTAGACCTGTATGTTAGTACTTCCATGTTACACCTTCAGTGAGGTAGGGCTTGACAATCTCTGGCTAATGAATTGGCACGCTCGCTGAAATATTCCTCTTCAGAAAGCTTATTGTAGTATAATAGTAAAAATATTTACAAGGAAGACTGCAGCACAAGAAATATGAAGTACTAAAGATTAAACAGGAACTGCAGGCTTGTTGGAAAAAGTATTATGCAATACTGAAATCTAATAAATCTTAAATCAAGACGATCTGTCAGTTATCTAGTTGGTCTTCCTCTCCGTAGTTATTTTTATTCTTGAGCTTCTTCAGAAAAAATGTATTTCATAGCTAGCTTATGTCCACCTTCCATTACCCCCTGTTGGAGACTTCTCCCTGCTCCAAGTGGTGGATTTCCGAGGTTTGGTGTTGCCAGGAGAAATTTGCAAAATGCTCCTTTTTGTTGCCCATTAAATCCCTATTTTCATAGTCTCAGGAGCATTTAGAAATGTACATTTATGTAGACGGACAACTCTTTAGCTGATGCTGTGGTAGGAAGCTCTTTAGAAGTAGGAGGAGCTGATCATGGCATAGTTATGTCTGCTGTCTGTCCAGCGACTGTATAACCCGTTGGAGACGTTTGTCACAGATGTCTCTTTCTGCCTGTATAGGAAGTTTCAGCTTGTTTCTTTCTTGGCACAGCTTCGGGTTCTGGCTCTTTTTTAGTTAAAACAGCTGCTGTTTTAACTGTGAAGGTCTTCAAAGTCATTGTCTGGCATTTTGGTCAGTACTTGTAGAAGAATTGCATAGCACTCTGTAAGAGCAGTAGAGCCTTGAGTGGAACAGAGTATCAGTATTTCAGGATTGTGGGTGTACCACACAGTGGCAGGATTGGTTTTATGTAACTCAGCGTAAAAGAGAGTCTCATGGGTGAATGTTGCAAACTTGGGCTCAGTAAGATTTCTTTACAGATCACCTTGATTTGTAAATAATAAAATCCGAGCATTGGCTTTCTGGATCATTGTGGCTTAGGTTAATTCTTGCTGTTAAAATTCAGGATGGCCAATAGCTTGCCCAGTCGCAGGTCATGTCAGTAAGGACATATTCTGGGATGCCTACCCTGTACACATTTCTAGCTTTAATTAAGAACAGCACGATAATATATTGATTTCAGACAATACTTCAATTCTGCAGCCTTTGAACCATCAATACGGAATATGGCTCATCTTGTAAAATGATATTGGTGTTCCTACTTTAAGGTTTAGGGCCTGTTATCTAGCAATTGTTCTCTGTTTGGAACTGCTGTGATTTGTGCATGTGTTAGTGAAAGGACATTTCCTTACAGTTAAGTGGATGGATTCTTCCTTGATTTTCCAGAACCTGTATTAATATAGGAGTAATTGCATACTTTGTAAGTCAGTTGTGCTTTCTTGAATATCTCAGGAGAAGACATGATTCATAACCTTCAGCTGCAGGATATGTTAAATTTGGGATAATTAATCCATAGGTTGATTCACAAGTGGTATGCTGGCTTAGGCTTCTTGGGGAGCCGAGCTTTTTGTTTTCTGTGGAAGGAAGCCATGTGCTTAGCAGAAGCTGGGATTCAAAGTGACTTTACGTGTGAGTTTTGTTACTGTGGCTCACTTAGTTTGAGATCATAACCAATGAAAACGTCTTTTGGCTGAATGCAAAATATACAGGAGGGACCGGTAAAAGGTTTTAAAACACACTGCATAGTAATTCTTTCCTTATGTGTCCTTGAAGTCTTTATTTACCTTTGATCTCTTCCTGCAAGGATAGTGGTGAAAGGGAAACCAAATACGTTTGAGATAACAGATGAGGTACCATATTGCAGCATAGATCAAGATTGAGAATTTGAGATTTATGGCAGTTCAGGTTTCTGTATGTGAACAAGACAAAAGCGAATGACAAAAGTTAAAAAGTGAATGATTTTCATAATTTCTGTGAATATAATTTGCAAAAATGAGTGACAAAAGTGAAACCCATCCATTTGTGCATTGATTAACAGAAAGCTGTCAGTCATCACTGAACGCTTTCTGTCAGCACTTCTTCCCCTCCAGGAATGGATAGGCTGTACGTACAAACTGCGTATCATCTGGCTAGTACTGTCTGTGTTTACCTTTTCTTAATAAAAAGTGTCATCTCTAATATGTAAGAGCAAAGGAGAAGCACTTAGTCTTGTGAAGATGCCATCTTAATTGCTGGACTTGTATCCTCTTTTTGTGTGTGTGTGTGTGTGTCCTAAGTTCAGATACTTGCTTTGTGGTTTTCTTCAGTTTCCTTCTGCTCTTGGAGGTGATACTTGATACTTTAATGGTCCTCAAAGAAGAAAGGCTTATGTTGTAGAAAGCAGGCTTCTCCTGCAAAATACAGCATAGCAAATATAGTGAAGAGATGAATAAATTTAGAAAACAATTTTCATATTCAAACAAAGCTGAGTCCATTTTTGTGTCTTTATGTTGAAAAATTATTGATAAGATCTAGTGAATCTTTCCAGTAAAGTTTACTCTTGTATGATGTGTTTTTAGACTCTTTATTAAGTAATTCTTTGATGTTGGTAAATGTCCTTTTGTAAAAATAGATTGGGAGCAGGAAAGTATTCAGTAACTCTTGAATCAGGCTTGTGTTAAGTCAGTGGGAAAGCATTCTGTCTGCTCTAATGGATTTTGGCTCAACCTCATGTCATTGTGCGTTAGCCAAGCCTCAACTACTACCACACAGGAATTCTCCAAAGAATAAATGTTTTCTTTTATTTTTAAATGAAAAAAATTGCACAGTTTTTCCAGGGTGTTTCTGCCTTCCTTTGATAAGTAAATCTTAGTTGCTATACATTTGAAATAAATACTGATCCTGCAAACTCTTTTGCTTTTGGAAGTTGTTTTTATTAACATCAAAAGACATTAAAAAGTCATAATCTGAATGAGGACTTGAAGAATCGAGCCAGCCTCTGACTATTTCACAGAAAGGAGAACTGGTTTAGTTTGATGTTTTCGGTTAGTCTGTTTAGAAATTGGGGTGTATGTCTTGATAAAGGAAAATTCAATGTTCTTCTGATTGTTCAACGGAAGGTGCTTCTAACACGTATGGGAAGAAACTGGGATGTTAGATATTTGAACTTGGAGAAGGGAAAAAAATTCAGCACCTTTATAATTTGCTGGACTCGGAAATAAAATGAGTTTGAACGTAGTAGTTGGAGTTTCAGAATACCATTTCCACACTATGTTTAATGTAAAAGTATATACTCTTTGAAAAATGGAAAAAGTAATAGTATTCTTAATACATGTTAACTCTGCTGAGCTGTGCTTGGCTAATGCTTTTCTCATCTGTTTTATAGGTTTTGTAAAAGACACCGGATTAAGTCAAATTCAAATGTTCCATGTGTCCCGAAAGCCTTGTTGATGATGTCAGAATTAGTTCTTCCACAGTTCATCTTTAGTCTTATTCAGCACTTAAGAGAGGGGTATAATGAGCCTGGTATGTTTTTAAATTTGCATGTATCTAGCATACCTTACCATGCTGCTGACTCTTGCTTTGCAGTCTGTGAAGACACAGTACATGAATACGTGAATTCTGTCTGTAGTTTATATCAACTGAATTTTGTGCTGCTTTTCCTAATAGAGTTACTGCCTGTCTAGGCAATTTGATTTTGTTCTCTGCTGAAGAGCTTCTTAAATATGTTTTAAGGGTTACCTAGCATTGTGTTGAGCTCTTCCAGAAAATGAAATCAGGATTAATTTGAAACTTGTACATGTGAATTTTAGAGCATTATGAATATATAATTTAATTTCTTTTGTGGTGGTCATAGCTGTTCTGCATTGTGAAGGTCTTGGCCAAATTACATTACATTTACACCAAAAGTTCTTGTCATGTGGTTTTCAGCTCTTGATCTACCATCAGAGAAAGACCTTCATAAAATTCTCCAGGTTTTGGAGCCTCATGTTTCCTTTCTAGAAGACTTGACCAAAATGGGAGGAGCGATGCGATCAGTTCTTACCCAGGTTTTGACTAGCCAACAATTCTACAAAGATCTTAGTTCTGGTATGTTTGTGTTATTTCTAATAATTAAATTTTCAGATGATAAACAAAACTTATACCCTTAAATTCTTCATCACTTACGTTTCTGCATGTTTTTATTTGACCTCTCAAACCCCAGAAAAATACATGTTCTTAAGGATATTTTTTTGTTGTTGATGGAACAGAAGTGGGCTTCTGTAACATTTGTTATTAAGACCTGTAAGAGCAAACCTCTTACCTTCTGTGTCCCAGATAACTGTATAAAGATACATTGTTTCAAAATAATTTTTGTAATACAGCCATTCTCTATAAAGTGATGCAAACGTGGTATCTTGGAACTTCGAAATGAGGCATATCAGGCTTATTCAAAGTGGAATATGTCTAACTTATTTTGGGATCTGCTATCACAGAGATTACTGGAGGAGACCTGAATGGCAAAACACCATTGTCCGTCCTGCATGACTGTGCAAAGACTTTTTTCTTTTTTTTTCTTAAAAACACCTCCCCCTCTCCCCAGTTCCATCCTGTACCAAATCACAATGAATCTGAAAATTTGGGCAGTCACTATTAAAGCCAAACCACCTAGTATAAATTAACTCCATCTTATTTTCTTGTGATTAGAAGGTGTCGTCTTTGAGTCCTTTGCATAGGTATGGAATAAATAGTAATCAGTGCAGATTTAAGTTGCCATAACTGGCTTGAGCAGCAGCTAGTTGAAGAACAGGCAATCTCCAAATCTTTGAAAGGAGAAACACTTAGGAAAGCTGCCTCAGGGACAATTGTCTGTATTGTATTTTCTTCCTCTTTTTCTCTCCTATTTAATAATATTTGAATGGGAGAAATTTAATGACTTTTCTTTTCCTATATGTGATGGATTTCCTGAGATAGAAAAGTGGATGGGGAATGGGAAGTAAGGCATTCTTATTTGGACTCTTGAAATGGAGAATGTGTGTGTCTGAGTAGGTACAGTTTCTGGCTAGGGAAAGCAAAGAAAGGGATTTTAGAGCAAAACCTGCCCTTCTGACTTGGAATGCAAAAGGTGCACAGCTAAAAAGATGCTGCCACCTTTTTCATGTTTTCTTTTCCTAAAGTACTTCATACAATTTGCTCCTCTAAAGTTTATTTTTTTTTCTTAAATAACAAATGTTTTGGGGTTTTTAGTCAATTTCTCTGTGGAAAATTTTACATGCTGAGCATGCAGTGTGACTTTGCTTCATCTAACAGTTGAAATGATGATACCTTTATGAATAGTCTCTGTTAATTGCAGCTGTCAAATCTTGAACTTTGAAAGAATAATTTCAAATATTAGAAATTATATCTGGCATATTACATTACTGGTTTTTTGTTGGTTTATTTTTTTTTCCACTGAAAGTCATAGGCCCCTGCCCTTTCTGTCTAAAACCAACTGTTTTGAAATATCCAAACAATCCTTGTTTTGCCCTAGTGTTAATGGTAGCAGTGCTGGTAAAATAGAAACAAAGTACATCATTTAGAATAAAAACACTATGGTGCAGGGGAAAAAACTGAGAAGGTTTCTGGTCTTTTGGATTTCAGTTTATCAGTTGGAAAAAGTTTTTAGCTTCTGCATCTCATAGTTGTACAGCTTATTAAAACATTGTCAACCATTTTTTAGATTGCTTACATAGAAAATGAAGTATATGAACCAAGTATCTGTTGTACTTCAGTGCTGTTTTACGTATATATTCAAGGTGTTGGAGAGAATGCATGTGCAAAGAAAAGTCATGAAAAGTACCTCATTGCTTTGAAAGGCTCTGGACTGGCATTTCCTGAGGATAAAATTGCATGCGGTATGCAGGAACAAGGAGCTGGAACTAGCACATTAGCAGTTCAAGGTTTGTGTAGAAAAATATTTTAAGAGAAGACTTGATTATTGCTGGGCTTTATATAAACTGTTCTTTATGTTTCATTAATATTTTTTTAAATAAACTAAAAGAATTACCTGTTATATAGTGCACCACCAAATTACAGGACTCAATTCTATCAGCAAAGCTAAACATACTAACTTTTTGTTGCTAATATACTAAGCATCGTTTCCCAGTCATAGAATTAGTGGAATTTGAGTAGGCAAGATGAAATTGCTCGTAGTGGAATTTTGTCACTGCAGTGAAGTTAAGCCACCTATTCTTACAAAAGTGCTGTGGATTTTTTTGATCACTGAAGGCCGTCCGAGTTTTTTGCAATTTCTGAAAGAACATGTCTCCGTTAACTCAGTATGTTGAAGTTCTGCAATGGAACATACTCACAAATCCCTAATTTTGTGTTGCTTGGAAATCTTAACTCCAACTTCTCAGTCCACTGCTGTGTATCTTTTAAAGAAAATTAATGTAGTGTTTCTTTTCATACCGGCTCATTAAATATCATAAAATACTCTTTTCAGTATAAGACTTATGAAAGAAATCTCTGAATTTTTTTATTTCAAAAGGTTTAGCAGGTGCTACAGCAACATCAGGACAAGGGGATTCTTCAGATGAGGTGAGACTGTTTTTAAAGATTATAATTAACTGCAATGGAATATTAAATGGAGAGAGTGCTTGCAGCCAAATCCCACAAACCTTAACTCTTCTATCTACCACATATTCTCTCCATTTCAATAATTAGAAATAACGGGGATATAAAGGAATAGCTCTCATGCCTTTGATTTGCTAAGGATCTCTTGAAAATCCTTAGTTTTGATAATACTATTTGAATTTAATTTATGCATGTAATGTAGAAGAAACTTGTGTAGGTAGTTCAGAAGTCACTATCAAGTAAATTGGACTTGATTAAAGCAAACTTAAAGTATGTGATGCTGTGAATACTGTTAGCAGGTCTTGGCACTGGAGAATCCAGCTGAACTGGTGACAGCAGCAGTGAGAATTTCTTTGTAGATAAACTCCCGTGTGTAGATTTGACCTTACTTACCAAACACATTGAGTGGGAAGAAAAAGGAGAGAATCTCCTTTTAGATGGAGCTGTAATTAACTGGAATTTAGTGAGGAAAGTTAGATTCTGGTAGAGTTGCTTTATCAATTTATTATCTTTTTTTTTTTTTTGCTTTACTATTTAAAGCCTAATTTCACCTAGTATGCCTTAGAAGCCATTCTGGTAGAGTAGTATAACAAACTTCAAATAATGTCAAGTATAGTTTTTCATAGGATTTTTGCTTACATTGACTTCTGTGTGAGCAAGTATTGAAGTAAACCAATTGTTTGTGTATGTCTAAAACAGTTGTATGACATGTTTGCCTCTGTCAGGAGCACAACAGCATATGTTATGTTTTCAGCAGTGCTATTTATAATTTGGCATTTTTCAAAGTATTGCTGGTTGTTTTTTCACCATCACTTGACAAACAAACAGACAAAAAAAAGCGCCCCATGAAAGACTGCTGACAGTATCACTTTCAAGGCCCATGAAGAAGGCGGCAATTCAAGTTAATAAGCTCGAGTAGTATTTTCAGATAAACTTACAAAGGCTCAGCATGCTGCTTTCTAGTTTACCCCTATAGGTGATGAGGAGAGTGAACTGGAGTTGTTACAAGTTTGAAGAGAGACTGGGTAGCACTGACATTTCTTTTGGGAAAGAAGTCCAAGAAGGAAGTAGAGACAGAGATGTGTTTTAGGGAGAAGGATTTTTTTTTTTTTTTTTTTTAATCAGGAAAATATA
>Ga0065711_1044260_pt1 | contig 14203 bp, 19 predicted proteins | sample Hoacrofraction12_FD_59098 | JGI IMG/M metagenome (GOLD analysis project Ga0065711, IMG submission 59098) | Hoatzin crop microbial communities from Cojedes, Venezuela - Epithelial fraction 12 v2 (version 2) | ecosystem: Host-associated > Birds > Digestive system > Esophagus > Crop | place...
GCTGCCCAGGGAGGCTGTGGAGTCTCCTTCTCTGGAGATATTCCAGACCCGCCTGGACGCGGTGCTGTGCAGCCTGCTCTGGGTGACCCTTTTTCGGCAGGGGGGTTGGACTGTGTGACCCACAGAGGTCCCTTCCAACCCCTGCCATGCTGGGATTCTGTGATTCAGGTGGTCCAAGTGGCCACATGCATGCCGTTGCTTTCCCAGGCTTTAGCGCCTTGATAAAAGACCGCCATTGAAGAGGAGCATGAGGCCGATCCCGAGCACCGGGCGAGTCCCCTGTGTGAGCTCCGGAGAGTGGCGTGATGCCCACATGAAACCTGAACTGGTCGCCCTGCTCTGTAACTCCCGGCTCTGGGCTCCACTTCTCCCTCGGGTTTATTCTGGGCAACAGCACATTTGCTAGAAATAGTTAGCGTAGGGGATGAAGGAAAGAGGGCTCGAGAGCCTGTTGAGCTGGTTGTAATGGTCTCGTTTGAGCACGGTTGTCTTCTCTAGAAAGCAGGATTTGAATCTCATCCCGCTCTTCACCTCCCTTCAGCCTCGTCATCCTGCGGCAAAGCTGCCCTGGTTGCTGGCTGGGCATTTCTGAGCCGGGTTGCGTTCCTCTGTGCCTGTCCTCCTAGACCATAACGGCCCGGGGACGCCTGCAGCCCACCAAGGTCAAGGCTGAGCCACGTCCCCGGCGGCTGCGGGTCCCCCATGTTCTGGGCAGCGTGGCAGATCTTGCTGTCGGGCAAGCGTCCTCATGGTGGACGCTGAGATCTTTGGAGTGGTGGTTGCCATCTAAACAGGTTTGGGGCCAGGGCAGCGGCTTGCAGGGCTGGAAGCCCAAGTGCACGATGTGTTCAAGAGCTCAGATTCGCAGCAGTGGTCCGGCACGCTCCTCTCCAATGGAGGCAATGTCCTCTAGGCTCAGCAGCATAAAACAGAGGGGTGCAGGGCATGGGAGAGCGACGGGATGTGGAGCTTGTCCGTGGCATTGCCCGGTTGACGTGCGTGTTTTGTGTCCAGGTTGCTGTCCCCCCGGCCCAGCTTGCTCAACACCGCCAGCGACGCCAGGCTGAACTCCTCGCCACAGAAGCCGCTGGACCTGAAACAGCTGAAGCAGCGTGCTGCTGCCATCCCTCCCATCGTGAGTACCCCCCGGGGAGGGCCGGGACTGCGAGCGCAGCAGCCCTGTGTGCCTCCTGCATGCTCTTCCATCGGGCTGCGTCCCTGGCATGGCGTCCGTCGGGGTTGCAAGCATGGGCTCATCCCTGCGGATGGCCGGGCTCGTGGTCTGCGGAGAGCTGTGCCCGGGTGGTGCGAGCCCGGCGGCAGGCGAGGTGCTCTCTGCGCTCCCCGCTGCCGGAGCGACTCTGCCAGCAGCGTTTGGATGTCCCTTGAGCTCTTCTGTCAGTAAGTCGTGGGAAGTCTGGACAGAAAAAGCTTCTCATTGCCGCATGACTGCTGCCTTCCGTTGCTTTAAAAAGCCTGTGTGCACCTCCCTGCCCTGTGCTCCTCTTCAGCTCATGTGCTGGAAGGATACCACGTGAGAAGCATTGATGCTCTTCATCCAGAAGCTCTGCATGGTCCCTCTTTTTGGCTACCCAGCAGCCATGTGCTGAAAGAACATGTATGCTCCGAGGCTGATGGCTCCTCCTGGTGCAGTGGCTTGGGCTGTGACAAAAAGCACCCCAGTATCTCCAGGGTCAACACCAGAGGAGCAGCATTGCAGAGTGCAGAGGGAGGAAATTTGGGGTTTTGGGTACTCGGGGCGGACCTATTCCTGGTGCTCTTCCAGTTTCCCAAGTTACAGCTGAAGATGTGACTGGCTAGTGTAACTTCTGGCAAAAGCTACCAGCACTTAACTATGGGTTAGAGGTTTTAAACAAGGGAAGTCCGAGACTCTGCTGTAGTATCACCAGCACAGAGCCGACACTGTTTTTTGTGAGCTTTTTTAATCTCCTGTGGCTGGTGACTGCTGGAGCCCTGGGTGGGATGGTAAGAGTTGGGGTGATGGCAAGAGGCAGGTGTCTCCCATAACACCGTGGTATCTCCAGGACTGTTACCAATGTCAGCGGCACACAGCGAGGTCACCAATTCCTATTGCTTTGCAGATTTCCGAAGGTTTCTCGGAGGGGATGTTGCAGAGTGGAAGCGTGAAGCCTCAGGTGCCTCCCCATGCCTTGGCCCTCTACCAGCAGCAGATCACGAAAGCCCACGAGTCGGCCCGCGAGGACGTGCCCCCGAGCAAGCTGTCGCAGTCCCAGCAGCAGGCTGAGAAGGAGCAGCAGCAGCCAAGCAGCAGTCCCAGGGGAAAGAGCCGGAGCCCCGCTGTCAGCGACAAGGAAGGTAGGGGGGTGCACGCGTTGGTGCGTGTTTATCCGCACAGAAATGCCCGGTGTGTGCAGCTGTACGCAGCCGGCAGCCTTCCCCCTCTTAGGTGGAAGCTTGCTTCAACCCTTGAAAGCTCTTTAATAGCATCTTGAAGCAGGACCAGAGAGGCATGGCTAATTTCCCGTGTTCATTAGACAGTACATCATGTCTCATTGAGCCTACAGCGAACACGGGGGCCAGTGTCGAGCGCTGAGGAGGTGAAGATTGCCTTTATTAGCGTCTCTGCCATTCACTTGAGAGCAAAGGGGCCTGGAGGCATGCCAGGGCTCCGGGTACAATGGCTCTTTTCTACCTTGCTGGCTTTCTATAAAGAATGCTTTTAATGCTCAGCGGGGACCGTTATTTCATTTAAAATCAATGCTAATACTGTGACTCGGAGTCCAAAGGTTCCTGTAAAGATTCCCAGTGCTTTCTCCCCGGAATAGCTCTGATGTGGTTTGGCTGCCTAATGAGCAATTCCGAGTTTCCCACCATAGAGCATCTGAAGCGTTATTAGCTTGAGCACCTGGGGATCAAGGTTAAGGAGGGACGGGAAGTCCTGATGAGACCGTCCTCTAAACTAAATGTGTTTTCCATCTGAGTGCCAGAGTCTGTTCCAGTTCCGAGTCCGTGCCCTGGCCCCTCGTAGCCAGCCTGCGGTTCAGTCGCCTGTGAGGGTGAGACGCTGTCACCCATCGCACGATCGGAGGAGCAGGGAAGTGGGGCTGGGTGGGTGCCATGTCCCCCAGTGCTGGATCCTGCACAGGGATGGGTGCAGCTGCCAAAATTACCTGCTGGTGCGTGGGGATGGAAAGCGGATGAGACTGCACTTGACGAGGCAGAGCTGCACTGGAGCCGGGCTATGATCTTTGCTGGAAAATCACTGCGCTAGTTCACCCTCCGGCAGCCAGCAGCTTAGCAGCCTGCTCTGCAGTGCCCAGGCCAAGGTATTTATTCTTCAAGCTGTCGTGTCCCTCTGGACAGAACAGTGTGCTTGCAAGAAGGGTTGGTTGCTGGCACTGGGCCAGCATTTTCTTAAACAATAAATAGCACCGTGTGTGCCTGACACCTCCGGAATGTTTTGCATATAAGCAAGGAAGGCGACTGCTCACCTTGAAAGAAAGGGAGTTCCCGCCAGGTCATGGTGTTGCCACGCGTGAAGTCCCGTCTCCGGCTGATCTGGTCCTGCCGCTCTCGTGTTTGCTGCCCAGGCGGAGCAGTTCCCCTCCAGCTCTCCCCTGCAGCGGCGGGTGGTCAGGTTTGATCTCTTCCTGCGCCATAATCCTCTGCAGATCTGGGCTTGCTCAGCTCAGCTTCCTGGTGAGCTGGGTGGAACGGCCAGCGCTTGAACCCGGCGCTCTGGATCGCCGCTGTCGCGGTGCTGCAGCTCCAGCTTCCTCTTCACCGCAGGAGGATGAGGAGATGAGACAGATTTGTGTGAGTTAGGTGCAAGGCAGGGTGTAGGGATTGGAGATGAACCATGCCATTCTGCGACCTGTTGGCACTGTTATTAAATGCCAGGATCTGATACCCAGGTGGATTTTTTTTTTTATGGCTTTGTTCTCTGCAAAGCACCGATGATGTGAAGCACTTTGTTCTCTCCTCTCGCACCTCATGTTATCTTCCATGTTAATGAAGCTAATTATCTCTCCCTATACCCCTGCAAACATCTCGGCAGATCTCGGGCTCCAGCTGTCTGATCTTCAAACCCTGCGTAGCTGTGCATGCGTGTTGGGTACCAGTGTGGGTCTGGGCTGCACAGGGACCCATGGTCTGGTCTTCTCTGTTCGTGGTGGGAATGCATGTCCCGTTTGAAAACGAGCAGGTTTGTGCTGAGAGTCACCTCGAGGGGAGAAATCACATCCCACAGAGCCCCAGTTTCAGTACGGGTATGGACTCAGGCAACTGCTCAGTGCTGTCTCTGCGTCTTGGAGCACATCCCACCCGTGGATCAGGGGTTAGAGGGGAGATAGCCAGATAGTCCTGGCAAACCTGCGTACGTCCCTTCCCTCCCCTGCGCTCCGAGGCGTCCCAGTGGAGCGGCAGGCGTCCAGGCTGCAGACGTCGTGCTGCCGCACAACCTCTACATGGGCCTCGCGTTAAATGGGAGAGGGCAGCACAGCCCGTAAAGCCTTCAGGAGAGCAGCCCCACGCTGCCTCCTCGCAAGGGGCCAGCTCCACCGGAGCAGGTACTCCTGTTCCTCCCCTGCTCGATAAGAGAGCTTGAACTCTTGCAACCGCTCCAGAGATCAACATCCTTCGCACCGCTCTGGATCCGCTTCAAAGCCAAGTCTTGCACACATCCTGGCCGAGGCGTTGGCTGCCTCACAGCCGCTGGCTGGGGCCGTATCGGCTTGGAGGGCGGCCAGCCGCGCCGTGCCTTCCCCAGCGCTGCCCTCCCCTCCCCTGCCTTCCAAGCCGAGCTGCTAATTGCGGGGCTGGGCAGAGGCAGGCAGCCCTGCCCGGAGCTCACCGGCAGGCAGACGGATCCCTTTTCCCATCGCCGAGTTGCCGTCGGGCATATCTTCGGTTATCGCTCGGCGGTTTGAAAGCCAGCGGTATGTTTTGTGTTGATTTAGTTGTGTTTCATTTGGCCTTTGTAGGCGATGGGGAGCCAAGAGCATTAATTTGGATGACGGATCGTATAAACTCTGACTCCTTCGCTCCCATTCCAGGGGCTTGATAAACGGTAATAGGAACTCTCTCTTCCCCATGTAAGTGCTATTTTATCAAAAGCTGGCTGAGTTATAGCCACCCTCTAATGCGGGGGCAATTAGGAACTGGCCGCATTTCACAGGCTGGAGGGACAAGCTGGGGAGGGGACGGCTCCCGCGGGGAGGGGAGGAGGACAGGGCTCTCCAAGAGCCATCCAGGCTGCACGTAGCCTTGGCTGACGGTGCCTTGGCGTTGGAGAGGACCTTCAGCCGGGACATCCCAGCGCCGTTCGCCCCCGCGTCAGCAGAGCTGAGCTGAAGGGGGGAAAATCAGAGAGCGTGGACGTGCCAGGGGCTCTCCGTCGGTCTGGGACGAAGGGATCCTCACTGGGATCCAGCGTGGGGAGGGAGGAGGCTGCTGTAGAGGTGCGTGTGCCTGGACACCTCTGCCTGCTGTTAATGGATTGCTTCCCCCACTGAAGGAGACAAGAATAATCTCCCAGCTTCTGAGTACACTGAGCATCAATAATGATGATGCAGTAAAGCCTCATTAAATTGGGCCTCTGATAATCTACTTGCCCTATTATTAGGCTTAGCAGGATTCAGGCATCTATTTTTATCAAAAACTGACGGTTAAAGACTGGGTTCATTTGTGATTGCTGGTGTTTACTGCCCAGTTTCTAGTTTCTGGTCAATGCAGACGTTCGTTATGCAGGTGGGTCTGGGGAAGAAAGGCAGTGCAAAACAGCATTTATCAATTACAAGCAAATCCTACCAAACCTGCCCGTAATCCACCCAGAAAAGGCTGTCTCATCCGTCTGCTCAGCAAAACGGGAGGATGCGCTTGGGATGGAGCTGATGCGGATGAAGCCCCTCTTTTCCCCGGCACCGTGCGGAGCAGGGCAGGGTTCAGGCATCCCCAGCGCGGCTCCTCCATCGTTAGGCACTTCTTGGCCTGCAATCAGCCTTTCTGTAGCCAGCAGCCTGGCATCCAGCATACCCAGCTCATTTCAGGAAGCTTTCCTGCGCCCAGCCCCGGTGCCTTGCAGAGGACCACCGAGCCGCCCTGCTCCTCGCAGAGGCATCTGGTTGTCCCGCAGAGTCCGTCTTGATCTTCATTTGCCTTTGACGGTCTCGTACACCGCGGTGCTCCCAGGTGTTCCGAGAACATCTGGTCACGTCAGGCACTGCGTGTTATTCCCTTGTTTTCCAAGAAGCTGATGCCGTTATTTCTGGCCACTTCCCACAGCCTGCAAATGGTTTATAGCCTTGAAGAGCAGCTGAGCTTTCGCATCGTGATGTGATGTGGGGATGAGTTTGTTCCTGGCAGGCGGTGGTCCTTGGCAGGGGCCTGGGGCTGCCTGGGCACCCCGTGCCCGTCTGCACGCCACAGACCGTGTTGGCACCAGCAAGCTGATGCCTGCTGGATGTCCTTCAGGTGCCGGAGGGATGCTAACGTTGGTGCCTCTTGGCTCTGACCTCAGTGAAGGGTTTGGGAGGACCACGGTTGATCCCCCTAGCCCTGCCATGGGGGCTGATGCGGAGCTGTGGGCACTGGCAGGATCTGCCCAGGAGAGGTCTGCACGTGGCCAAGCCCTGGCGAGGAACTGGACCCTGTGCTCGTCCCAGTGACCGGCTGCACACCGAACGCTGTCTCTCCTGGACTGGGTGGGATGTCCATGGAGGTCCCGGCTGGCAGTGAGCACCGGCAGAGTCACCAGCGCAGACGTCTGTCCTCCCCGCTGCGCTGGAACCATCCAAATAAAATAAATGCTGTCAAATGCAGGCAGTGACATTGAGGCTTTTAAGTTTGGTTGTGGAATTTTGCCCTCATCTCCTGGCCAGGTTGGACTGAACTGAAGCCAATTCTCACGTCGGGAGCTGGCGCTGGCTTCCCTGCCCGTGCCCCCAGGGACTGCTCGCCCCTGGGGCCGCTGAGCAAGCTGCTTGCTTTCTGTTTCCCTTGCAGAAAAGTCCGTGCATTTCTCATCCATCACAGAGGCTCAGAAGCTGAGCGCGGAGCCGACAGCCGCCTCGTGCTGGCCCCCTGTCCTGTCCTACTCCCGGGATGTGATCAAAACCTCGCCCCAGGCGGAGCCCCACTTGTTCCAGTATAACCCACCAGGCAAGTAAAAGCCGCCGGCTCTGTGTGTGTGTGCCCTGCATCCTGACCCGCGGCCGAGTACAGAGGCTGCAGTGGCAGCTCTTCAGTCAACGCAGCTTTTTGGGGAGGGGGCAAGCGAGGGGGTTCAGCAGAAACCTGCTGACGCCTTCCTTTGGCTGGCACAGAGCTCCCTCGCTGCTTGTGCAGCCATCAGAGGGTGGCCAGGCGGGTCTCCAGCTCTGGCCGGGGCAGGGTAGGGACGTGGTTTGTCACAGCACAGCGTGTGTGCTCCCGACGCTGCCCTCGGTGCGAAGTCGGGCCGGTTTTATCCCTCGCTGCGCTGTCCCTCTCCGGCTGGAGGGCAGACAAGTTGGGTGCAGAACGTCCCGAGGCCTCAGAGGGGATGAGACAGTCATTTAAACTATTCCAGTCCTTTCCAAAACGATCGTGTGACTTGGATCCTAGTGCAGGCTCACAGTCGGCCAGTTCACCGCATCCAGTCCCTGCCCCTTTGCTCTCTGATCGCCGCTGCCACTCTGCCTTCCCTCGGTCGTGCTAAAGTGAGTTTTTTCCGCACAGGACACCCCATCCCGCTAAACCTGCATGAGAGCTCTCGCTCGGGGCTGCAGAGGCTAGCGAGCATCTCCAACCCTCCTCCCCTCATCTCCTCCACCAAGCACCCCTCGGTGCTGGAGAGACCCGTCGGATCCATTTCCCAGGTAGGGTATTGGGGGTGAGCGGCCGGGGACGCCTCACCGGGGCCGGCAGCCGCTGCCTGACCTCTCCTCTCACACCGCAGGGCATGCCCCTCCAGCTCCACACACCCTACAGCTCCGAGCACGCCAAGGTCCCCGTCGGCTCCATCACCATGGGCCTGCCGCTGACCATGGATCCCAAGAAACTGGGTAAGGAACTGGGAGGCGAGTGGTTTCGCATGTGCTCTGAGAGGAGCGGGGAGCAAGCTTGCCGGCAGTGTAGGGGAAAGGAGGAGCACAGGACACGGCAAGGGAGCGCAGAGGGACCTGCTAAGAGGATGAAAGGATTAGTCCGTGGGGAGAGCAGAGAGACAGGGAGCTAAATTTGTGCAGTATAGGAAAGCAGCAACTCTGTCAGGACGCATCCCAGCCTTCAAATACCCTCAGCTAATACTGTGATCGAAGGAAGGAAATATATTGCTGCTCCTCAGGCCGGTAGGATAAAGAGTAAATGGCCTGCAGCGAACAAAGAAAGTGTTTAGTCTGCAGATTTGGAAGCATTTCTTAACAGCGGGAGGGGATGGGCGAGGGACCAAGTCTCGGGTCGGGGGGAGGAGGGATACGAGCCCTGTTTCCCACTGTGCGCGGGTCCTGATACAAACCGGCACTGGGTCCTCAGTGCCAGCTCCAGTCCCAGTGTGGGCAGCACCCAGCAGTGCCTTTGCCAGGGCAAAGGATCTGGCTTTGCTCGCTGGCAGCTGTGCATTCAGCCCACTGCCGCGGCCTCGGTGAAGTCCTTCCCGAAGGGGTGGGGACAGCAAAGGTGCCGAGGAGATGCCGACCCGGGGCTGGCAGCGATGAAAGCCTCAAGCAGCCGAGAGCTGCAGCCCCGTGCCCTGCACCTACGCTGATACGTGGTTAATATTTTCCAGTGCCTTTTCCTGGAGTAAAGCAGGAACAACTTTCTCCTAGAAGCCAGGCCAGCCAGCCGGAAAGTCTGGTTCTGCAGCCGTCCCAGGAGGGCTCCATCCTGCGGGGTGAGGAGCCGGGGCGGGAGGCACGGTGCCCCGGCTGCGGGAGGGGAGGGATGTCGGAGCTGCCGAGCCTGGCCAACGCTGCGCTGGCCGCAGCTGCCCGCTGACTTCGGGTTTGATTTCTGGGGTCGTGCCCAGCCGAAGGGGTCTCCTCGCCCCTCTTCTCCAGCGTTGCTAGCAGGGTGGCAGAGAGGTCTGTACAACAGCTCAACGTTTCTAGCCATCTCCCTCAATCAGGGCTTCAAGCTTCGATCCTGGTGGAGGTTTTGTATTTGAGAGGCACCCCAAAATCTGTTGGTTAAGACAAAGCAAGGCCTGTTTAAGTGCCATTAATTGGTTTTCAGGCTGTTCGCTATTGCTGCTGCAGCTGGGCAGGGACCACATCTCGTCTAAATCCAGCCTTCCCATCTAAATCCAGCCCTCCCATGTTTCTTTCCCCATTAGCTAGGCAGAAGAAGACAAATGCAAAGGTGTTGCTTTTAAGTGCAAATTCTGGGTTGTGAAACCCCCCCAGCTAAGGCAGTCGGATGCAGGGAGTGCGACGGACTCGCTCCGCCCGGCACAGATAACACCCCGATGAACTCAAACCTCCCTGAGCCGCATCTCACCGGAGATCTGCTCTGATCGCACCAGGAGAGGCTGAGACACACTGTGCTTTCTCCCAGGCCCATAAATCTGCCCAGCCCCTCCACAAAGGCAGCACATAGATGATAGCTTCAAAATACCCATTTTTTTTTCGTGCTCGCAGGGCTGGGTTCCTCGAGGGACAGGGAGGGAAGGGCTCTGCAAGGTGTGGGATTTAACGCTGACGTCTCTTGGAGGGCTTCCCCTCCAGTACCTCAGCTTGCTAGAGATTGGGTCAAATCCTGCACTTAGTGAGTAGCCTCAGCCCCATGGGTTTTGTGCCGAACCACAAATCCAGCCCCCAGCTCACTGGCTTTGTGTCCCACAGGTACTTCCCTCAGCTCTGCCTCGGGAGGGAGCATCACCAAGGGAACGCCCACATCCAGACCCCCTCCGGAGTCACCCATCACCTACCGAGGGTCCATCACACACGTAGGTCCCTCTTCTCTGGCGGGTTTTGCTTACCTGGGTGCTGACTGCTGCAGCTTGGGGTGCTGGCCGTGGGGACGGGGGCTTCGCGGGGCGTGCTGGGCGTGTGGCATGGGGCTGGGCAGCACGGCTCTGCAATGCTCCCGGCCCATGGAGCCCCTCGGAGAGGTCTGCGGCCGGAGCCTTTGCAAACAGCCTCTGCTGGGGTTGGCACGAGCCCTGTCCCGTGGGCAGAGCCTGCAGAAGAGCAGAGCTCGGCAAGCAGCGATGCAGAGCCTTAGAGCACGTCTGAACCCCGCTTTGCTTCCCGTAGCTGTCAGGAACAACAGCGAAAGCAGCTTTAAATGGCTCTGGGAAAATAATCTGGCCAGTGCAAGAAAGTGGAGTGGAGAGGAGGAGGAGGCAGGTGGAGGGTCCCGTCTGGGCAGAGCAGAGGGGGAGGCTGCAAGGCGCTTGTAAGGTAGCGAGGTCTCCTGCCAGGGCTGAGCGTGCTGCGCTGGGGGTCCTGCCCGAACGCTCTCTCGAGCAGGAAGATACTTTGGCTTTAATCTCCACCATCCATCTTCGGAAGAGCAGCTGGCAAGCGGGCGATAGTTTTTTGCAGTGTGAGTTATTGCTCATCTGGTAACAGAGCGGAGAGCATTAAAAAAAAAATTAAATCTGTTTCCCGTGAGGATTTTATCTGGCCATCACTCAGGTATTTAAAGCCACTCACGCTCAGATTTTTGCCTGCCTCCTTCAAGGAGGGTGACCGTGTTCCCTTTGGCCCTGGGGACCGGAGCCTGAATCCTGGCCCGGAGTAAAGGCTTCTCTTGCCTGGTGCCCTGCATCCTGCAGCCGCCAGGAGCCGATGCTCGAGGGCCGTACGTAGCCCGTCAGAGCAGGTGCCTGCTCCATCCCCTCGTATGCCCCTGCAGCAGCTGTGGACAGCAGTAGGTGGGCATGAAGGCTGTAGAGCACCGTGTGCCAGAGATCAGAAGATGAACAGAGTTTGTTGAGATGCTATTTTACATCCAGCTAATTCATCCATCTAGTTTCCTTTGGCTTGGGAAAAAGGCAGTACCTGCCTCTCCTGCTGGCCCAGCAGCCAGCATCCCTCTGCTCCCACTGGGCAGGAGGAGCCCCCCGTTCCAGCATCAGCTCAGGGTACCAGAGCTGATACTTGATCTCAGATTAGTCATCCAGTTTGCAGAAAGCAGATCTTGAATATATGCTCTCTGCTCTGAAGCCATCTGTCATCACTTGCTTTCAAATCCCCTCTGAGCACGTCCGCGGAAGGAAGGTGACTTACCTGGCGCTGGGAGAACTGCCTGGGAAAGCCGGTACCGGGTGTACCGCGAGGGTGAGCGATCAGAGCATTGAACCTGCATGCCGGCACGTCCCGGCAGCTGCGGCGGGGTTTTGGGGACTGCTGGTGTTCAGAGGGGTTGGCACAGAGCAGGGGCATCTCCAGGCTGGGGTGGGGAAACGGTCTGCATGGGCACAGCCTGGAAGCACCAGCGAAGCTGGGTGGGCATCGCTTCTCTGAGGCTTCCACGAGTCCTGGGGCTTGGTGGGGCCGAACGAGCAGAGCAGGAGGGCATCAGTCAAGAGCTTTGCTCTGACAGCATCGCCACCACTGCACCTTCCCTGCGGTGGGGTGGGGGACTGTCACCCCACGGTGGCTGTTCCCGGTTGGCACCGACAGGTTGTGGTGGCAAAGGGGTGTTCCATCACCAGCGACACCTTCAAGGGCATCCAGCTCTGGGAGTTTCGAAGGAGGTTCGGACAGGGGCAGGCGGCTGTGAGCTGTGTCCGTGTGTGCCCGCGGGGAAAGAGGGGTTTCGGTTCACACCAGTTTGTGTAAGGATCCTGTTTGTGCTGGAGAGCTGACCGGCAGGCTTCGCTCCCCGACCTGCGGCAGGACCGGTCCCGCTGACGCCTGCCGTCTCGCCCGGGCGCGCTGCCAGCCGCCGGCTCCCGGCACGGGCAGCTCTCCGAAGGTCGCGCCTGCTGCCAGCAGACGTGTCCGGGGTGGGCAGGACATCTCCCTGGCTCCTGTACCAGGCTGGGAAAATAGACTGCAGGGAGCAAGCTAACACCTGCTGTCACCGAGGTGTCCCCGGGAGGGCACCGGCCCCGTCCCTCCAGACCTGTGGGGTGGAAGCGATCCATATTCCATAATATGCTGGGTTGCTATTCTGGAGATCCACGCTGTCCTCACCCCCTGCCTCTTCCCAGCAGCCTTGCATGGATCACGTAGCTTTTTACCGCTCCTCATTATTGTCCTCATTAATAATTAAGCTGCAAGTCCCTCGCTGTTGGCTGCCGCAGGAAGCGGGGGCCGGGCGCGCTCTCCCTGCGCTCAGCCTCCCGCGGGGAACAGCCTGTCCCTGCGTGCGCGCTCGCTTAATTGCTTGTGACACTGTTAAATATGGATCTTGGTGGCTTTCCAAGGGCACCCCGGCAGAAGTGCTGTACAAAGGAACCATTACCAGGATAATCGGAGAAGACAGCCCTAGCAGAGCAGAGAAGGCGAGAGAGGATGCCATGCCCAAAGGACATGTCATCTACGAAGGGAAGAAAGGCCACGTGCTCTCCTACGAGGGTAAGTCGTAATCCTCGGCCTTTTTGGGGCAGATGCCGGGGGCTCGTGCCGCCGTTCTGGGAGTCGGGAGCTATTTGGGGAAAGGCTGACAAAGTGCAACGGGCCAGCCTCGCATCTTTACTTCCAGCATCATTTCTCTCCTTTCCCACCCCGCCTGCCCGCAGCCCAGCTGGGTTTTTCCCTCTGTCCCGTGTGGTTATCTTGCCTTGGAGGGAGCTTTGCCAGCGGCATGATGGGGCTGTAGCCAGGGTCTCTGGTTTTGAGGAGCGGAGGGGAAGAGAAGACCAGGTGGGAAGGTATTGCCTTCATCCCTAGCACCCCTGTGCAGGAGGGGACTGTCCGAAGATGCTATGAGAGCGTCGCTGAGCTCTCGGGCCAAGGTAAGACTCAAGGACCTGCAAGATGGAGGCAAGTCTCAAGTAGTTTGGCCTAAAGGTTTATTTGGATATCACATTCTTACTGGCAACATCTTGGGCACCGTGAAGCTTTCCCAGCATGGAGCTGCCCTGCAGGAACCCTCCTGGGCCCTGCACCACTGTGCCTCAGTATCTTGTGAGCTTTGCTGGAGCATCTGCAGCTGTTGGAGGGGCTGAGGCCATTCCCATGTCCCGCAAGGAGCCTGTCTGGGGGGTCCGTTGTCCTGTTGCCGGCTGCTATAACCTGGAAGCACTGAGGACCCCGAGGGACCTGCCCGGAGCCCCCTCTGGGGTGAGAAGCTGCCCCAGGCACAGACAGTGTCACTTGTTGTCACTCGTTAACGGGGCTGACCCTGCCCGGCCAGGGAGCAGAGTGTGGCAGAGCAAACCCCGGCCGTGTGCCGGGCTGGGCATCTCTAATGTGGAGCCGGGCTCCTCCTCGCCCGCAGCTGAGTTACCAACACCACAGCCTCGCAGCCCTGCGTCCTCGTGGGGTGGAACACCGGCGTCTGCTCTGGCGTGCACAGGGGTGGCCGTCCTCCTGTGTCACCTCTTGGTTGAATTTGGAGATGACTGGGGAGCAGATCCTAGCTGAGCCACTCTCGCCCGCCTCAGCAGCTGTCTGTGGTTGGCTGCTGTGCTGCCTGAGCCCCCTGCATCCCTCCCTGGGGCAGAGCAGCCGTTTTAACCTGCCCTGCGGTCACTCCTACGGGCAGAGGGTGTCCGGCAGAAGTCCCTTTCCTCTTTTCCACAAGAGCAGGCAGCTGGTTTCATCGTGGGCTGGTTATTTCACCTGAGGCCGGAGGCAGAGGGTTCAGGTCAGGCCACGGGGGACAACTCGCCAGCTTTGGCTGATGCCACCTCTGTGCGTGCCCTGGGCTTGCGGGGACCTTTCAGGACAGGGCTCAGCGCCGTGCCCCTCGCCCGCCGCGTGGAAGCCGGCTCGTCCCATGCCTGCCCACGTTTGCTGTCAACTCTAGCCCAGATAAGAAGTGTCACCGTGGGAGACTTGTGCCTGGGTGCCCTTTGGGACAGTTGGCAGGGCGCGGAGCAGGGAGGATGCAGGAAGGACTTGTTTGTGCAAGAAGCTATTTTAATCTTCTCTGCCCGGGCTTGGAGTTGCATGAGGTTGATCTCCGAGATGGTGCCACCAGGGGAGAGACGGGGAAGGCTCCAGACCAGCACAGTCCCCGTAACCTAAAGGAGCAGCATCACATGCGGGGCTCAATTACCCAAGGTAAAGCCTGCAAGCAGAAGATGGCCACGGCCAGAGGTGACCTGAGGAAGTATCTCACATGC
>Ga0065711_1044261_pt1 | contig 14203 bp, 14 predicted proteins | sample Hoacrofraction12_FD_59098 | JGI IMG/M metagenome (GOLD analysis project Ga0065711, IMG submission 59098) | Hoatzin crop microbial communities from Cojedes, Venezuela - Epithelial fraction 12 v2 (version 2) | ecosystem: Host-associated > Birds > Digestive system > Esophagus > Crop | place...
GACCCGCCTGGACAAGGTCCTGTGCAGCCTGCTGTAGGTGACCCTGCTTTGGCAGGGGGTTGGACTGGATGACCCACAGAGGTCCCTTCCAACCCCTAACATACTGTGATTCTGTGATTCTCACTACTGACCTTGCAGCAAGTCAAGCTGCATGCACATAAGCAGCAGTTAGTGCATTACAAATGTATCAAGAGAAAGCATTCCTGGCTAAAAAAAGTTAAACGTATAATCTAAAGGAGAAAAGTCTATCTGCTGCTTAAACTCTGTAATAACTTCATTACATTCACACCTAAAGGCCTCCTTGATAAAAGAGCATAGACAAGAAATGCTGGTAATGGGTACCACCCAGCTGAAGTGGAAGTTGGGAAGGCAACAGGACAAGCAGCACATCCCTCTCCCAGAAAACTTACAGCAAATACGCAGCTAAGGAAGCAGAGAGCCTGTAGTTGGTTTTGCCTTTTTTTTTTTGTTTTTAAGAGAAAGAGAGAGATTTTCTTAGCTATCAAGATGATGTCTGAGATAATCTGATTCGCCTTTAAGTTACTGCTGTTCGGACATAAGGCACTCTAGAATCCTTCATTTCCTTAGTCTTCTCCCTAGATTTATCTTCCCTTGCATCTGTAACATTCAGTAAACACAGCAGCTGCCTGCAATCCATCTTATCTGAAACACAGACATTTCACTCATAAACGTTCAGTGCATGTGTTTTGAAAAATAAGTTGTGTGATATTCTACATTATTTAAAAGCTTTCATCATTCTTTGAAGGCTACTGTAAACAGTCGCTGCAGGGGAGTTGGTTTAAATGTATTCACTCTGAACTGCAAATCACGTAGGGTAGAAAACAGAATGACACATATAATTCTACCTTTTTTCCTGCTAACTGTTGTTTACAAGTGTTACAAAACCCGTTTTAAAATTCAAGTGTATGTTTCCATCAGTTAATTATGAGTGTTGGAATTAGTCCTAAGGCTCCTAACACTTGCTGGGCCTTAGGGGGAATAAAGTGGCATTCAGAGTCGGGAAGCAGGACTGCTTCTGACCAGCGTACCCAAATGCCCAAGGAAGCAGCACTGAGATCAGGCTCTGTGCCCGCTGAGACGCGCAGCCAGGTGGACAGCGCGCAATACCCCTGGCAACCGAACGCTCCGGATTGCGCTCTGAACCATCGACACCAGCTTCAGAAAGAGTCAGCAATGGCTGAGCCAGCCTCATCAGTGAGCTCTTTTCTGCACTCACATACTTATAGCACAGCCATTTCATCCCTTGCTGCACACGAGCGTTTTGGGAAGCATGATGTAGCATGAGTTTAATACAAGACGACATTTGCAGTGTACCACAAACAAACGGGAGACTCGCTGCTACTGCAGCACTTGGGAACAACAAAGCACGCAGCACCCTCGAACAGATGCCCCAAGCACCATCCACAGGACCACACAGAAACCATTCACAGAATAAAATAATATTTTCTAATAACATATTTCCTACTAATAATATATTAAGTTCAAAGGTGCAAGTGATAATGTTTTATAGATCTTAACAACTTCCAGAGCTCAGATCTTCTTATTAATGGCATTATCGCAGCAATAAAGCTAGGTCACCACGCTGAAAGTGCATTCCAAAAATACTAAGATTAATTCCATTCGCTACTGGCAAAACCACTTTTTGATGTTTAATATGCAAATTTCATTAACCACCACACAGTAATTGCACATTAAGTCAAACACTACTCCCAGTTCTTAGATTAAACAACATACTTCCATATACTTCTTACTAATATATCACCCTAAACAGGAAGGGCTACTACATTACCGCTAAATAAAGGGGTTGCTGGTGAGAGCAGGATTAGTGGTGGAGGGAGATGAGAAAGGCGCCTTTCTGGGCTCCCAGTGCAACACTCACACAGAAGCAAGCCCTGCCCGAGCCAGGCCATCGCTGCTGCTGGCGTTCACACCATCATGGCTGGCGCAGCTCAGGTCAGCCGTGCTGCCAGGCTCTGCCAAGGCCACCTCACCACCTCCAAAGTCACTCCGCACTTGGCTGTACACTTGGGTAACCCTTGTTGAAGCCCATTCAACCTCGCCAGCAAGAAGTACGACTCCTGCACAGCGGGCTGGAAGCCACGGCAATGTATCTGCTAGCTGAAACACTAAGCAAGGCGCCGTGAGAACAGAAGAACAGCGGTGAGGGGCCTACCCACGACTCTGCAGGCCGCTGCAGACCATGCTGCCCACCAGCTTACTTGAAGCACTTGCTGCGTGACACAAGGCTGCCTTTCTATTTTACTCGTCTGCTACTCAGGAGCAGCAATAGTGTTACATAAAATAGTAGTATAAAGCTATATGGTTTCACAGCTAAGCCTTGTTTAAATTCAAACATCTCTCTCCCTTGATGAAAGATAGCATAAGGCTCTCCACTTTCATTAACGACTGTGGCCTTACTGTGCGAAGACTGGAAGCAAAGGGACAGGCAAGAGAAGCGGTAAATAGAAATGGGGTTTAGATTTTCATCTTTGTTTGCTGCTTCAAAACTAAGATCTAGCAAACGGAACTGGAAAGTAAAATTTCTGCCTTCAACTTGTGGCCTACGCTTCTTTGAGAAGCTCCTGATTTCAAAGAACACCAAGAAATTCAACAAAGTTGCTCTTTCATATCTCTCCCTTTACCACATAGATGCTTTTATTCTGAAATAAGAACTTTATTCCAACTTAACATTACCTGCTTGCACTTAGAATATTAGACTGCCTCAGTTTAGATCAGAAAGACATGAATTCAGTAGATAGGGCTGCCCAATACGCCTGCTTTTTGTTTGTTTTGTTCTACCCCTCTCTCTTTCTCACATTGCAGTGCTGCTCTCAGCACTGCAGACCAAGCTCTAGGCATAGAACAGTTACAGAATAAATCCTAAGGAAGATCTGGATTAAAGAAACCCCAAAACATTCCTCACGTAACAAGCTGTCAAAGAAACTGGGCACTGTACCACTCCTTAGACACAAATCCCAAGTGCTAATTCCACCAGATTCCTTCGAAAATCTCCGCTATGCACCTAACCAGAGTGCACGGAAGCAGCAGCTTCCATGGGTTGGCTGGGTGTGCACGCTGCATTGTGTCTGGTGAATGCATGTGCAGGGAAATACAGCCCTGAAAATGAAAACACTCCAGCAGAATCACATCAATACTGCTTTTAACAAACGTTTTGGCAACAACCACTTCAGTAGTGTCCTTGGATCAAAACTGCACAGATAATTAGTTTGTATGCATCAATAATTACACCATTGTGCCAGTTTTTGAGGTTTTTTTTCCAAATGGAAAGTGTTTCAACAATACTGCTCATACAAATTAAAAACTATTAGTGCAATAAATGACTTTCACTCTAGAGTCTAAGCATGGTTTATCATGCTAAATTTTATTTCTTTGTATCTCAGTCTTTAATATACGCATAGACCAGCAGTATTAGCCCTGAATGGGGACTTTAAGAGTTACATTATTATTTACTAGGCTGCATTTGCTCCCTGGTTGCACTGTGCAGAGGACAGGACCAAGGCTGTAGCCCCCCGGCATGCAAAGCCTGCCCGGCTGGAGCCCCTCCGCTCCGGCCATGCGCATGCCACAGGAATGCCCACGCCAGCCCCAAGCCCTAGGCCGCTGGATAAAAGCGCACCGCACATACTTCTGTCCAGCAAAACAAGTGCCAAATATTCTGAATTTCCAGCTTCTGCCCTCTGCAGAAATTTTATGTGCCACACCTCTATACTTCAGGCAGCAGCCTACAGAAAATCTCCAGCATTTACCAGGGGAGGAAAGAACATTGTCACCTAATAACAGTCTGGTTTTTCCCCTCAAAAATACAGTATTTTTGCCAACATATCTACCTTTTATTTCACATTTGTATTTTCTCTCTTACAGCTGCGCAGAAAGCTTGTAAATATGAGGAGAGGATCCCAAAGGCACAGAATGCAATGCAAAACCTCTGAGCTGAGAACAGACAACGAGAAAGCTACTTACCTAACCATAAAACCTCTATTTTCCTCCTCCCATAAACCAACAGCAGGAATTTTTTCATTTGCTTGGGTGGGAGCGCTGGGGGATGGAAGGCACCTTCGCCCTTCGCATCCTCAGTGTGACAGCCAGCACAGCTCACAGATATGCGGTGCAGGTGCCGAAGCGGACGCGACAGCACACAGCCCACCGCGCCTGCAGGGCTGTCCAGAAGAGCCCGAGCTACGCTAACTGTGGATCATATAAGCGATCATATAAGCAGATACAACTACAGAAAGCAGAGCTCCACACAAATAGCAAGCATCAGGAAACAGACGGCACATCTGTGCAGATTCCTACCCAAAAGACTGGTTTGCCTTTGGATACCATCACAGATAGTCTTACGACTACAACTTTTTTTTCCTAAGTTGAATAACTGTGGTACACAGAAGTGATGCTTGTTTATATACATAATTTTATAAAACGTTCCCTAGATGCAAAATTATCTGTTCTAGTCATTCATGCCATGCAAGTGTTTTAGAAAGGTATATTTTTTTTTCTTCTAGTTTATTCACCTGTTTCAACTAAGTGACTAAAATTATTATATGGTAGCACACGTTTAGAATGATTTATTTTCCTGATAGAAATAAAACCATGAATGAATCTTTAGATTATCCACTAGTCAAATCAGAGCTGAGAAATCAGTTCTGCACTTGCAGACCAAGCCTCTGCTCGGTGCCGGAAATCAGGAACCTGCTGCTATCAGTATATTCAAATCAACGCAAACTTGCAGAGGTGAACAAAGGACCTGGATTAAGGGGGTTTCATTTCTTCATCTGAATTAAATCACTTGAGATAGTTTAACTACATTTTTATTTTCCCAACCTAAACAGAAATTACCTTTATAAACCCTAAACTGTTCACAAATCATTCCCCCACAAACTAGCTGGCAAGAACATCACTTTCCACTATTCACAGATCAGTACAGACTGACACCTGTGCTTAACAGGGACAAGTATCTGTCTGCAGTGCCAGCAGCGCTGAGACAGAGATATATATTCCTAAATCATTCCTCCCTTCCTGAATGCAGGACGAAATACATTCTAATTGAAGTATTCTGTTGAAGTAATACACACTAAACGCCCAGTCACGGGTCTATCAAAAAGGAAACAGGAATGTAACCTCACTCACCAGCACCAGCTAACATATTCCATTCGCAGCAAAGCCCTCGCGCAGCTAGCCACGTTACCCAGCCCAGTTATGCTTGTGCCAGCTTTCAGGGCAATGAAGTTTCAGTATGACAGCCAGTAATTTTAGAACCTTCAATTTGTAAACTTCACCCTCCTCAAGTAATATTTTATCTGGAATACATTATATTGCACAAATAAAAATATAGTCAGAAAAGAATCCCAATATATTCACTAAATTTATTTCCTTCATTTCAACATTAGTTGTCTTTTGTTTTTTTGACAGAATATTCAATGGTGTGCCCAGAACTCCAGGCAATCTGCATATAAGCAGAATTTAGCACACAGGTTGCCTGCCTGTCCACCTTCACCCACCAGCTTGGCAGAGCTCCTCCCTGGGTCCCGCAGGAGAGCCCTGAGAGCCCGCCTCTCACATGCCTTACACAAAAGCTCTAAGGACAAACGCTTTGTTTAAAAGAAGCTTATAACTCTGCTTCCATGTTTCCTTTCCAAGAAGCGGATCTTTTTTGGTCAAAACAATGGTTAGTGTTAAATGAAAAACATTTTCATGAGAGAAACAGTAAATTTAAATTTGTTTGATCCAAATAGGTACAAAATATTTTCCACTTGGTCACCAACCCTAAAAAGTTCACTTACTTGCATTCTGTGTAAAGCACCATACTTGCAACATGATGCTGCAGTTGTAAATCACCCCGCCTCACACTTCAGCTCAGTGATGCAGGATAAATATGCCACCATCTGAGTAAGTACCTGAACTCTTTGCTTCAATTTATTCCAGGTTTATGAATGTTTTCCTACTGATGTCAAAAAACATGGAACTCTTTGTTTAAAATACATACTCTTTAGAGAAACTTCTTCAGAACAAATACCTTTTGGAATATTTCACATGACGGGATGATTCCAGATGAGTCCCCAGCAGTGACAAGCTCCTTTCACACCCTCTTTATGATTTTAGCACTCTAAGGAGCTGCAAACGCTGTCCAAAACATGCCCAGGTGTGCATCAGATCTTCAGCAATTACACACCACTCGCCACTCCAGCCTCTCAAGGGTTTGCCAGAGTGTTTGGCTTCTAATTTTCAAGATGGCTCCAATAAATTAAACAAAGAACCTAATTTCCCATTCTCTTTAGATAGATAATACCCTGGAAGCTAAATAAATCATTGAAAACAGCCATGTAAGTGTTTTACTATTTGCAACAAGGAATTGCATTCTTTGGCAAAATCTTCAATGCAGTATTTCCTACATGAAATATTTTACAAGAATTTAATAAAATATCTTGCCTGAATAATACACATGGCATCTTAAATACATATATCTCAAACATTTATAAGGATTTGGATCATTTACACCCAAGATCAAAATGATAAATGTTTAAAAAAAACACCTCACAAAAACCCCACAGATGGTTACATCGGCCAGTTGGCACGCAGGGCTGCTAGCAGAACAGAAGCTATGGCAGACTGAGCTGTTTTAACTCTGCTGCTAAAGTGTCCGATAAAAGAAAAACACTCTGGTATGTTTTCATACAGCTTCCACACCTAGAGAGAGGATCCAAACAGGTCCTCTCAGGGTTTATTTTGTCTTATTAAGACTTATTTTGGAGCTTGAGAGATTTGTCGTAACAATTTCTACTTTGACCTTTAAAAAGAGGAGCAGCCCAAACGTGTTTACCAATGTAATTTCTAATAGAAATTGTGTATCAAAGCCATTAACTTTAATATTAAAGAATCTGCGAATGCATCCCCTAGCTCTTTCCATTGCATAGCCAAATAATAAAGAGTGCCTAAGCATACATGCTACTAACTGTTTGACTACCAAAATCCAGAGTCACAGGGTTGACCACAAAATAAGTTAATTAAATGAATGCAAATATTATATGAAAAGTCATGAACTTCTGCTGCCCCAGAAGTTCAGCAGATCCTCCTACAATAGCAGATGGAAGGTATTCGAAATAAGCCTGTGAGCAGTGATACAGTACAGGCTGATTTCCAGTGCTTCATTTCACATAGATTCTCTCATGGCAAATGAAGCAACTTTCCATTATTGCTTTCAGTGCAGGCAGTCACATGGTCTATCTCCCACCTCACAAAACAAAAGAAATTTTAAAAAAAGAAAAAAAAAGGAAAAGAAATATATTTCTTCTGAGATCTCTAGCGCCTTACAAAACAGCTAAAAATGGCCAATAGGTTTGCAGGTAGCGGTTGGAAAGGAAAAGGAAGAAAAGCAGGTACAGAGAAAGACCCTTGATAAACGAGGGCTAAAATACTTCTTTCAAAATATGAGTCTTCTCAGAAAAATCTGTCACATACATATGAGAATAAACTTGCTTGTTTATATAAGTTTTATAAACTACACCGGACAGACCTTCTAAAGGGAGTTGGGGTGAGAGCACTTCACGTGTGGCCTGGCTGTCTGGCAGCCATTCCTCTTTCCTTTTTATTTTCAAGGTTTCCATTCTGGTGGACGACACGGATGGTAACAGCCATTTCAGTTGATCCTGGGACCCCATCTGCCTGAGCAGATTTCAGTATGTGTGTTTGCCTCCTGCAGTTACTGAGATAACCTTGAAATGTGAACGAAGTGAGCTGAGTATCATGACAGCTGCCTTTATTTTTTGAACCTTGGATAATAATTGAGGAACATGACCTGCTGTATTCGTATATGCATACAAGATTTAGACAATAATGCTTTACACATCAAACTTATTAATTATGTTCCCATGTATGAAAACATGAACAAAAGCGATACGAGGAAGATCTGGAAAAAAAGGGAAAGACTGTCCCATTCTTCCTCTATCAAAATGTAAAGCCTGCAGAGGTTAGCAGGGCATTTGAGCCCCACCTGAAATGGAAGCTTAGTTTAAGACTCTCACAGGACACAAAGCAAAGGAGTCTGCAAGAACATGTAAGAATATCTGCATTTCTGTACCATGGAGTTACATTATAACTCCAGACAAAGAGTCCAGGGTGAATGCATGGCGTGACTACTTCAATCTCCCACTAAGTGAAGCATATGATAGCTGGCGTGATTTGGGGCAGAGGCTGGAAGAGTGCCCTTTCTCTCCTCCATCAACCTTCTCCTTCCAGGTTTTCACTCCTATTAGACACGAGATACACAGTTATAATTTGTAGTACTGGACGAACTGGTGTCTGCAGGGCTTAATTTTTGCATAGCTAAGGCAACTACTACTGTCTGTTCCAAATGGGCTCAGAGTCCTACTCCAACACATCTTGTGAACATATCTGTTGCTCTTCAACAGGGTATTTCAAGTTGTTTAACCAGAACACTATTTAAACCCTCCTTTTCTGAGAATAACACAATGGAAATGTTTAACCATCACACTTCAGATTTGCTACTGATGCTAAAGGCCTTGGAAAACTACAGATAGGATTGCAATTTCCCTTTTGCCTTCTTTTGCTCTTGTTTGCTTAATACTCCATGATTAAATTTTTTATTTTCTTGGTTTTCCACATAAAACTGAAAACCTTTGCCAGCAACAAAAACAAGTGCCTCAAAGGCTAAGCAAAAAATACAAAAATATTTTAAATCCCCCAAACAGTTATTATTTACATTATAAAGGAATCTAAATAAATTATACAATAGCAAACAATGATACTTAAATGCCTGTAAATGATGGGATTTAACCTTCAGTTTTTCCACATAATATTCAATTCTTGAAAATGCTGCATTTCAATCCCCGAACAAAGTAATTGGAAGAGTGATTCGTACCCTCCAATGAGAATTTCTCTTCTACGTAATTCATCATTTCATATGCACGGTGACAAACACTGCTTTATCTGATCTTACCTGTAGTACGTTTCTTAAAAAGTACTGCTTTTGTTTATTCCACATATTGGCACAGTAAACATGGTGAAGAATTATTAACAAATAATTAAAAATTAAACAAAATCAACTCAATTATTAAATTCCATAGCTGACTGTTTACCTTGTTCAGCCAGCCTTCCTTTCCATAGAAAAGGTAGTGTCATGGAACAAAATTTCTGGATTACTGCAGAAATTTACATTACTTGAGGATGCAGACATAAAGGGACATTCACGTCTCCAAACAACTGCTAACAGTTGCTGACACTTTCCTCCCCCTCACAATTCACCTTTCCTTCATGAAGGTTCCTCACCACATGATTCAACATCACCACACAAAACCAAAAGTATTCATCTAAAAGGGAAAGGATTTGGGAATCCACAACACCGACAGGAACAGCAAAATATTACCCATGCCGTTACAAACCCGACTGGCACGCCCAAGTACACCGCATTCAGCTCGGGCCGCGCAGACCCCACCCACATACCCTACAGCACAGAATCCCAGGTGATGGTCCTGAGCACCCACCAGTTTATACCAGCTGGAAGGCAGTGCATAATTTTGAGTCAGTGCTATTTTATGCTATTTTTCCCACTTCTCTATATATCATAGTTCTCAGTTCCCTATTCCACAATGTTTTTTTTGGCTACATTTAGAGGAATTTTTCACCTTTTCTACTCCTTTTTTCATACTCTCTGCCAAGGTTACAGTAAAAAGATCAGCGCAGTAGATTTTAAATAAAGGAGAAATGAATTTCTCAATCCCTAATAAACCACTCATTTACTTCCGCTTTTTCAATCGGCAGAATATCAGTGATATGAGAGTTTCTCACCCTCTCTTCAGCCATAACTGTACTACTGCGACGACAGACAAGCTCAGAATGAAAGCAGGGCCCAAAAACCTTGAATATCTCGCTGCAGCCACAACAGACTGAGCACAGGCTAAATTCAAGCCACTTTATTTCCAAGTGCAATTAAAATATTAGCATTTCCCTCTTCAGTTGCCATATGAAATGAAGCCAACTGCCATTCACTTCCAGGGATGCGATTCCCACAGACCCTGACACAGCACTGTTCACTAATATGCTCACTATGGTTCTTACTGCAGAGACATGGGGGAGGGAAGGTTCTTCACTCACTGAACCCAGTTACTTAAGTGGCAGGAAAGTGATCAAAAAAGAAAAAAATCTACTCAAGCCGAATGTGAAATCTCTATGATGCAAGTCCCAAGTGAATACAATAAAACAGGCAAAACTGCACAGACTAGCTAACGTTTCAGAATTTCTTGTTCCAGGAAATGAGGGTAAACAAGCTTTCTCCTATGTGTTTAGAATGGATGATAATGTTTATTAGTGACATCTCAAACAGGAGATCAAACCAGGGTTTTAAGATAAAGCTGCAGACACTATATTAACACCAGAATAAATAACCAGTGCCTGGAAAAGGAAGCTATAGGGCTGGTAGGAAGAGCAGCTCTAAAACAGGAGCTGGCTGAAGGGTCTGAAAAGCCTTTCGTAGAGCTCCTCTGCTTTTGACATTATGCTGTCTGCTCTTCTCAGATGGTACTTCTTTGTTGTCTCTGATCACTTGATTCCTTCTCAGCTTCCTTCAGCCCTTTTCAGCCATTCCCCCCAACTCCAGTCCTTTTACTGAGCTCTCCCTGGACATCGCTGTTTTCCATTTCTGCTACCTTCTCTGAACTAGTTTTTCAGCCATTTCACTTTCTTGCTTTGCCCACCCCACCCACCATCTGCTCCACTCCACTCCCCTTTCAGCTTCTGTCTCCATTTGTCAGTTGTTGTCTCTTGGTTCCCTTGGCTGTTTTCATTCTTCTTTCAACTCCCACAAGCTTTCTGAATTTCCCCTTACCTGCTCTGTTATCGGGTTTTATTCACTGCTTTCCTCTTTATTACACCTACTTCTTCCTGCAGCATTTCACTCTATCACAGCAAGCGCATTTGCTTTGGATTCTGCACACACGCTATTGTAATTAGACAATTATTTCTCCTTACTGTCTCCAATCTTCTTTCTACCTCTCTCTGCTGCTTAGTACTTTTCTTTTTTAACTATTTGCTGCATTTATTTTGTTGAGACAAATAGATGTGATCAGAGAACAAATCACAGAATCATAAAATAGAATCATAGAATCATTTAGGTTGGAGGACACCTTCAAGATCATACAGTCCAGCCGTTCACCTTGCACTGTCAGTTCCACCACTAACCATGACCCTAAGCTCCGCATCTACACGTCTTTCAGACACTGCCCGGCATGGTGCCTCAACCACTCCCCTGGGCAGCCTGCTCCAGTGCTTTACAGCTCTTTCAGTAAAAAAATTTTTCCCAATATCCATTCTAAACCTCCCCTGGCGCAGTCATACAAGATGACAAAAAAATCAGTTGAACTGAGATACAATGCTGGAAGAAGACTAAAAAAACCTTAGTTTCAAAAAAAAAAGAAAAGGTAGCAGTCTGTGTATTTTTCATAGCACCAGTGAAAGAGAGGTCTGGAACAGATGGCATAAGACTATGCAATACAAACTTTCCATTAAGGACTGAAGAATATTGATGTAATCTATGAGAGATATTTATCAAACCTATTGTTAGCAAGCAATAAAGGAAATTCTATAACCTCCGCAGTTAGCCTGCTATAGTGCTTTCCTGCTCTTACTGTTTTGTAAAAATATACAATGTAACACATTTGTCTGAATCCGTAATGACTTTGACTACATAAATACTACACAGTCCCACAGCTTTTTTTTTTATAATTACATCTTTTAATCAATATAATTTTTCAAAACAATCTTAGTAAGTTTTTGAAAACACATTTTCAATCCATCGAGGATAAAGTCCCTCAGATTACTTTATATCCACGCAGGATAATAATATGCACACGCAGGCAATGGAGTAATATCCTACTACCTGCCCCATCATGGATGCGTGTTGGCTTGTACTACTCTCATTGAGAGATAAATTGTCACTGCTCATTTTTTCAGCATGGCCCCAGCAGTTCCATGCTGGCTCCTCACAGGGTAACCTTTGCTCCTTACAGCTCTGGGTTAACATTGTAAAGGCTGCAGGGTGACCTTAAACTGGGTAACACTCATCCCTCGCATTAGACGTTGGCATTCTGGCACCAGCTGTCCCACCCAGCAGCCACTTTACGTGCTCGCACACTCTGGTATTTGGTTCCGCTACCAGCAGTACCAGCAGCCTGCCTTCTGCTTCCTCCTGCTTGAGCCAGGCATCAAGCAACACGTGACCGAGGAACCACATCGTCCCACCTTCTCCTCTCTTCTGGCTAAATAAGCCTACTTCATCTTTCTTCACAGGTCATGATTTCCATTTTGCTCTCCTTTGAAATTTGCCATCATGTCAGACATCACCAGCATGATATCCCAATCTGAGCAATATGTCTGCCTCATTAGCTCCAAATAGCACAGATTAATTACCTCCTGTTTCTTGCACGCACAACTCTTGCTAACACATCCCGAAGTGAGATGTGGCTTTATGCAATGAGCAGCCTCAACCTCCTGACAACCTGGCATACAGTCAGGCTGAGACCCACTCCGCTTCAGTGCCTGCTCTGTTGCAGGCTGGAAAGCCCCCCGATGCCACGGTGTAGTCGTGCTGAGCAGTTCCGCGTCCTTCATACCTTGCACTGCCTCTCTCTTCGGGAAGTTCTACCTTTCTAATATGGGACCACGTCTCCAGGTCCTTCAGAATCGATTTGAATTGTGATCATTTTCTGCAGAGTTTTTTTTCACGAGAACTCTCTCCCAAACCCACCCTTGAAGTCTCTCTATTCCCATTCCCAAATCAACAACAAGCCCATTCGTCAGAATGGAGCCCTGAACAATGCCAGGATGAACCATTCCAAGATCCACTTCAAAAGTCCTGTCTGACATTGATTTTGCTTGTTTGGATATTTTATTTTTAAAATAAATTTTGTTTGGATGAATTTATCCTGGGTTTTAATCTGGAGGTTTTTTGCCTTCGTGAGATCTGTTTTTCACCACTGAGGTCCTTATCAAGTTTTTTAATTTACTAATTATAAAAAATTATGATTAATTTCTTATATGTTTATGGAAATCCTGTGTGTCACTTCATAGTCTTTGTAGTCCTTAAATCACTTCTAATCTTTTCTATTTCTTATTTCACCCCTGAATGGGGAACACAGATCTTCAGTTTCAGGATTTTTTTTATTTTAATCCAGAATTAAAATTCTTCCAAGGCAGCTATTGGACCTAAACTTCTTTTCCATGCTGATGGCCAAATGCACCAGAATGTTGGTGCAGGACCACAAAGAATTCAGAGTTTGACAAACAACTTCATACACCAGTGAATGAACTCCAATAAGTAAGAAATTATCCTAAATAAAGGAAGTGACACGTAAATCATTAGCGGCGATCTGTTGAGTACAGTTTTTTCAGTAACTTAGATACAAATCTACAAGCTTGGCCAGATGCAGACTGAAGCATATTTTTTCTTCTCATTATCATCAATTTTCTTTCAGTTTCAAAAAAGTTTACTAAGTAAAAGCCAGAAATATTCCCTTTGGAAGATACTCCTTACAGAATAAAGGTGAACATGTAACATCTACGCCATCAAAAACACCTCCAGAAATGTTCCTATTAACTTCAGATTTGCGCAAATTTCATGGCATCTGTAACATTCTTAAAAGTTTATAGTAGCATCCAAATAGATGGGTTTCACCAGAAATGCATTCTCACTTCAGCTCAAGGGCTAAACTCCACGCTGAGGTTTTATTGAGGAAAAAATCCCTTTTGCCTGATAGACAGCAGCATTTAGAGAAATGATCACTCGCCATGTCGCACACAAGCTATACTTGGGAGTGTGATTAAACGAATCTATGAAAGAACGAGCGAGTTGATAAAATTGACTTATTTACAGCTCTTGCATCAAGAAAATTGACTTATTTACAGCTTATTTACAGCTCTTGCATCAAGAAGAGTGTGGCTAGCAGGAGGAGGGAGGTTCTCTTTCCCCTCTACACTGCCCTGGTGAGGCCTCATCTGGAGTACTGTGTCCAGTTCTGGGCTCCCCACTTCAAGAAAGATGAAGAGCTACTTGAGAGAGTCCAGCGGAGGGCTACGAGGATGGTGAGGGGACTGGAGCATCTCCCCTACGAGGAGAGGTTGAGGGAACTGGGCTTGTTCAGCCTGAAGAAGAGAAGGC
>Ga0065711_1014280_pt1 | contig 14202 bp, 10 predicted proteins | sample Hoacrofraction12_FD_59098 | JGI IMG/M metagenome (GOLD analysis project Ga0065711, IMG submission 59098) | Hoatzin crop microbial communities from Cojedes, Venezuela - Epithelial fraction 12 v2 (version 2) | ecosystem: Host-associated > Birds > Digestive system > Esophagus > Crop | place...
CGGCGAACTTCCCAAACCCCGTCCTTCCCTTCGGGCAGACAATCGCTAAAGCAGATATAGTCCCAGTCTTCCCTAACGGCAAGGGGCTGCTTCAGACTGTCGTAATTTCCTGTGATGCAAGTATAGATTACCTTTTTCATTGTTAAGTTTATCTGTTGTTTAATAACCATTCCAACTCATCGCGATGGGAGTCGCAGAGAATATAATTCTTTATTTGATTCCATTTCCCTTCCTTTATTGGGAAGATAATGCCGTGCCAGTTTGTCTCGAAAATGCTCTTGCAATAAGCTGAAGTTGAAGCGAAAAATTTCTCTTGAGATGATTCTAGGGCATTTCTGTCGGCTATTATTTTGTTTAGATCTTTAATTGTTTTCTCAAATTCAGTTTGGTCATCAACAATTTTGACTGCCGGAGAATCTGCACATTGCAGGATAGGTATCATTCTGAACGAGCCCTCCGTATCCAATTCCAAAAGGACCCCATAGTTCCAGGAAGGGTGCTTTTGGGCGGCTTCGCCATAGTCAAAGCAGAAGTTGCCAAGTCCATAGAAAATAGGCTTGCCTTGATATATTTCATACCCGCTAAAACAATGCTGATGGTGGTTTACAACGGCATCTGCTCCAGCATCTATGAAGAATCGGTATGTGTCCTGCATTCGAGTTGTAGGGAGGTTGTAGTGCTCGCTACCACCATGAACTATGACTAGAATGTAATCTGATTTTTGTTTGGCCTCTTGGATAGCGTAGAATTGCTTTACCGGGTTTAGTGGGTTGGAACCACCTTGGTTGGCGGTTGCAATGTTAAATTCTTTTTCGCAACAGTTTATAACACAAAGGGTTTTACCATTTATTTCAATGTATAGATTTTTACTTGCATCTTCAATGTTGATTCCGCCACCAACAACTTTAAAATCCAAGTCTTTGGCTAAAGTGAGCGATTTTTTTATTCCAGTGTCACCATAGTCGGAAAAGTGATTGTTGGCTAGAGTAAGCACATTAAACCCTGCATATTTTAATGCTTGCAATGATTCTGAAGGGCATCGAAGATTAGGACCATTCTTGGAGATAGGGGAATCTGTCGCATCTGCAATGGTAGATTCAAAGTTGACAATGGCACAATCAGCGCCTGCAACTATTTGCCGGATATCGCCAAATATCGCCTCGTATTTCTCTCCTTCAATCAGGGGAGTTATCCTTTCTTTGGGGGAGAAATCCCCAGCAATCATAATCTTCATAGACGCAAAGTTAACAAAAATGATTATATTTGAAGATTAATGAGCAATAGTGAGGCAAATATTAGGATTGCAAAGAACACGATAATCGTATACATAAGGATTTTCGTGACAATCATTGTTGGCCTTATTACTTCTAGGCTTGTGTTGAAGGCCCTAGGGGTAGATGATTACGGGCTATATAATGTTGTCGGTAGTGTTGTTGCAATGTTTGGCTTCATAACCGGGGCTTTGTCGGGAACCACTCAGCGTTTTATTAATTTCGAGATGGGGAAGCCTGATGGGAATCCNGGCAAGATGTTTAATATATGCAATGTCTTGCATATTGGNTGTGCTNTCGTTTTGNTGATTTTAATAGAAACGATAGGGTTAATCTACATCCATAATTGGCTCAATGTTGCACCAGGCAAGGAAACTGATGCAATGTTTGTATTCCAAGTAAGCACAATCGTCGCTTGCATTGGTATAATGAATATTCCTTATCAAAGCCTATTCTTAGCCAATGAAAAATTCTTATCTGTAGCCATAATCGACATTGTTCTAAATTTAGTAAAACTAGGCTTGGTATTTTGTCTGTTGTTTTACAAGGGAAATGTTCTTAGGTTATATGCTATCTTTATGAGTGTCAGCACTTTCGCCTCATTTATAGTATACCATTTATTGTGCCGAAAATACTGGCCGGATATCGTAAAATGGCAGCCTGTTAAGAACAAATCCGAGTATAAAGAAGCCTTGTCCTTTAATAATTGGAACCTATTATCATCGGCCGCAATACTTGCACGTTCCCAAGGAAGTAACATGCTGATAAATTTCTTTTTCGGGACAGCGGTAAATGCTGCTTACGGAATTGCAAATACGGTTTTAAATTACATCAATAAGTTCATTGGAAATTTCGATTTTGCTGCGGCTCCGCAAATAACTCAGAATCTAAGCGCTGGGGACAAAGAACGTTCCAATTATCTTACTAGGACAATTTGTAGGATGAGTGTGCTGGTAATGATAATCATATATTTTACGCTTGCCCCAGAATTAGACTTCTTGCTACATTTATGGCTAGGAGAGAATACTCCGGAAGGGACTGCTTTACTATGCAATTACACCCTTTTAATAGGGTTGGTGTCTTCTACTTCTGCTGGTTTAGGTCAACTAATCAATGCCTACGGGAAAGTTAAGTGGTTTAAACTGGAGATGGCCATATTGTATGCACTTGCCTTGGTTGCGGGCTTTTTCGCATATAGGTTAGGTGCTCCAGCCTATACGATAATATTATTTTATGTTATAGCTGACGTAATTAGCAGAATTATACAGTTGGTTTTATTGAAGTTCCTTACGGATTTCGAAATTGGCAAATTTGTCAAAGGAGCCTATCTGAAACCTCTTTTAATTACCGTGTTGATGCTTGTTTATATGTTCATTTATAAGCATCTGGGAATAGAATCTACTATTGGAAAACTTATAGGAGTCGCAGTCTCTTTTGTTGTTGTCTCTCTGTTGGCTTTCTTTATAGGTCTAAATGCCAGCGAAAAGGAACGCATTGCTGGAATCTTCTTCAGAAAGGCCAAGTGGACTATTCGCAATTGGAGATATGACCATCAGCATGCGAAGGTGGTTGAGGAGGAATGGAGGGCGCAAGGAAAAGAGATAGATTGGGATAACCCCAAGGATATTAACGAGAAGATTCAGTGGCTGCTTTGCTTTGGGGATACTTCCAAATGGAGTGATTTGGCGGATAAAATCAAGGTTCGGGACTACATCAAGGCGAAGGGATATGAGGATATTCTGGTGCCTTTACTTGGGACTTGGGATAAGCCAGAAGATATTGATTATGAGGCACTTCCAGAGAAGATTGTGCTAAAGTGTAATCACGATAGTGGGTCTACGATTATCGTTGATAAGTCAAAGGGATTTGACAAGGTCGCGATTACTTCGGATTTGAAAAAACATCTGAAGAGGAAGTTCGGATACAATAGCGGAGAACTGTATTATAATCGAATAAAGCCCAGAGTTTTGGCTGAGAAGTGCCTAAATATGGGGATTATAGACTACAAAGTGTGGTGCTTTGATGGGAAACCATATTGCATAATGACTTGTAGCAATAGAGTGAATAATAAAGTGGATTTGGATGTTTATGATTTAAATTGGGAGCGACATAGCGAGAATATTGTCGCGGGAGAGCATTTTGGAGTAGCACAGGCACCCATTGCTAAACCTAAAAACTTAGAGAAAATGCTAGAAGTGGCAGGAAAACTTTCCGAAGGTTTCCCTGAGGTGAGAGTGGATTTCTATGAAATAGACGGCAAATTGTATTTTGGCGAAATGACCTTTTCTTCCTACAGCGGAAAGATGCCGTATTATACCCCCGAATTCCTCGCGGAACTTGGCTCTCATTGCTTACTTAAATCTAATCATATCCACTAACTGCAGGTAATAGTCGGTTGACCAGATATCTAGACCCTCAACGTTCTTAATATATGGTATAACATCTGCTTTAACCTGATTGATATCTGTTGACGATATTCTGTCTTTTAGTTTCTCAATGAATTGGTCTTTATTCATGGACTCTCCATTGAACTCCAGAATTCTTTCTTGCAGATGTGTGAAATTAAGTTCAACCCCATTTCGAACATACCATTCAAAATCGAACCAATCGCGACCCTTTACTCTATTTTTCCATGCTCTAAAGGTAATTGCATGCAGTTTTCCTGCGTATAAATCAGGTAGAGTGTAGCACCTAACCATGAAGGAAAAGGGGAGAAGCAAGAGCTTTTGTTCCGTCTCGAACTTGCTCGTAGGGCAGGTGTCCACCTCAATTTTAACCTTTATGCTCTTTTGTGTTTGGAAGTTCAAATCATACACATCAGTATTGTCCTTAAGAAAGGCGGATTCGACCCTGCCAAAAGTCTTTTTATCCTTCTTGCTTATGGTTACTTCCCTTCCAAGCATAGCAAATTCATTCTTAATGACAGGGAAATAGTCTTCAAAAACGAAGTCTCCGCTGCTATCTAAGAGGGAGAAATCCATATCTTCGGAGAACCTGTCAAGACCATGAAAGATTCTAAGACAAGTGCCTCCATAGAAGGCTGCTTTATTAAAAAAGCCTCCTCTATATAGGCCTGCAAGCACGATTTGCTGCAGAACTTCGTATGTGGCGTTCCTCTTGTCCTGCTCATTATTGATACTGTATCTTGAGAGCATTTGTTCAAATATGTCGTTCATTTTTCAGAATTTTAGCGATAGTTAATAACATTTGAGACTTCTTGCCAACCTTGGCGCATTCTGTAAAAATGTTAGAATCCATTTTTGAGAATTCGTCCATGTCAAGACGAAGGTCGTTTCCGAGATAGTTGAGAATATCTTTTTGAAACCGGTAATTAATCCCTGAAGTGGTGACTATCAAATCGCACAGGGCTTTTTCCGGACAAGCTATCAAGAAGGAGTAATTCTCATTAATTTCAGTCCTTATCCCAATATTGAAATACTCTTTTGCACAGTGAGTATACCTGAATAGCGCTATTGGGGTTTGGAAGTCTTTGCCCCTTTTTATTGTAATCGATGTGACATTTTGTACGGCTTCAGGTATTAGACCGTAATATCGTAATGCCGATTCCATAGATACATATGAGGGGCCATACAGGTGATTAGCGATTAACTCGAGAGACAAGAGTTTACCGCTAACCGATGGTGATAATACATATAGATTCCTTTTGAGTCTGATAATCTTTCCTGAGTTCTCCAAATTTGATGCTTTATCGTTTATGGAGTTCAGGCTGGGATATACATCTGCTATCGCAGATGTAGAGAACGGGATATTTCCTAATAGGGCCAGGGGATCCATATAATCTTTTTTGCAAAAATAGTAAAAATTTACATAGATAATCGAAAGATAGTCGATTATCTGCGTAAAATTTTGCTATTAGTTATGCCAATTTCTCCATTAGCCAAAGTTTAAATATCGGATCGGCAATGAAGATTTTTTTGTATTCCGTGTCAATCAGGTCCTTTTTGATGAGGCTTTCCTTTAGGCGCCCGATGTTTGAGTAACTGCCCAGGTTGTAGCCAATCCTGATTTCTTCCTTGCCGAAGTCCTTGGAATGCCCGTCAAGAATTGCCCTAAGGAAATTCATCTGATATGCAGTCAAGGGCTCTATCTGCTCCATGAATTGTGGCTCGTTGGAGTTCAGCAGGGCCCTTACACCTGCTTGCAGACTGTCTTCGTTTGCCGTCCCTCCATCTTCAACCTTTAGATAAGTTAGCCAAGCGAGCTGTTGGACATACGAGGAGAAATTATCTACAATTGAGCATATCTCAATGGCCTGTTCTTCAGGTATATGCTTGCCGCCGCGCTCGAATCTCTCCTGAATATAATCCACCCATTGCTGCGTCGGTATTCTTTGCAGATGAATCACATCCCCAAACTGATAGAATGGCATCTTTTTCTTCTGAAAAATGTTCATCATCATGTGACGCTTGCTTCCAAACAGGCAATAGGATGTATTATGTTGGTGTTGCCAAATGCCGCGAAGTTTTTTCTGAACGGCCTCACTATCAGGGAATTCCCCAATTTGCTGGAACTCATCAATGCAGACAATCATTCTTTTTCCGCACTTTTGGGCTATCCTTTCGGGAAGATTCAAAATACTCTCGTAGTCAACGGCTTTGGGTTGCAGACCTAGGGTTAATTTGTATTCCGGCATTCCCGTTGACCCGAAGGAAAATTGGGGGTTGATTCTGGTGATAAGGCTTTTAAGTTCATCCAGAATCTTCTCTGTCTTTCCTGCCGTTTGTTTAATGACGGCGGATGAGAACGTACTGTAAAAGTCGGCTTCGTCCTTGCATGCGAAAATGTCCATGTAGATAAAGATGAAGTCCTTGTCATCGCTAAGTAGCTCGGTGACGTGATTTACCAAAGATGTCTTCCCCCAGCGCCTGGGAGAAATTAGGATGGTGTTGATGCCATGTTTAAAGTTTGCGGAAAGATGCTTGATTTCATCCTCTCTTCCAATGAAATATTCCGATGAAATTGCCCCTCCAAAATCGAATAAATTATTTGTATTTTCCTTCATGCAGGCAAATATACACAAGATTTTTGATTCACACAACTTTGTGTCACACATTTTTGTGTCACACAAGCTTGTGTTAATTTTTTATAAGGAAGATCCGGTAAAAGTTAAACCTTGATTAAAAGGGGTGAAAGGCCGTAGGCGTTAAAAACTGTTTCCATTCTTTTGCATAAAGTTTTGCTGTGCGCTTTGGCCAGGTATTGTCCCATTCTTTCGGTGTTGAGGTCTTCTTCCATAAAGTTCTCGTCGAGGCGGAGTTCTATCATGTCTTCTTCGGTCTTGTAGAANGGGTANAGGTGCAACAGGTCGATGAGAGCCTTTTCGGGCGTGGCTAGACCAAAGGACTTGCCGTCGGGGAGGTTCCTTATCTCGTAGCCCCAGAACAGGGATTTTGAGATGGAATTGTAGCTGTAGTTGCCGGTTTTGTTGCGGAAGGTGGCGGTCTTCATTGTGGAGACGGCTGTAATCTCTGTAACTGCCTCTGGGATAATATCGTAGAAGGCTAGGGCGTAGTGGGTGCTGATGTAGGAAGGGGAGTAGATGACTGATGAGAGGAAAAGGTTGAAGTTGGCGGACTGGGTTAGCTCGGGGAAGGTGTAGAGGCCGCGCCTGAGGCGGATGAGATATCCCTTTGATACCCAGCGGGTTATGGTGCTCCTGTCAACCCCGTTGGAGAAAGCTTCGGCCTGATAGATGGTAAATGCACCTATCGGCAGGAGGGCTTCTCTGAAACTAATAAAGTTCGCCATTTCTTTTCTAAAACTTTGCAAATATACAAAACTTCGGAAATGAATTAAAATATTTTTGATGTGTTTTAAATAATGTAAAGAGTGGGGGAATGGCAAGTTTTTGAAAATATTGCCATTAATAACGGAAAGTTTTGCTAACTTAGCAGGGTTAAACTAAAATCTAAATGCATTTATGAAAAAGTATTTTGCAGAATGTATCGGCACAGCAGTCCTGACACTTCTTGGCTGCGGTACTGCAGTCTTCGTTGGCTGTGGTGAGCCTGCTGGAGTGGCAGCAACCGCTCTCGCATTCGGTCTTGCAGTTGTTGCAATGGCTTACACTATTGGCGGTATCAGCGGATGCCACATTAACCCTGCCATTACTCTTGGCGTTCTTCTCAGCAAGAGGATGAGCCTCAAGGACGCTTGCGGTTACTGGGTTGGCCAGCTCGTTGGTGGCGTTATCGGCGCAGCTCTCCTTTACTGGATCGTTAGCGCAACAGGTGCTCCGGGCGCAATGGGTGACCCTGCAGGCCTCGGAACAAACGGTGTAGCCAACGCCGGTGGCGTAGGTGGCGCTCTGCTTGTCGAGATTATCGCTACAATGCTCTTCGTGTTCGTTGTTCTTGGAACAACCGACGAGAAGGTAGGTGCCGGCAGCAAGGCTGGTCTTGCAATTGGCCTTAGCCTCGTGCTTATCCACCTCGTTTGCATCAACCTCACAGGTACCTCTGTTAATCCTGCACGTTCCTTCGGTCCCGCTCTCTTCGTAGGTGGCGAGGCTCTTGCAAATGTATGGGTATTCTTCGTAGGTCCCCTTGTAGGTGGCGCTCTTGCAGCTCTTCTTTGGGGCTGTGTTTCTTGCAACAAGTGCGAGGAGAAGAAGTAAGCGACAACGTTTAATGCTAAAATCGGTCGGGCTTTGGTCTGGCCGATTTTTTTTGTTCCATAAAATGGTTATATTTGTAGACTATGATAACAATTGACCAGATAAAGGACTTGTTCCAGCGCCTCAGGACGCTGAACGATGCGCTGCATATACCCCAAAAACGGATGGAAGTGGCGGATAGGGAAGCCCAGAGCCAGGCATCTGACTTCTGGAACGACGCCCAAAAGGCAGAGGCCTTTCTGAAGAAGACCAGCGGGATAAAATGGTGGGTAACGGCCTTCGACGAGGCCAAGACCGCCGTAGAAGACTGCCAGGTGCTGGAAGAACTCGACCCCGAAGGGGAAGATATCGAAAAGGCATACGCCGATGCGCTCAAGAAGGTGGAAGACCTGGAGTTCAAGAACATGCTGGGCGCGGAAGGGGACAATCTGGGAGCGGTACTCACCATCAACAGCGGCGCAGGCGGCACGGAGTCCAACGACTGGAGCGCCATGCTGATGCGAATGTATATGCGCTGGGGCGAGCGAAACGGCTACAAAATGACTGTGACAGAGCTGATTGAAGGTGACGAAGCCGGCATCAAGAGCTGCACAATCCAGTTTGAAGGCGACTATGCCTACGGCTACCTAAAGGCAGAAAGTGGGGTGCATCGTCTGGTGCGCATCTCCCCGTTCAATGCCCAGGGCAAGCGCCAGACCACCTTCAGCAGCGTGTTTGTCTACCCTCTGGTAGATGATAGCATCAATATCGAAATCAACCCCGCAGATATCGAGTGGGATACCTTCCGCAGTGGCGGTCACGGTGGCCAGAATGTGAACAAAGTGGAGACTGGAGTGCGTGTGCGCCACATTCCTACTGGAATCATGGTGGAGAACACCGAGACCCGCAGCCAGCAGGACAACCGCCAGAACGCCCTCCGCATCCTCAAATCCCGTCTCTATGACATTGAGTTGAAGAAGCGTCAGGAAAAGCAGGCAGAGCTGGAAGGCCAGAAGAAGAAAATCGAGTGGGGAAGCCAGATCCGCAGCTATGTCCTGCATCCCTACAAGATGGTCAAAGACCTCCGTACAGGCTATGAAACCGCTGATACTCAGGGAGTTCTGGACGGAGACATCAATGAGTTTATGAAAGTTTATTTAATGCAACAATAATATGGATTTCAAGTATGCGCCGATGTTTCAGCTCGGCAAAGACACAACAGAGTACTATCTTCTTACAAAAGAAGGAGTTAGCGAGGGTGAATTCGAAGGACACAAGATCCTCAAGGTGGCTCCCGAGGCCCTGACAGCCCTTGCAAATGCGGCTTTCCGCGATGTTAACTTCCTGCTCCGCCGCGATCATAACAAGCAGGTAGCCAGTATCTTAACAGACCCGGAGGCCAGCAGCAACGACAAGTATGTTGCCCTGCGTTTCCTGAAGAATGCAGAGGTTGCTGCCAAGGGCAAGCTGCCTTTCTGCCAGGATACAGGAACCGCCATCATCCATGGCGAAAAGGGCCAGCAGGTCTGGACGGGGTTTGACGATGCCGAGGCCCTCAGCAAGGGTGTCTTCAAGACCTACACCGAGGAAAATCTCCGCTACAGCCAGAATGCGCCCCTCAGCATGTACGAGGAAATCAACACCAAGTGCAACCTCCCTGCCCAGATTGACATCGAGGCAGAAGAGGGCGACGAATACAAGTTCCTCTGCGTTGTAAAGGGAGGCGGAAGTGCCAACAAGACCTATCTCTACCAGATGACAAAGGCTGTCCTGAACCCTGGTACCCTGGTTCCTTTCCTCGTTGAGAAGATGAAGACCCTGGGTACAGCAGCATGCCCTCCCTACCACATCGCATTCGTGATTGGTGGCACCAGCGCAGAGAAGAATCTGCTCACCGTAAAGCTCGCCAGCACTCATTATTACGACAATCTGCCCACTACGGGAGATGAGACCGGCCGTGCCTTCCGCGATGTTGAGCTGGAGAAACAGGTGCTGGAAGAGGCCTACAAGATTGGCTTCGGAGCACAGTTCGGAGGCAAGTACTTTGCCCACGATGTCCGCATCATCCGTCTGCCCCGCCACGGCGCAAGCTGCCCCATCGGACTTGGCGTAAGCTGCTCTGCCGACCGCAACATCAAGGCGAAAATCAACCGCGAGGGTGTTTGGATTGAGAAACTCGACGATAACCCTGCATCCTTGATACCCAAGGAGTTACAGCAGGCAGGCGATGCCGGTGGAATCAAGATTGACCTTGACCAGCCCATCTCAAATGTGCTTGCAGAACTCACAAAATACCCTGTCAGCACCCGTCTGAGCCTGAGCGGAACCATCATCGTGGCCCGCGACATCGCCCACGCCCGTCTCAAGGAGCGCATCGACCGCGGTGAGGACCTCCCTCAGTACTTCAAGGACCACCCCGTATTCTACGCAGGTCCTGCCAAGACCCCCGAGGGAATGGCCTGTGGATCGATGGGCCCCACCACCGCCAACCGCATGGACCCCTATGTTGACCTCTTCCAGAGTCACGGCGGCAGCATGGTGATGATAGCCAAGGGCAACCGCGGACAGGAAGTGACCGACGCCTGCAAGAAGCACGGTGGCTTCTATCTGGGCAGCATCGGTGGCCCTGCAGCCGTGCTCAGCTACGAGAGCATCAAGAGCATCGAGTGCGTTGAGTACCCCGACCTCGGCATGGAGGCCATCTGGAAGATCCGCGTTGAGGATTTCCCTGCCTTCATCCTCGTAGATGACAAGGGCAACGACTTCTTCAAGCAGTTCTAGCGATGAAAAAGGGCGTTCGCACTCTTTTGATAGTACTGGCAGTCCTTGTCGGGCTGTTGCTGCTGATTCTGGGTGGAGCGGAAATCTTTCTGAACTCTTCCAGAATGCGCAAAATCATAGATAATGTTGCCGAAAAGACGATTGACGGCGACCTTAACTACTCAAAAGTGCGTGCGAATGTCCTTACTTCTTTCCCGAGAATCAAGGTGCGCCTGGACACCGTCTCCCTGACCTATCCCCATGAAAGATGGGCAGAATATGACGGTGTAGGGGCCTACAGTGGACTTTTGAATGTCGGTAGGGGAGAGGTCAAGGATACCCTGGCCTCCTTTGACCGCTTCACTATTGCGGTGAACCCCTGGAAGTATCTGGTGGGCAAGCTCCGACTGAGCCATGCAACACTGGAGCATCCCCGCATCTTCGCGCATCAATATGACAGCACCGCAGCCAACTGGATGATGTTCAAGTCTTCCGACAAGGAAAAGAGCCCCAAGGACACAACGGAAAAGGCTGCGGCCAATCTTCCTTGGTTTTCGGTGGGACCTGTCAAGCTGGAGAAGACGCCTTATCTGCTCTACACCAACCAGAAGGATACCCTTTACGCGCATGCGGATATGCGCAAGATGCTGGTGAAGGGCAATCTCAAACTGCCCAACGCCAAAAAGAATACTCCGCTGAAATTCAATGGCTTAAAGTTCAAGATGGACAGTCTGGATGTCAACGGGCGCATCCCTGCGGACACCCTAGGAGTCTACTTTGACCATCTAGACATCAGCAACCCCAAGCGGCACACGCTGGACCTTGACATGGCGGTGCGCACACTCTTCGTTTCGGGCAAGTTCGGGGAGATGAAGATTCCGCTGGACCTCGACGCAAGGGCTTCCTACAAGGAGAAAAAGGACGGAGTGAAGGAGATTGATGTGCCTAGATTTAATGCAGATATCGCTTCGATGCCCATCAAGGCCGAGGCTCTGGCAAGGCTTTATGCGGACAGTACCTACCTAAAGGGCAATGTGGCCATCAAGGACTGCGATTTGGGCAAGGTTCTGGACGAACTGGCATCGGGTGTTACCGCCTACGCGCAGAACTTCAGCACCAACGCCCATCTTACCCTTGAGGCAGATGCGGATGGCTATCTGTCTGATAATCAGATACCTGCAATCAATGCCCTAGTGAAGATTCCTTCCAGTCGCATTACATATAAGCCAATGGACTTGACTGCCAAGTTGAACTTGGACGCCAACGGGTCCTTCTCCCCCAAGAAAGTGCTGGATGTGGTTTTGAGGGCTCTGGAAGCATCTACCGACGGGCTGTATGTGAACGCAAACGGTAAGGGTTACAACCTGTTGAACCCCAACGGAAAGATAGTCGCAGAGGCCGAAGGTAACGGCAATTTCTCCCTACTCTCCAGATTCATTGACGAGAGCCAGATGAGCGTTACGGGTCCTTTCGATTTGGACTTGACGGCCGACGCCTATATGTCGGAACTTAACGATTTCCTCTTTGACAAGTCTAGCATTTTAGGTCATATCTACAGCCCAGGAATCGGCCTTGTAATGCCGCCAGATACGGTTAAGGCCGATTTAGCCGAGACCAATATCGTGCTGGATTCCAGCCCCAAGGGTCTGCATGCCGATGCGGACATTGATAGCCTGATTTTCAGCAAGGGCGTGAACCTTGAGGCCAAGATTCGCGGCATGGTGAACGATGGCAATATCACCCGGGTTAAGAGCGGTGACAGGCATACGCCCCGCTTTGCCGTGCAGACCGAGGACGAGCGCATCTTCCTGCGAAACGGCGATACACGAATCGGTGTCAAAAATACCTCTATCTACGCCGCAGCCCAGCGCAGAATCCGTGACAGAGGCCATCGTAAGCACGTTTTGGACTCCCTCAAGCGCCAGCACCCCGGCATACCGCGCGATTCGCTGATTGCCAAGGAACGCCGCAAGTTCCAGGGCCGTCCGCCTCGTGAGATGCCTGACTTCCTTCAGGACGAGGCCTTCCGCGAGAAGGATATCCACATAGAGTTAGGCGAGTCTGTGGTCAACCTTCTCAAGAAGTGGAGCCCATCCGCAGGCGTGCGTGTTGCCGAGGGCTTTATCGCAACGCCCGCCATTCCGCTTAAGACCCGTCTTCAAGACTTGAATGGCCAGTACCAGAACGACCAGTTCACTCTTCACAATATGGCCGTGACATGTGGTACCTCTGATGCCAGCGCAAAGGGCACTCTGACTGGCATAGAGCGCACTCTGATGGGGCATGGCTTCCTGCGTCTGAACCTCAATATGAGTTCTTCGCTACTCAACGCTAATGAGTTCCTGTCCGCCATCCAGAAGGCCAAGGAGGAGAATGTGGGCTATGTTGCCAAGAGTGAGACCGACGAGAGTTTCGTGACAGATTCGCTTGAGAATGCCACCTTTGACCCCCAGACAATGAGCGTGATTGTGGTACCTGCCAACTTGGACGCAACAGTCAACCTCTACGCCAACGAGGTGGACTATTCCGATATAGTAATCAACCCCTTGAACGCCCGGGTAAAGGTGGCCCAGCGCTGCCTACAGTTGACCAACACCACTGCCAGCACCAACCTTGGCGATGTCGAGGTCGATGCCTTCTACGCTACTACCAGCCGCAAGGACATCCAGATGGGCGTAGACCTGCAACTCAAGCAGATGTCTGCCTACGACATCATCCACATGCTGCCTAGCGTGGACACCCTGATGCCGCTCCTGAAGTCCTTCAGTGGGGATTTAGATTGCCGCATCTCCGCAACCACCCAGTTGGACACCAACATGAATGTGCTGATTCCGACCATTGACGGCCTGATTCACATCGCCGGACAAAACCTGAATGTCGAAGACGCCGGCGACCTCCGCAAGATTACCCGTCTGCTGATGTTCCGCAACAAGAACATCGGCAACATTGACGACCTTAGCGTAGATGCCGTCGTGGAGAAGAACAAGCTGGAGATTTACCCTTTCATTCTGGGAGTAGACCGCTACAAACTGGCCCTAATGGGCGTCCAGAGTTTCGATGGCAAGATGCGCTACAATGCGTCCGTCGTGAAGATGCCGCTGCTGCCAATCAAGTTCGGCGTCAACATCTTCGGCACCTTGGACAAATGGAAGTTCGGCATTGGCCGTTCCAAGTACAGGCACGGCAATGTGCCCGAGTTCACCACCGAGCTTGGCGACATGCAAATCAATATCCGTCAAGCAATTAGGGATGTCTTCCAGAAGGGCGTACGCAATGCCGTAGCCGCCACCGAAAAGAGCCAGGCCAACCTCGCCCAGCGCAAGAAGGAACTAGGCTACGACTCCTCGCTCCCAGCCGGCTTCCTCTCCAACAAGGAGTACCAAGAGTTTGACTCAATCATGTTCGAGGAAGAAATGAAGGACTACAACGCCCAAATCGACAAGGAGGTTGACGACGCCCTCGAAGAGGCCGCCAGGGCTACATCCGCCACAGATTCCAACTCCACTGGCTCTAGTTCCAAATAATTTACTATCTTTGCATTCCCAATTGAAGGCA
>Ga0065711_1044263_pt1 | contig 14202 bp, 9 predicted proteins | sample Hoacrofraction12_FD_59098 | JGI IMG/M metagenome (GOLD analysis project Ga0065711, IMG submission 59098) | Hoatzin crop microbial communities from Cojedes, Venezuela - Epithelial fraction 12 v2 (version 2) | ecosystem: Host-associated > Birds > Digestive system > Esophagus > Crop | place...
TGTCTCCGATATTTGTTATGGTTACTTCCGTCTGTGTGGACAAATCCCACGATCCCTTTTCCTCAAAAGTTACCTTAACATCGTCCGTTTGATATGAGTTTATCTCATCTGCCCCGACATAATTCGGAAAAAAAGCAAGCAGGAGAGAAACAATCAAAACAAGCGAAACTATCCTCTTCGCACGAAAAACCAACATAATCACCCCTCCTGTTGGATAATAAATTGTTATATGCGCAACACATTGCGTTGTTAACTTTATAACATACACAAACTTTCAGTGCAAGCAAAAATATCCCCGACTTCTTGCCGGGGATATCTTTTGCAAATCGTAGCCGATCTTATGGATTAAGATTGCTTTTTAATTTTTCGGGTGATGTAGGCCGTCATGCCGAGGAGGGCCATTACGAGCATCAGGACGCCTGCCGCGGTTATCTTGCTGTCGCCTTCGCCCGTGGCCGTGACGGTTGCCGTCACGATGCGGTTATTGGTGAATACAAGGCCGTCTGTGAGGTTGCCCGAAATCTTCGACTCATATCCGTCAGGCGTGACTTCGGTGAAGGTATACTTGATCTCCTCGCCGTTTTCGTACTTCGGCAGATTGAGCAGAGCAGTCCAGTCAGAGTCCGCACTTACGGTGATGGTGATGCCGGTATCCTTGCCGTTTGCGTAAACCTTGATGGTCACGTAATCGGGTCTCTTGCCGTCCCTGTTGTTGTTGTCGCTCCAGGTGACGGTTATCTTGGATGTGACTGTCTCCGGAGTGTGCTTGTTCGTAACGCTGAAACCTGTGGTGCTGTCGCCGCCTACGGTAACAGTGTAACCGTCGGGTGTGGTCTCGGTTATCGTGTAGGTAATCTCGTTGCCGTCGCTGTCGTACTTCGGCAGGTTCGTGATTGTCGTCGACCAGTCGTCGTCGGGTGTCAGGGTTATAGTGATGCCGGTGTCCTCACCGTTTGCGTAAACGGTTATGGTTACGGAATCCGGGCGCTTGCCGTCGCGGTCGTCGTCATCGTCCCAGGTAACGGTAACGGGAATTGAAACCTTCGGCGTCTCACCGGAGATGGTATTCGTAACGACGAAGCCGGAAGTCGTGTTGCCCGAAACGGTTGTCGAATATCCGTCGACATCCGTCTGTACAACGGTGTAGTTGATTTCCTTGCCGTCCTTGTACTTGGGCAGGTTCGTCACGGTATCCTTCCAGTTGTCGGAAGAGCTTACGGTGATGGTCGTTACCTCTTCCCCGTCCGCATAGATTGTGATGGTGACCTCATCCGGTCTCTTGCCGTCCTTGTCGTCGTCGTCGACCCACTCAACCGTAATATTGAAAGGAACCGTCTCGTTGGTGTGCGTATTTGTAACCGTGTCGCCGGAGTAGGTTGCCGTGTAGCCGTCGGGAACAACCTCCTCGAAAGAATAAGTAATGCTTATTCCTCCGAGTTTTTCGGGCAGCGCCTCGAAAACACCGGACCAGCCATCATCTTCGGTTATGGTCAGTGTGTCTCCCGTGGCCGTGCCGTTTGCAAGGAGATTGACCGTTATGGAATCCGGTCTCTTGCCGTCGTTGTCGTCGTCGTCGTTCCAGACCTTCTCAACGGGAACGTTCACGGTACCCGGTGTGTGCGAGTTCGTTACGGTGCAGGTGATGTTGCCCGAATCGTCTGTCTCGGAAGAATAAGTCGCTACATAGTATTTGCCCAAATCTCCGAGAACTTCGTCAACCGTGTACTCGATTTTCGTACCGTTCGAATAAACAGGCAGGTCGCTGAATGTGTAACTCGAATTGGAAGTCTTCACCGTCTTCGAATCCACAGCGGTACCGTCGGCCAAAATCTGAAGTTTTGCGGTGGCGACTCTCAGACCGTCCTCGTCGTTGTTATCGTCCCATACCTTCTTGACCGTAATCTTGATGGTATCGATGATGTGCTTGTTTGTGACGGTCAGCGTCATGTCGCCATTGTCGTCAACGGATGAATCATAAGAAGTCGTATATCCGGAACCGGATGCCGTCTTCGCGGTAATAGCCGCTTCCTCAACCTTGTAGGTGTAAACATCCGTATCTCCGACCTCAATTGTCGTCGTCCAGGAGTTGTCCTCGGACAGTGTGTAGGACTTCTCCGTGTCTTTCCATGTCTTGCCGGAATCGATGCTCGAGTAAAGCTCAACGGTTACGGAAGAAGGACGGATACCGTCGCGGTTGCTGTCGTCGTCCCAAACCTTTGAGATTGTCAGGTCGTTTCTGACCTTTGTTGTATTCGTATAGACAAGCGAGAGATCCTCATACTCTGTCTCGCTGCCGTCCATGTAGACCTTGCCCCAGGAAATTTTAACCGTGTGTTCATCGGTCGATTTGACATATCCGTCGGGAGCGCTGATTTCCTTGAGTATGTAGGACTGGCCGGAAGGGACATCCTCGAATGTAACAACACCGTTCTCGTCGGACTCGACGTAAGAACCGGAATTCTCCTTGGCCGAATATGTCCAAGACGAATCGCTTACGGCAACCAAATCAAACTTCGCGCCCTTCAGGGGATTCCCGTATTCGTCTGTCTTCAGAATTTTGAAATCCGCATCGTATCCGTAAACCGCAGGAGAGTTGAACCAGACGTTTCCGGATGTTTTGTTGCCGCTTGCGTCCAAAACATAGTAGCTCAAACCCGTCGCGCCGTTTGTGGCATAACTCTGATCCTCCCCCGCCTTATATCCGTCGGCGAGTGTGTTCATGGATGCGTTGTAAGTAACCTGATATGTGTACTCCGTTCCGATCTGATTGCCGAATTCGTCGTATAGTTTTGTCGTCTCCAAAGGTTCGTCCATGAGAAGGGACCAGTCAATCTGCGCGGACTCCTCGGTGATTACACCGGAATCGGCACTCTTGTTGTGCGATTTCTCGGTGTAGTCCATCATGGTACCCATGTTGTCCTCAACCTTCCAGACGTTAATCTTGTTCTGAATGGAGTTGGCAAGATTTGCAAAGGCTGTACTCATACCGGCCTGATCGGACGAAGCGTCGAAAAATTCTCCGTCGTCGGTAACCACGCTCTTTACGACGGATGTCGCAGATGAATCTTCATCGCCGATATAAACACCGTAAATTGCCGCGTCACTGTCCTCACAGTAGGATTTCAACGAGCTTGCGGCACTGCTGTCACTGTCGCCGGGCACACCGTCGGTTACGACTATTACATTGAGAACATCGTATGTGTCGGTAGCATTATTTTCGGACAGGAATGTCTGCAATGCTGACATTGCACTGTAGAGATAAGTACCTGTTGATGTCGTAGCCGAGTGACCGTTGTTATCAGTAAGAGTGGTGGTGCTGCCGCCACCGCCTTCTCCATGGCCCCCGCCGTGAGACGAAGATGAGGAAGATCCCGAAGATACGGACAAAGCATTGTCCGCAGCGTCCTTTGTGGATGTGAAACCGTCGTAGAAATACGTTACCGTCGAATTGAATGTGAGCATCGCAACTTTATTGTCGGCATCTCCGGTTTCAATCGCGGCTAGGCCGCTGATAAGAGTGTTCAGGGCATCCGCCGCATACTCAAGTCTTGATTTGTTGTTTGAAACGGTATTTGTCATCGACTGGGACATATCAAGAAGTATGACCGTACCGACGCTCGGTTTTACGAGTTCGGAGTTTGTCTTAACTGTGAGAGTAATCTGGAACTGATTCTCGGTGCCGGTCTCCTCGGCAATCTTCGTAAGTTCGATATAACTTGCGGAGGAAGAGTCCGGAACATAGTGTCTTTGCGTCGCTTCCGTTGTGGTGGACTCTGTGATCGCACCGCCGGTCTGGTTTGCAACGAGGAAATAATCGTGCACCTGAGGCAGTACCGGTGTCGTTTTGTCCATTACCGCCTTGTTCATGTCGGTGAGATTTATCTGCGTGAAATAACCCACGATGCTTACCGCAACCATGAAAGCCGCAGCGATTGTCAGGAATCTTTTGTGCTTTGCGAAAAAGTTATTCATAGCGATGCCCCTCCTAGAATATTATTATTTAAGGAGGCGTATCAAATGCGTATCAAAACCGCATTCCTTTATCACCAAAATTTTGCGATAATAAAGTCGAACTTTTTGTAAAGAGGGGAAATAGAATGTCGACGCTGTCCACGTTCCATGTAGCGCTTGAATTCTGGGGAATCATTTTCTGCGGATGCATGTGCCTTGTCATCGGAACGACCAAACCGGAAAGGCGATCGTCGAGCATCTACCTCATGCAATTGTTGGTCGTAAATTCCCTGATTTTGCTGGCCGACGCCCTCGCAAGAATTTTCAGAGGCGATACCTCAAACCTCGGGTACATCATGGTAAGAGTTTCAAACTTCTTCACCTTCGCCCTGGGATACACGATTATTCTCCATGCCGCTTACTACTTCCGGGCTCTTGTTTTCGAGAACGGAGGGAAGGACGACAGGAAGATTATCCGCGTAACGCAGATTCTGTGCATAGCGGGGCTCTTGCTTCTTACGGTATCGCAGTTTACGCACTGGCTGTACGATTTCGACAGCGACAATAAATACTTCCGCGGCGAGTGGTACTGGACATCCACGGTAATCGGGCTTCTCCTCATGGTGACGCTCATAACCGGCATTTTGCGGTGCCGTAGGGACCTCAACAAATATGTCCTTGCCGTAGCGGTCCTCTTTTGCGCCATGCCCGCGTTCGCCCTTATTCTGCAGTATTTCTTCTACGGGATATCTTTCATAAACATTTTCGACACCATATCCATCATGGTCTTCTTCTTCCTGCACACCACCCTGCGCGAACGCGAGATCCGCGAGAAAACCGCGACCATCCGCGAGATGCAGGGCAGCATCTGGAAGTCGCAGATTCAGCCGCACTTCATCTTCAACAGCCTAACCGTAATCCAGAATCTGATTTCCAAGGATCCGGAGGAAGCGTCCGAGGCCGTCACCGATTTCTCGCAATTCTTACGCGGCAGTATGGACGCGATAAACTCAAGCAACCTGATTCCCTTCAAAGACGAAATGCGCACCACAATGGGATACCTTTCAATGGAAAAGCGCAGATTCGTCGGCAAACTCACAGTCACGACGGACATCAAAGACACCGACTTTAAAGTTCCGCCGCTTTCAATCCAGCCCCTGGCCGAAAACGCCGTGCGCCACGGCATCCGCGGCTCGAACAGGCCCGGCACGCTTCTTATTTCCACGAGGCTCGAGGACGGTTTTCACATCGTTGAAATCAAGGACAACGGCGCAGGCTTTGACACCGAAAACATTTACTTCAAACCCGGCTCGCACATCGGAGTCGCCAACGTGCGCGGCCGAATCGAGTCTCTGTGCGGCGGCACACTCGACCTGAAATCACGCCCCGGCAAGGGCACAATCGCAACCATCAGAATTCCGGAGGAACAGAAGGATGCATGATAACATTCACATACTTTTGGTAGACGATGAGCTCCCCGCTCTCGAAAACCTCGAACAGGCAACGCGCAAGGCCTGCCCGAGCGCGAAAGTCCGCGCCGAATCCACCGCGGCCGCCGCGCTTTCCTGCGCGAAAAGAAAACGGTTCGACGTAGCGCTCTTAGACATCGAAATGCCCGAGATGACCGGCCTCGAACTTTCGCGCCGCCTTAAAGCCATCAACCCTGAAATCAACATAATCTTTGTAACGGCTCACCCGTCTTACGCTGTCGACGCCATTCAGGAACGAATCTCCGGCTACCTCTTAAAACCGGTCTCCGCCAAAGACATTAAGAACGAGATTGAGAACTTGCGATTCCCCGTAGAGGAGTCCTCAAGCAAACTCTATGTCCGCTGCTTCGGCCGCTTTGAGGTTCTCGACAACGGAGTCCCCATCAAATTCAACCGCAGCACCGAAAAGGAAATCTTCGCCTACTTAGTCGATCTCAAAGGCGACGGGGCCAACACCGACGAGATCTGCGGCATCCTCTGGGAAGACCCCGAAGAACGCGCCCGCCGCAAGGACTATTTCCGCGTCCTGATAAACGGGCTTGTCAGAACCTTAAACGCCTACGAGCCCAACATCATCATCAAGCAGCGCAACTACTTCTCGGTCGACAAATCCAAAATCGACTGCGACTACTACAAATTCCTCGCCGGCGACGAATCCGTCCTCGCGGAATACCACGGCGAATACATGTCCCAGTACTCCTGGAGCGAATACAGCATCGCCAAAACACTGCTGCCCAAGCCCTGATTTTAAATAGTCGAAATTTTAGTCGCAAAACACCTCAAAAATCGACTGTTTTTTTGACTAAACAGCAAATAGTCGAAAATTTAGTCGAAAATTCTCAAAAAATCGACTAAAAAATCGACTATTCGGAAAATTCAATTCCGACTGTACACCGTGAAATCATCAACACATACAATCACTTTGTAACAGTCGGGCAAATTGATATCCGATATATTCTCAAGCACAACTATATTCGGTCGGGCTTCTGTAATGTCTTCGGCGTATTCTTCTTCAAATCCGGGTAATGCGGTAACCAGATCGTCCGCCCACAAATACCTCGAAGCGCAGTCACGTTCGCATTCAAGATATAAACCCTGCAATCCGAACGGTTGTATCAGAATTAAATCACCCGGTGTGCTGTTTTCCGTTATTGCCTTCCCGATTATTTCCGTGTCTTGACCGGGCATCGTAAATTTCGCAAATTTTTCCGGAACAGATAACATATTTACGGCCACGGACATTAACGCGATTACCGATACCACCGGAACCGTAAATTTGCAGGTTTTGATTTCCGACAGAATGATTACCGATATAAGGGTCATCAGAGGATACAAAGTGAACACATAATGCCCGTAGGAACGGCGCGGAAGAGCAAAAAACAATATTGAAATCACCGCCGATATAATCAATACCGAGACTATTTTCAACCGGTCGTTTTTACCGGTCTTTTCTTTCCGTGCAAGGCATACAAGAAGGTAAATCAAAAACATTATCCAAACGGGAACAAACGATGTTTGCGTCAAAAGCGTCATAATGGTCTTTACGTAAGTCAACTCATATAGGGACGGGTCAGCCGAATAAATTAAATTCGCGGCGAAATAGAATTCAACCATGGAAGACCACGAATGGGTTGCAACGAACCACAAGCATATGGGAAGACTTATCCCGGCAAATCCCCCGGCAACCTTGAGTATGTGTCTGATTGCAGGTTTTGGTCCCTGCCTTACGAACAGGGTGGTTACAAAACAAACAAATATCACAAACAAAGTAACAAGAACGGTGTATTTAATCCAAAAAACAATACCCGTGACAACACCGAACAAAACGGGATGTTTTCTTTCGCTCAGAAGATAAAGCCCGGCTACAATAAACGGCATCGCGTAAAACTCCGGTGTGTCCGCGCTTCGGTCAAGCGTGAACGAAAGGAACTCCGCGTATACAATTAAACAAACAACATAAGGGACAAAGTTCGAAAAATACTTCCTCATCATTTTCAACGACAGAAAAAACGTAAAGAACATGAAAACAACATCGATAATCCATTGTCCGTGCCTTGCGTTTATCAGGTATCCCGTCGCATACAGTAGATACAAAATTATTCCTTTGTGATCAAACACATCCAGATACGGCAATCTCCCTTTGGTTATAAGATATCCGATGTATTGGTAAATCGCCTCATCTTCGGCAACCGTCACATGAGACACAGGCGAAAAATAGCCCGGCAATGTAAAAAGCACAGCCGACAAAAATGAAAACAACAAATCAGTATTTCGTATCTTCGCGGTCATATCAAAAAAACAGGCACACCGCCCCGAAAGCCGGTGTGCCCGTGTTATCCGAGATAAATTAAATTACTCGATGATTGTAGCAACAGTACCTGCGCCTACTGTGTGGCCACCCTCACGGATAGCGAACTTGAGGCCCTGCTCCATAGCGATAGGAGTGATGAGGTCTGCTTCGATTGTTACGTGGTCACCCGGCATGCACATGTCGGTGCCCTCAGGAAGCTTGATGTTGCCTGTAACGTCTGTTGTTCTGAAGTAGAACTGAGGACGATAGCCGTTGAAGAAGGGCTTATGACGTCCACCCTCTTCCTTTGTCAGAACGTAAACTTGGCCTGTGAACTTTGTGTGAGGTGTTGTTGTACCGGGCTTAGCCAGAACCTGACCTCTCTCAACTTCCTTACGGTCGATACCACGGAGAAGTGTACCGATGTTGTCACCGGCCTCAGCCTGATCCATGGACTTGCGGAACATCTCAACGCCTGTAACAACTGTGCTCTTGGGCTCGTCCTGGAGACCAACGATCTCAGCAGCGTCACCGACCTTGATTGTACCTCTCTCGAGACGGCCTGTAGCAACAGTACCACGTCCGGAGATTGTGAAAACGTCCTCGATAGGCATAAGGAACGGCTTGTCAACAGGTCTCTCAGGTGTTGCGATGTACTCGTCAACAGCCTTCATGAGCTCAACGATAGGAGCATAAACAGGATCGTTAGGATCTGTGGATGTAGACTCGAGAGCCTGGAGAGCGGAACCGCGGATGATAGGTGTATCATCGCCCGGGAAGTCGTACTGGTTGAGCAGGTCACGGATGTCCATGTCGACGAGTTCGAGCAACTCTTCGTCGTCAACCTGGTCGCACTTGTTCATGAATACGACGATGTAAGGAACGCCAACCTGACGTGCGAGCAGGATGTGCTCACGTGTCTGGGGCATCGGGCCGTCAGCTGCGGATACAACGAGGATAGCACCGTCCATCTGAGCTGCGCCTGTGATCATGTTCTTGATGTAGTCGGCGTGGCCGGGGCAGTCAACGTGAGCATAGTGACGTGTCTCTGTCTCATACTCAACGTGAGCTGTGTTGATCGTGATACCACGGGCCTTCTCCTCAGGTGCGGAGTCGATCTCGCTGTAGTCTTCGAACTTAGCGCCGCCCTTGAAAGCAAGAACCTTTGTGATAGCAGCAGTAAGTGTTGTCTTACCATGGTCAACGTGACCGATGGTTCCGATGTTTACGTGTGGCTTGTTACGTACGAACTTTTCCTTAGCCATTTTAATTTCCTCCTAAGAAATTTATGTACTTGTTATTTGTTCCCGCTTAAGAGTTGCGCGATAAAACACATTGTACAAATTTTTTGCCTGTGTTTCAAGTAACGCGGCCAAATTCTCAAACGGTTTGAAGAATGAGAGGGAAAAACCCTCTTACTTCTTCAATATCTCCTCCATTATGCTGCGGGGAGTCTCTGCGAAGTGGCTGATCTGCATAACAAATGTGCCTCTTCCCTGTGTTGTGGAACGCAGAGCCGTAGCATAACCGAACATGTTTGCCAAAGGTACTTCGGCGTGAATCTGCTGAGATCCGTTCAAAGGCTCGATTGTCTTGATTGCGCCGCGGCGTGCATTCAAACCGCCGATAACGTCACCCAAATACTCATCAGGCACTTCTACGTCTACTCTCATGACAGGTTCGAGGAGAGCAGGGTCGGCCTTGGCCATACCTGCCTTGAAACCCATGGAACCGGCAATCTTGAAGGCCATTTCCGAAGAGTCGACATCGTGGTACGAACCGTCGAAAACGGTAACCTTGACATCAACAACCGGATAGCCGCCGAGAACACCTGCCTGCATGGCTTCCTGGACACCGGCATCGATAGGAGCGATGAACTCCTTCGGGATGGAGCCGCCGACTGTTGCGTTGACGAACTCGTAGCCCGCGCCGGGTTCCTGGGGCTCCAAGCGGAGCCAGCAGTGACCGTACTGACCGTGACCGCCGGACTGACGGACGAAACGTCCTTCCGCCTCGACTGTCTTTCTGATTGTCTCCTTGTAGGATACCTGAGGGGCACCTACGTTTGCCTCTACCTTGAACTCACGGAACAGACGGTCGACGATGATGTCGAGGTGCAACTCACCCATACCGGCGATGATTGTCTGTCCTGTCTCGTTGTTTGTGTATGTGCGGAACGTCGGGTCTTCTTCGGCCAGCTTCTGCAGAGCGATAATCATCTTCTCCTGGGAAGCGCGGCTCTTAGGTTCGATAGCGACCTCGATAACAGGCTCCGGGAACTCCATGGACTCGAGGATAATCGGGTGGTCTTCGTCGCAAAGCGTGTCGCCGGTTGTCGTGTCCTTAAGACCTACGGCTGCGGCGATGTCACCGGAGAATACCTCCTGAATTTCCTTACGCTCGTTGGCGTGCATCTGAACGATACGTCCGATACGCTCCTTCTTGCCCTTTGTTGCGTTCTTTACATAAGAACCGGATGAGAGAACACCCGAGTAAACTCTGAAGAAGCAAAGTTTACCGACGAAGGGGTCTGTCGCAATCTTGAAAGCAAGAGCTGCGAACGGGCCGTTGTCGTCTGCCGGTCTCTCTTCTTCCTCTTCGGTTTCCGGATTGACACCCTTGATTGCGGGGATATCCAGAGGCGAAGGCATGTAGTCGACGATTGCATCGAGCAACATCTGAACACCCTTGTTTCTCAGGGATGTTCCGCATGTTACCGGGATAACCTTACACTCACAGGTAGCCTTACGAAGTGCTGCCTTGAGTTCGTCAACGGAAATTTCCTCGCCTTCCAGATACTTCATGGTCAGCTCGTCGTCTGTCTCGCAGATTTTCTCGACCATTTCGTCTCTCTTGGCGTTGACCATGTCAACCATGTCAGCCGGAACCTCGCGGTCCTCGTATTCCTTACCGTCATCACTGGTGTAAACCTCGGCACGGAGTGTCATGAGGTCGATGATACCTGCGAAGTCGGCTTCTTTGCCAATCGGCACCTGAATTGCGACAGGGACGTTCTTCAAACGCTCGGAGATCATGTTGCAGACGTTATCAAAGTCAGCGCCCATGATATCCATCTTGTTTACGAAAACCATTCTCGGAACACCGTAGTGCTCTGCCTGTCTCCAAACAGTCTCTGTCTGCGGCTCAACGCCGCCTCTTGCGGACATAACCGTCACCGCGCCGTCAAGAACACGAAGCGAACGCTCAACCTCAACGGTAAAGTCAACGTGACCGGGAGTATCAATGATGTTGATACGGTGTCCCTTCCACGGAGCCGTTGTGGCTGCGGAAGTGATGGTTATACCTCTTTCCTGCTCCTGGACCATCCAGTCCATGGTGGCGGCACCGTCGTGAACCTCACCCAAAACACGGTTGATACCGGAATAGTAGAGAATTCTCTCCGTTGTCGTCGTCTTGCCGGCGTCGATGTGAGCCATGATACCGATATTTCTCGTTTTTTCGAGAGGATACTGTCTTTTCTCCATCTTAATCAATGCTCCTTGTCGCCTTATCAGCGGTTATAGTGTGCGAATGCCTTGTTGGCCTCTGCCATTCTGTGCATTTCCTCTTTCCTCTTGAAAGCTCCGCCGGTTCCGTTTGCAGCATCCATAAGTTCTGCTGCCAAACGCTCTTTCATTGTGCGCTCGCTGCGGGATCTTGAATACTGAACGATCCAGCGAAGGCCCAATGTGAGCTTTCTGTCGGGTCTTACTTCCATAGGAATCTGATAGTTCGCACCGCCTACACGGCGTGCTTTACACTCGAGGTCAGGCATTACGTTCTCAAGAGCCTTGTAGAAAACATCCAGAGGCTCTTCGCCTGTGCGCTCCTTGATGATATCAAAGGCGCCGTAACAAATTTTCTGAGCTACGCCCTTCTTTCCGTCCAGCATGATGTTGTTGATAAGCTTGGAAACTTTAACATCATTGTACATAGGATCCGGAAGGACTTCTCTCTTTGGGATATTGCCTTTTCTTGGCACTGGTCTTCCCTCCTTTATGATTCACAGTTTATTTCTGAAACCATAGGTACTCACGTTTCAGTTTTTTTCCTTTTGGACGTGTTGTGCGCGATAAGACAATGTCTTTATATGAACAATGTATCGATCGCGTCTTTACTGTCCAATCCTTAATATTTAGGACTGTCCTAAATTACTTCTTAACCTTTGCAGCCTTCGGCTTCTTCGCACCGTACTTGGATCTTCCCTGCATACGGCCCGTAACGCCCGCTGTATCAAGAGTTCCTCTGATGATGTGGTAACGTACACCAGGGAGGTCCTTGACACGTCCGCCGCGGATCAGAACAACGGAGTGCTCCTGAAGGTTATGTCCGATACCCGGGATATACGCGGTAACTTCGTATCCGTTGGTCAAACGTACACGGGCAACCTTACGCAGTGCCGAGTTAGGCTTCTTAGGGGTAACGGTCTTAACAACCGTGCAAACACCGCGCTTTTGAGGGGACGAGAAGTTTGTCTCTCTCTTCTTGATGGTGTTTGTACCGAACTGCAAAGCCGGGGATGCAGACTTATAGCTCTTGGACTGTCTGCCGGACTTAACTAATTGATTAAACGTTGGCATCAATACATCTCCTTTCTAAATAGTCTTGCAGCCCGAAGCGCGCAATAAAACAGCGCAGACTTGTTCTGCGAGCAGTTAAGTTTATCACCCGCCCGAAAAAAAGTAAACATCTTTTTGCGGCGGCGGCGCAAAGGCCCCGGCATATGTTTTCGAAAATGTATAAAAAATAAGAGAAGTTTCTTTTTTAAAAGAATAAATTTTACATTTTGTGCGAAATTTCGCTATTTCTTTTGGGGCGGTCTTTCTATATACTCTTCAATGGTTAATTTTATTATAAGCAAGGAGTGTGATTACATGAAAGTTAACATCACAGAAACAGTGCTGCGTGACGCACAGCAGTCGCTCATCGCAACGCGCATGCCTTTCTCCGACTTCGAGGGAATTCTCGAGACGCTCGACAACGCGGGCTACTATTCCCTGGAGTGCTGGGGAGGCGCAACATTCGACTCCTGCCTGAGATATCTGGACGAAGATCCGTGGGAGAGACTTCGTAAAATCAAGGCAGTATGCAAGAAAACTCCCCTTCAGATGCTCATCCGCGGCCAGAACATCTTAGGCTACAAGCACTATCCGGATGACGTCGTAAGACTTTTCGTACGCAAGGCCGCCGAGAACGGTATGGACATCTTCCGTATTTTCGACGCCCTCAACGACTTCCGCAACATCGAAGTCTGTGTGGACGAAGTAAAAAAGTGCAAAAAGCACGCACAGGGCTGCATCTGCTACACAACATCCCCCGTACACACTCTCGAAAAATATGTCGAGATGGGCAAAGAGCTCGAAAAGATGGGTGTCGACTCCATCGCTATCAAGGACATGGCAGGCATCTGCGGCCCTCAGGAAGCGTACGACCTCGTCAAGGCTCTCAAGAAGGAAGTCAAAGTTCCGATTTTCTTCCACACACACCAGACCACAGGCCTGGGCCCCATCACATACACAAAGGCCGTTGAGGCAGGCGTTGACGGTATCGACTGCGCCATCTCCACTATGGCAGGCGGCACAAGCCAGCCGGCGACAGAGTCGATGAAGTACGCTCTCGAGCAGCTCGGATACGAGACAACGCTCGATGCCGACAAACTCAAGGAAATCGCCGACTTCTTCGTACCCGTAAGACAGAAGTTCTTAGACGAGGGTATCCTCAAGCCCGCTGTTATGGGCGTTAAGGCCGACATCCTCAAGTATCAGGTTCCGGGCGGAATGCTCTCGAACATGATCGCAAACCTCACAGACATGCACGCCATGGACAAATTCGACGAAGCCCTGGCCGAGATCCCGAACGTCCGCAAGGACATGGGTTATCCGCCGCTCGTAACACCTCTGTCCCAGATGGTAGGCAACCAGGCCGTTACCAACGTTTTGCTGGGTGAGCGTTACAAGAACATCTCCAAAGAAATCAAGGCATACCTGCGCGGCGAGTACGGCAAGGCACCGGGTGAAGTTTCACAGGAACTCATCGACAAGTGCTGGAAGGAAGACGAGCTCGTCAAGGGCAGATACGCAGACACCCTCGAGCCTCAGTTCGAAAAGACAAAGGCAGAATTGGGCGACAAGGCAAGATCCGACGAGGATGTTCTGTCTTATATCGCATTCCCTCAGGTAGCCGAGAAATTCTTCGAAGCGCGTGAAGAAAAAGAATCCAACACTGTCAATTACACGATTGAGAAGAAGGAGGACTGATTATGACCCCCGTACTCATTCAGTTGGTTGAAAGAGGCAGAGTTCTTCCGTTGGGCGAGGCTTTCATGGACGCGGCAATCGTTATGCTTGTCGTTTTCGGTGTACTGTTCATCATGTACATTTTGATTTCCGTATTCAGCAAGCTGATCGCCGCCCTTACAGGCTCGGGCAAAGCAGCACCCGCTGCCGCAGCACCCGCAGTTGCGGCTCCCGC
>Ga0065711_1012016_pt1 | contig 14201 bp, 6 predicted proteins | sample Hoacrofraction12_FD_59098 | JGI IMG/M metagenome (GOLD analysis project Ga0065711, IMG submission 59098) | Hoatzin crop microbial communities from Cojedes, Venezuela - Epithelial fraction 12 v2 (version 2) | ecosystem: Host-associated > Birds > Digestive system > Esophagus > Crop | place...
CCTTCATCCCCCAGTCTGTATTGATACCAGAAGTTGCCCTGAACCAGGTGCAGGACACTGCACTTGGCCTTGTTGAACCTCATGAGGTTCACACAGGCCCACTTCTCAAGCTTGTCCAGGTCCCTCTGGATGGCATCACACCCCTGAGGCGTGTCAACTGCACCACTCAGCTTGGTGTCCTGTGCATACCTGATGAGGGTGCACTCAATCCCACTGTCTACATCAGTGATGAAGATATCAAACAGTACTTGTCCCAACATGCACCCCTGAGAGACACTACGTGCCACCAATCTCCATCTGCACATTGACCCGTTGATCACTGCCCTCTGGATGCAACCATCCAACCGATTCTTCATCCACCAAACAGTCCACCCATCAAATCCGTATCTTCCAATTTAGAGAAGGCTGTTGTGGAGCACCATATCAAAGGCCTTACAGAAGTCCAGACAGATGACATCTGTAGCTCTTCTCTTGTCCACTGATGCAATCACTCCACCATAGAAGGCCACTAGGTTGGTCAGGCAGGACTTGCCCTCGGTGAAGCCATGCTGGCTGTCTTGAATCTCCTCCCTGTCCTCCATGTGCCTCAGCATAGCTTCTAGGAGGATCTGCTCCATGATCTTCCCAGGCACAGCACTGAGGCTGACAGGTCAGTAGTTCCCAGAGTCCTCCTTTCTACCCTTTTTAAACACAGGTGAGCCACATGTATTATACCAGATGCCAATGGTTCTGCTGACAACAGCAGAGCAATTTTGACAACTGATTTGATCCAACACAGATCAGAAGGGAAGAAACATTAACACTAATAGAGACATACAATGAGATGTTTTATGCTGAAAAATTCATAACTTAAAAATATAATATAGTGGGATTTGAAACCAAAGGGAACTGAGTAATGTTTTTTAAGTGATACAAAGCTCCTAGTTGTTTCTAGCAATGAAATAGCAGGGAAAAAATGGTTTTAAAACTCTGAACTCCATGCGAGTTTTGCCTATACCGAACTGGACACGCAGAGAACAATGCAGGAAATTCCATATTCCCCTGAGGGAGGATAAAACATTTTAGTATTGTTTTTTTCCCCTTTCTCCCCACCCCCTTCTGTAGTGGCAGCTGTTTGAAACTCATCAAGTAGAAATCTTCAATGTCAGGGTGTTGAATTGTAATTGATAGAAAATGAGAAGTTAAACACATCCTTTATCAGCCTGATTTTACCTATCTACGTGTGCATGCATTCACTGACAGACAGACAACTGCACAAAACCTCAGCTCTGCCAGCACACCAAGCAGTACCTTCCAGTGCCTGCCCTCCTCGGGACACCTACAGCTTCAGCCCGAGTGCCACGATTACAATGAGAAATTAGGGTCCTGCAAAAGTATCCACTCCCAAAAAAGGATCTGCCAGCAGGGATTAAATTTCAGGATTCGTCCCTTAGACTGAGTTTCTTTTAAAGATAATGCTCTCTCTTTTCAATTTCAGCTTAATCCTTCAGAGTATATGGGGAGACTCTTTTTTCAGATAAGAATGTAACAGTTTTCTGATATTTTGCCTTTTAGCAAATTGCTTCATCTCTTGTGCCACAAAATGCATTGTATTGGAAATCTAAATGGCATTGTATGATCCATCTGATCTATCAGACCTGTCTTTTTCCATTAGTCTAGTAGTCTAAATATTGCAAACTGGAAGGCTTTTCTAGAGTCTGCAAAAAAAAGTTCCAAATAAATTTCTTTATAGGCTATACCATCAGAAAGTATTCTGATAAGTATTATCTACTTGAGTAATTTCAAAAACATACTTTGTAACACCTGTAGAATTATAGACTATTTTTGTATTGCTTATGTATTTTTATTATTGATTGCATTCAAGATAAATACCAAAAAAAGTAACTTTATTTCTAGTTCTGTTTTGATAAAAATAATGCAAGCTCACTCAGGAAAAGACAAAGCTATTGCAAATGTTCAACAGATGTACATGTGATATGAGAACTATAGTTAAAACTTTTCACAACTCTTCTACTTCAGCAGCAGTTATACTGGTAGAAACACTAGCAAGCTTTAGGAAAAGCTATCAGAGACTGTTACACATACACACACACAAAAATCAGTAACAAAATAGCTGACTGAGCCCTTAAAAATAACAGGCTTCCATTAAAAAAAAAACAACCCACAGAAAAACCAGCCACCATACTAATTAAGCTTAAATAACAGAAGACTTGTAACAGCTTCTCCTTTCAAACTCTAAAACATACATACCATCTTTGAAGCAGTAAATGCTTTGCCAGCTCTATCCTGCTGCCTTCACTCATGTGTAATCACATATTACCTTCTCAAAATGCTCTAGTGGAGTCAATGGCACGCTTCTGAGGCGAGATGTGACTCGGGGTGGGGAGGTGCAACACATCGGACCCTCTGGAGGTGGGAGAAAAGTCCTTGGAATGCTAACAGCAGTTCTGATAGGAAATGTTCTTTTTTTAATTTGAATCTAAACAATTGGATGCAATTCATTAATACATTTATATTGTGTATATCAAGAAATTATAAATGTTAATCAGCCTTACATTCAAAGCCCTTACTGGACAACTGTAGCTCAAAAGACACAGCTGCTGTGCCAGAAACTGCTACAACGCCTCGGCTGTAGCTGCATTTTACAGGGATAACCTTATAAAACAACAGAATGTAACATAACTTTCAGAAAAGTCTTAAATGAAACGAAGATTCTTCTAAATGCTGATCTGACAGCTATGAAATCTTTTTACTGGCACTGAGTATTATTTCAAGATCTAAACGATAGATCAATGCTTCCATTTAATTTTTAGCAAGCACTTTTAAATACCATGTTTTGTATTTCTAATGACATTGTCACCTGTTACATATACTAAAAATCTGTATTTGTACATTCATTTGTATTTTTACACAACATGTTATTTTACTGCCTCATTTCATTATATTGATATTTATGTCTATATACAGAAAAATAAATTTTTTTTTTTAATTTAAATCCTGGCCTGAATTTTTCAATTGTATACCTATCCTATTATCTCTGTCACTATTTACAGGCACTATAAAAGCATGCATATTAAAAAAGAATACTGCATATTAAAAAAAGCATATTAAAAAAGAATACAGCTCACTCATCAATGTTTCAAAAAAAATCTAAACCTTCAAATATTTCTGAATTACTAATAATTCTACACAATGTTAGGTTTTTTCCTACCTGCCTTTTCTATCACAAACTTTTTAAAATGAAGCAATAAACAGAGATCAAGCATGCTGCTTGCAATACAAAAGCTGTTTACAGGGAAGAAATCAAAAGAAAAGGAATTTATTCAGACTGAAAGCATTAAAAGCAATTCAAACTTTCTGGATTACTTCATTGGAAGCAGTATGTAAGGTGTTCAAATTCATGTCATTTGCTCACATAAAGCCATTATTTTACAAAGCACCTCAGCATATTTACACTTTCCTTCCTCCTACCACTCTGATCAGACTCACTAGCACCTGACATATCAAATGTGAGAAAGACAACGCAGAAGAACCAAGTCTGACAAATCTATTTTGCCCAAACCAAACTAATATTAATAGATAAAATACTGCATTAGATGTATTTTTAAGCCTCTCCTTGTAAGCAAAAACGTGAAAAGAACTGTCCACATTCTGTTCATACAGCGACCCTGGAGAACCTGGAGCTGCTCTTGCAGGATTTGCAGCTCTCTTCCTGAATGGACGCAGGATGAGGTAATGCCACTCGAGAGGCTGAGCAACGTTACATGCAGAACTCGCATCTCCTGGCCTCAGCTCTGACCTTCTCATTCTATTTACTGGGTCAATGGAACTTCTCGACTTCCACTGCTTGTTTCTTTGCTTCTAGATTTAAAGAGTGCCAGTTCCATGGGGATAATAAACGAATAGACAGTATTTCAAATTAACACTACAAAAACACTCAACTGCAAGAAATACAGATTTGTGCTGCCCATCTACGCTGTGGCTGGTAAACTGCACTGGGATGCTCCCCGTGCTTTGCCTGCTGTATGACGGCAAGGGCAGGCCCTTACTGTTCCATCACATCAATAAGACAGCCAGCCAACTGCAAGTAATGTTTTTAATTACCAAATCATATTCTTTTTTAAAAGTGCTTTAAACAATGGAATCTGTCTGAAGCACAAGCTGATAACTTGTTTAAAATGACTCTGTGGTCAATGAAAACCAAGCAACTTCCTTGCGTGCTTTAGAACTGAATGAAGTTGTGAAAAAATATGTTCTACACAATTTGACCTGTAGAAAAGAAAATCTCACATTTTAAAAACCAGTAGAATAATAGTGGCACAATCAATGCAAGTGGTAATATAATACATGCAAAAGATGAGCAGGTGTTAAGTAAAACAGAGGGGTTTTGGTATCTGTCTCAAGCTATTTACCCCACAAATACATCATGCTAATCTTCTAAAACCTCAGCAAACTGAATTCTCAGTAAGCAAAAATTCAACAGGGAGTAAGCTTGTGCCATATTAATCAAGAGATTCATAAACAACTTGCACAGATCTACAGATACACATAGACACACAGGTAGCTAGAGGTAAGTTTCCTACTCTGTTTTTTTGCAAAAAGCAATACAGAAAAATCACCAGCTATCTCGCAGCAGGCTATACAACACAGACTTTCAGGTTTAAAACAATTCCTGAATCTTCAATTTATCTTTTGCAGATTTCTTTTCATTTTAAATGCACACGTATTGTTTCTAAAAAAAAACAACTTTAAAAAAGGACAAATTTGAAAAAGAAACAGAAGTAATAACATTCCCCCTTACCTTCTTCATCTTCAGTGGGTCACTGGTAATTTTTTGCCTATGTCTCAAATTCGGTTTACAAACTATTTTTCAAATGTAACTTTGGAATGGCATGCCTGGCAACACCATAAATCACAAATATCGTATAAGTAACAGTATACACCCCCCCCCCCAGGGAAAGGCACATACTTATGGTTTCAATCCCGTGTCTTCTTTAATAAGAATAAAAGTTCGTAGCAGAGAACACCATAAAGCATGGAGAACACTGACAGTGCTGCATGTTCTCCCAAAGTGCAGATGGTACTAAAGCAGATTTTCAGATAAAGATGAAAATTAAACCTCATTCACTCCTCCTTGTTCCTCTCCTGGGAACACACACACACCCTCCCCACGCACACATCAAGACACCACCAGAGAAAAAGAAATACCGAACGCATTCACAGCATATACGTTATATGCAATTTCTTGCACTGAGTGATCAAATGTTAATTAAGATACGTGCAGAGAGCACCAGCTTAAAGGCTTTATTTCTTTTCTGAACTGGACATAAGTAGACAGACCCAATTAAAATTAATACTTCTCCACTTTCCTCTGAGTTTTTTCAATACGACATCAGAATTAATAATTTTTCACATTATATAACTAGTGAAACGCCAAAAGTTTTACAGATAAACACTAATGTAAGTATATTCAGATATAACCTTTTCTTAAAACTTCCACCAGCAATCAGTGTTTACAGAAGTACAGTGCAATCCTTTGCAGTCCAAGGTTACGTATCAAAAGTCCGCATGCCTTGGACAGTCCCCCTTTCCAATTAAACCTTAACTTACCTTGCATAGTCAAAATTAGCTAGTGAAAATAAGCTGTTAGAACTCTGAGTTCTTTTGTCCACTATCTCCTATTTATGTGCCTTTTTTTTTCCTTTCTGCTGCCATCTGCTGGCAGCAGATTTATTGTACATTTGATAGTCTCCTGTTGTATCACTTAATCACTGTTCCAATATGAACCTTATTTTCCACCTCTCTTGGCCAACCAATCAGGTACTGTTACACTTCCAAGTCAAAGATTTTCAGCATCAACGGCCTGTATTTAGAAATCAACATGACTCTTCTTGGCTCAGAACAACTGTGCCTCTAAAATGCTGTTTATAACAATACAGCATTTAGTATTTGTATCTTTTTAAAAATTACATTTTTTTCCAGATCACTGAGACTGTAAAAAATTATTTGAGCACTAATAAGACTTTCTGAATCTCTTATTTGTTCTTGTCAAAGTACCATACTGTATCTTGAAGCTTATACGCAACCACTTCCTCTCCAGGTTTTTGTGCATTTTCTGATAAAATTCACAAGAACAGTAAAACATTATCCCATGACCTAAAAGCATAATAAATAAAAAGCAACGTAACATAATTTCAAAAAAGTAAGCTAAGCTGTGCGACGTACAATATTTTTATGCTAACTAGTTTTTAATTAAGATTCTACTTTAAGAAAGTAATAATAAAGTATTTCATTACAATCTACTAAATCATAAAATACATCACTTATACAATAAGTAAGGCATAAGCAACGCAAAAAATGGAAAATAGTTTTATGCAGGCAAACCCTCTGAAATAGCACTGGTATTCTAAAAGTAACAGAAGTGCTTTCTAAGAAGAAAACTTCGGTGATCTCAAACTGAGCAGTTACGCTGGTTAGCCCCTGGATTACAGCTGTACGTAGCTCACTAGTGATAGGGGATGATGCAATTGATTTTCCATAAATTCCAGGGACAACCACAAAAAAAAAAATTATAAAAAATATCTTTAAGTTTTATGCAGGCAACCTTTGTTAGTATGTACTAATTTTGTCTATAGAAGTGTGGCCAGTAGGTCAAGGGAGGTGATTTTGATGCTCTGCTCCGCTCTGGTGAGACCCCACCTGGAGTCCTGCGTCTGGCTCTGAGCCCCCAGCGCAGAAAAGACAGGGACCTGTGGGATTTGGTCCAGAGGAGGCCACAGAAATGATCCGAGGGCTGGAGCACCTCTCCTGTGAGGAAAGGCTGAGAGAGCTGGGGCTGTTCAGCCTGGAGAAGAGAAGGNTCTGGTGACACCCTATAGCAGCCTTCCAGTACCTACAGGAAAGCCNGGGAGGGGCTTTTTACACGGGCATGTAGTGACAGGACAAGGGATAATGGCTTTAAACTGGAGGAGGGTAGATTCAGATTAGATATAAGACAGACATTCTTCACCATGAGGGTGGTGAGGCACTGGCACAGGCTGCCCAGAGAAGCTGTGGATGCCCCCTTCCTGACAGTGTTCAAGGCCAAGTTGGACGGGGCTTTGAGCAACCTGGTCTAGCAGAAGGTGTCCCTGCCCATGGCAGGGCGATTGGAACTAGATGATCTGTAAGGTCCCCTCCAACTCAAACCATTCTACAATTCTATAAGCAAGACATTCTTTTCAATAACCACTAGCTACAGTTCAATACATGCAGATCTGTCCCAAGGATCACACTGACAGAGTTCTTCAAGGAGCCTGCACGCGTTTATTTAGCCTTGGCTTTGTTTTTTCATTGCCAGGTTCTGTCCTGTAGCAACAAGATCTAACCTTTGCAGACACAAACATGTTCTTTTCAAACTACAGGTGCACATAAACGAACTGCCATGTTCTGTGCTGTGAAAATAATCTCGCAGTTTCAAGGTCCCAAACTAGCACTTTCATAGTCTCACTAACTTGGCTGAGCACATGAGAAACTGAGTTCTCTCATACTCTGTGGAGCACAGCGAGGCACCAGGTAATTAAGCTATAATTTTGTCCAGCTAAAATTCACAAAAGTTTTTGTTATCTAAGTGCAAAAAAACTGAAGCGATCCAAAAGCGGGCAGATCTTAACACAAATAGAGCATCTGTACAACTCTACATCCCAAACCAAACACAGATTCTGTGACTTGATTCAATTCAGCCATTTCATCAGCTCTCTCCGTTCCCTAGCACGTGCTGAACTACACCAGCGTGACCGCACGGAAAAGTTTCTGCTACCCCAACACTGGAAATGACGTTCCCCTGAAGTCAGAAGGCTCTTCAGAACATGGCCTTCAGCAGGCTAAGGGACTTTTTCCAGTTGTGAGACCTTGCTGATACAGACCACATACAGACCACCTCCAAATCTTGAGTGCACTGACTGACCTGAAGAACCAAATAAAGCGGAAATGAAAAATCACCAAAGCCCTATCAGTCCAATTTCTTTATCAGCACCAACGACTATGTTTTAGTCCCATCTTACAGTTTGTGAAAACTTTGTGTGCTCATCTGTGTGCATAAAAACATATATGTTCATGTATATGTGTTTATATACGTAGGGTATATTGAAATACTTTCGAATTTGTCTTGTAGGAGAAAGTGAGAAGGACTAACGGTATGGACGGGCAGTCAGCGCTGGAGGAGCAAAAGGAAAAAAACATAATAAACTAAGAATTGTAGTGGAATTGTGAGGTACAATAGGAGCAAAAATTAAAATTTTCATGAGTGCTTTAACAGCAACAAGGAACAATCTGTTCTTTGAAAAGCTGCTGCAGAATGGCTATTTTAGATGCGTAGCAGCCAGGGTAGAGCAAATCAAGGATGCAAAGTTCAGATACAGCAGTTCATGCAGAGTCTACATCAGAACTCACAGTGAAGTCCTGCCTGCATCCTCAGGCATGTTACCAGATTTTGAAGAAAAGAATTTAAAGAGGGAATGCTGAATATTTCACCTTGTTCAATGTTTGTGCACTTCTGCAAAGTGCCATCCTGGTGCATTAGAAATATTTCGGTACTGCAGCAAACACTTTACCGAACAGATACCTCTCAAGAAAGTTAGGTCTTGGTTAGGGTAAGGACTGCCATCAAATTCTCAGGGCTCTAGAACACTTGAGAAAGGATATGATAATAAAAAAAGCAAGATTTTGGAAACATTCTTTCCAGTGCATTTACAGTCTCAGAGACTAGTTATTTAACACAGTATTATTTTAATTCACATTTTTAGTTCCCCTGTTATACTTTTTGGAAATATAATAACCTGTGGGACTAAAATAAGAGACCATGCTTTTTTCCCCCGCCCTGTTTAAACAAATCAAATCAAACAGTGTGTGTAGGAGAAGCTTATACAACATGCAGCCAGTTGAACATCAAAGCAAATCAGTAACATATGATTATTGAGCGAAAAACATTAAATCTTCTTCTCAGGAAACTAAACAGAGTCTTTGACTTTGATACAGATAGCAAATGTTAAAGAAGATATCCTAAGAAATATATTAATCCTGTAGCATATTTGGATTATACAACCCAGCCTGATGGCATTCTGAATCACCTTTCAAGAATAACTATTCTTGTTTTCAAGACAAACATTACAAAATATTTAAATGTGGAAATATGAAACATATACATGCAAGCATGAAAAGCCAGAGACATGAACATGGATACACCCCCTTTTCCATACTTTCGGTAGTAAGATTATTATGAGCTAGTCCAGGAAACAAGAGTTTTCTAGGTACCAGCATGATTGACACATATGCATCCCAGTATACTTCAAAATTCCCTCACGTCCACTACTGAGACAAGTAACTTTTTAAACTGGAGCAGGGCTTATACAGACCAGATGCAACCGTAAAAATACAAACCACTTGAACCTTCATAAAAATACACAGTAATGAAAATGTTGTAAAAGATACTAAAAACATAAAATCTTAACAAGCTTAACCACAATGAAACAGGGTCAAAGACACCAAGTCCAGCCATCATTTGCAGAAATCCAACAAACACCAGATGTATTTTGGTTTGGTGCAGGGAAAAAAAACAACCCACAAAGCTATTCCGAGCATCGTAACAACCTACAAGCGATATATAGAGAAAAATACACAGAGCATTTAATATTTCACTAACTTGAAAAGTTCCAGTTTTGTACTAAAATTCGTTCGGTCACAACTCATAATCTATCCCATAAAAGAGACATCTGGTATGTGTTAATGATACACAAACTGAGGGACAGTTGGAATTTCTCTCCTCGATCCTTTCTTTAACAATATTTTCTGAAGAACTTTGCAAAACTCTTCTGAAACAAGCAACTCCAGTTTAATGCAGATCTATAAAATTTCAAACATTACTTCTAAGTCACAGTTCCTTATAACTTAGTATTTCTTGCATGTATATGAGGTTATTTCATTTGTCATAAAAATTTACATTAGATGAAAAATGTCTGAAAATGAAGTAACACTCATTTTTAAAACAAGCGTGTAAATGTGACAAAGCAGGAAAGTGCCTCTCATATTCCTCCTGAAAATGAGCTTAGATTTCAAATGCCTACCACATCCAAACACTTTATTTATTAGTTCCCTATCACCAAACTTTCTGAACCACTTCAGCCCTCAATTCTATTAAACACTACACTCCTTACCATGATTTGATAGAGTTATGATGCTATGATTACAAATAGCATTTCCTACGGCTTCATGAAATACAGTTTTAATTATTAACTGTTAATCTTAGGCTCTACAGGACAGTGTAGAATTCAATTCAATAGTGATTCTGCAAGCAGCAGAAAGATATTTTTGCAGTTACAAATTACCAAGGTTTAGATTCACTTCTCTGGGCAGATTTCTGTGCTTGCACAGAACCCAGGCAAGTTAGCAGACCTTCACATAAGTGTGAAATCAAAACCTCTAATAATGAGCAGTGCAAGCATTTAAAAAGCCTAAAAAATCATAATGCAAACTTGAAAAAATTGGTTGCCAGTTCCTTTGTTTGTCCTTTAGTTTTTTCAGGTCTTCACAAGAATTTTTGATTGGGGGTGGAGGGGGGAACAACAACACGACACGGGACGGGAGTTGAATTTTTTTCCTTCTGAAATAAAAGTGAAGATCTGTGGCTCAGCAACCGTAGCTTCAGGAAAAACATCAAGTATCATGCGACAGACATGAAAATCACAAAGAACTGGCAAGAATTTCCTCCTGCAGGACTGAAGTCTGAGACTGCCAAAGTAACTGAACAATTATCTAGCAGCCAAGTTGCTCATACAGTTTTCCAAAAGCAAACAGCGCTGCATCCCAGATCATCACATAACATGAATGATGCAGGAGATTTAGGCTACTCCGGGAGGGGGTGGGGAGGGGGAGAAATGAGGATGAATAGAGTGGATTTTCCAGGGAGATTGTGGGATCTCGCTCATTAGAAGTTTTTACGAACAGGTTCCACAGACATCTGTTGGGAATGAAGTAAGTACAGTTTATCCTCTCCCCGGGCAAAGGGGTGGCCAACGTAACATCCGGGGGTCTCTTTCAATCCTGCCTTCTGTGATGCTATACTCTGCAAATGGCGAGTGGAAAAACGCTTTTTAAACAATATTCAAGTTTTGCCACAGTGTTAAGAAGCATGCTTTGAAAAGAAAAGCAGGGCAGTGAAAGCTCTAAAGGTTCAAGCTGGATGTTCTTTACCAGATATTGCTGTTCTCTAGCTCAATGAACGTTATTTCATGGATCGCTTGTCAAATCTCCAAACACAACCACTGCTGACAGGTTTAAAACTCATCCTACTCTGAATTCTCTGGAAGGTACAATCATTTTCTATTTTTCTTTTTCCTTTTACCTGCAAAGGAAATTCCTTTATTCTCTTTAAGGACAGTCACACGTCAATAAGCACATATTTCAAAACGGTGTGTCAACCCTGCACTGATCTGGCACGCACCAGACATCACCCTGTAAATCTCTCAAAACAATTTTGTTACAGTCAGGTAATACTCTTTATAAACACTGATCTTCAATCACTGCTCTAAGCAGTTACATCTTGAACTGGGTGGATATACACTGTCACTTCATATTTAATATATCAACCCTAATTTTATTTATGTGCACGCACACATATGGGAAAATCCTCTCTGGGGAAAAAGAGAGGCATTATAGCAAATATGCCTAACATCATAGCACAGAAGAGAGGGGATCAAGCCAGGAGAGGCCCCTACTCACCAAAATTGATGGAGTTGTAGTCATTTACACAAAGGCTGACACTGATCTTGATTCTGACACGTCTTTCTTGAAATTTTTATTTTAAGCCCTGTTTCCCTCTGTTTAGTGAGAACAAAACCCCAACTCAAATCCAGACTTAGAGGTGGGGTGTACTAGGTCAGCCTCACAGTGCACGAACCAGAAGGAAGAAAGTGGACTGTGAGAGGTTTCTGCCAGAGCCATTGTCAGACTCAAGTGATTTTTTAGAGGCCTTGAAGTAGCCAAAGCCGAATTGGCTGCGAAACACTGAAAGTGAAAACAAAAGGGCAAAACTTCTCTCAGAATCCAGTCCTGGGAAGCAGCTCACAGCCCAAGTAAATGGTCTGCATGATTAGACAAACGCATTCAAAGGGCTCACCCTGCCCTGTAGGAACTGGCTTCCGTTCAGCTGCAGCTGCTGTTTCTGCAAGGTCCGGGCTGCAAACAGAGCAGCAGATGCGAGCCGCTGCTCCCCACCATCCCACGGGCACGGCAGGCTGGTGCCGGCGTGTCACCCAGTCCATCACCCCTTCCACCTGGCCACAGCACATGAGGGTGTTGCCACCTTTCTCTTCCAACGCCATCTCCAACACTGGTCACTGCATGTTTTAGAGCAAAAAGCAATATCCAAACAGGGTACAATCTATTACCATACGTAGATTTTTTTGTCTTTGAGATTTTAAATCTGATTCACATCTGCAGCACAGAGCTTTTACACTGCATCCATCCCATACGTGTCCCTTGTTTTCTTCAGGAACTGTATGTTTAAGCACTATCGGACACATCCTCAGCTGAAGGAAAGGGAGGTACAGCATTACACACCAATGAACCACCAGCCACTAACATTTTCATAACTTCATTCTGTGTTTTAACAGCATTCTCTGCATACTCGGATTCAAAAATAAGTATCTTCAACTGCAGACCATATTTAAAAGGAAAAAAACATAGTATTTTGTTTGTAACTTTTTATTGTATTATCAGTGTTGCTAAATGCTTATACCAAGGACAGGAAAAAACATCCCAATCCACCTTCTGTACATCTCATTCTTTTCTTTATTTCTTATTATGTCTGACCTCATTTATGTCCTCCCTCATATAACTAATCTCTTTCATTCCTATGTATCTTCACTTAGGAGCTTCTCTGCACTTCCAATTAATTTTTATGTTTACAAAATTAATATTTATTTTCTGTTTCTAGGTAACTTTTCTGACAAAGTCCTATAACAGAGTATCACTTATTGGTGAATCAAATTATGTTCAGAACAACATTAGAATATTTCTTCAAAATCCTTATTTAAGAAATGGTTGCTTCTTTTATTTCCACCTCAGCCCCAACTCTCTATCGCTGCCTCCTGTTCCAGTGTTTGGGAATAATGTCATCATTTCTCTTCAGGTTGTACTTAGCCTACTTCCCGCTCTATCAAAGCTCTCCAGTTCGGAACCTACTTGGATAACTTCTAGATTGCATTTTTTTTACGTGTGCTTTTTAATTTCTTTCCCAGGGTGTACCAACTAATTGGCTTAATGAAATGGTTTGCCATCTCGTATTTCAAAGCAAGAGCCTGTCATGCAGGAATCCATCCTACTTCTCATGTTCATCAGGTACACTGAAGATGTCAAACACAGACAGTTTTCAAGTCTGCGAACCTTTGGGAAATAGTTTTCTATCTGGGTGTATAAGGAGCCATCAGTCATCTTAGTCACTTCTTCACACAGCATTCTTTCTCTACTTCAGAGTTTCATTTGGGCTTTGCAAAACTTAAAATCTTGTAACTAATAATGTAGCTGCTGTAATTAAAATAATTCCTGGTTATTCCACAAAGGTATCTGAATCTGCACTTCCTTCTGTATATAAAATGGCGAGTGACTTAATGAACATCTTCAAATGGTTTGATTAAATGTAGCAAACTTAGTGTGGCATCACCAAAATAACTTCTTTCTTTGAGAAAAGGCCTCATGACTAGAAAGGAAACAAAAATTATTTCCTATAGTGAAAACAACTGTCCACATTCTGTTTCCAGATACACATTAATTATGCTGAAATTAATCTGTGGGAAATATTATCTTCAAAACAGTACTTCTAGATATATCACTCTAGATCTGTAACAGTGTAACCAGGAGAATTTGGTTTAATTTCTCCTTAAAATAAACCATTAATTTCACACAATCATTATAAAAATCTGCAGTCTAAGTATATTTCTTTTATTAAGACGATCCTCCCATATGAGCCACAGACAGGGAAACATTTATAAATCCTTCTGGACATCTTTTTAGATTACTCTCTTTTTTTGCTTGTTACTGCACTTGTGTGAAGTTACTCATTTACAGAATCACAGAACGGTAGGGGTTGGCAGGGCCCTCTGTGGGTCACCCAGTCCAACCCCCCTGCCCAAGCAGGGTCACCCAGAGCAGGCTGCACAGGACCTTGT
>Ga0065711_1044262_pt1 | contig 14201 bp, 7 predicted proteins | sample Hoacrofraction12_FD_59098 | JGI IMG/M metagenome (GOLD analysis project Ga0065711, IMG submission 59098) | Hoatzin crop microbial communities from Cojedes, Venezuela - Epithelial fraction 12 v2 (version 2) | ecosystem: Host-associated > Birds > Digestive system > Esophagus > Crop | place...
TGAGGTGTTTCATGGGTATTTTCTTGTTGGCACCTGATACCTCAGGCGCCTCCAGCTCCCTTCCGCAAGACTTCCACATTGCTGCAGTGTCCCTCGCATGCTGCTGGGCAACGGGTTGAGGGCTCCTACCAGACCCCATCCCTCTAACCATTGTGTATCCTCCCCTAGCCTGTCGCTGGCAAGCCTGATAGGTTCCCCTTCCCCCTTCACCTCTAGCTTAAAGCCCTGTCAATGAGCCCCACGAGCTCCTGGGCAAAGATCCTCTTCCCCCTTTGAGAAAGCTGGTTCCCATTTGATGCCAGCAAGCTTGTTGCTGTGTATGTCATCCCATGGTCAAAGAACCCAAAGATCCTTTTGTTGTTGTTATTGTTTTTAAAAAGTGCTTTTTATGCTTAGTATGACTTAGAAGTGCATTGAAGACATGTTCTTCTGACATTGGTGTTTGTTTAGCCTCATCAGTGTAAAGCTTGATGGAAAAGGTATAGTAAGTACTTGATTAGCAGCTTCCATGGGGGTACTAAGAGGTGACCTGTTACGAAACTGGGAGACAGTAACGTGTAATCTATATAAAACCTGTTCACGCTATGCGCAGTTTAGCTAAACTCTCAGTGTTCTTTTGCCCAAATTACCAGCTTGTATTCAGATTCTGTGCTGCTGAGGTGCTGTCAGCATCAGTGAAAACAGTATCCTGTGGGTTTTTTGTTACTTCTGTGGTCACTTTGAATGTTTCTCCTGAGTGCTAATTAGGAAGTCACTAATACAAGTAGCAGAAATGATAGATGAGGCCCAAATGTTGTGTCAAGAGGGACAGATTTTGTTCTTTCTCTGCTAAATTTGTGGCTACTTCATAAACTTCAAGCTGAGCAGTGTTTGTTTCTTTGTACAGCCATTCCTGAACTTTTCCCATGAGGGGACCTTAGCTGATAAGATCTTAACATGGGTTTTGTGGTTTGACTGCTCATAATTAGGGGAGGGAAAAAGCCAACTATGATGTGAGTTTACCATTGTGGTATAGGACACAATATAGTTCATGCTGTTTCCTGTCATGTCATAATCTTTATTAGGTTCTTTTGCAGAGTGAAGTATTCTAATATTTAGCTTAATATAATTTGGGGAAATGGGAAACATACATGGTAAGTTTTGGACTGTTCATCTGCTGAAGGAGGAGAAAAAAGTCTTCCTTTCTCACCTTTCTGTTTCACTGGCACTAGCTTCTCCCACCCACCTACCTGCCTTCTACCATCAGTTCACACAGCTTGAAAAAATAGCTGGCTTGAGGCCCTGGCTACAGTGTAGGTATTTCTCGACGAGCAGAATTGACTAGAAAATGCAAGTTTAAGGCAGTGCTTAAGCTTCCAAAGCCTTGGGAAGGGACTGAGTCCCGTCTATGGTGTATTGTGCTTCAGGGTCTGCAGTGGTGGTGGCACAGGTGAAGCTGTAGAGTAGGGCTGTCTTGTGTGTTAGCTCAAGCTTTTATAGCTGGATTAAAATAATCTGTCTTTGATCATGAGTTATAACACTGGATTAAACTGTGATTAAGTTAAACAGATAATCTGTTAGAGTAGAATCAAAAGACTGGATGAATGCAGCGAAGATAATGTTTTAGAGCTTTAATGTTTAAATATTCTGACTCAGGGGAAGGTTCTGTCTTGAGAGGTATCATGCAACTGTTTTATTTGAGGGTGGAAAGGCTTTTACCTGGATTATAGAAGACAGCTGTTCTGCAAACAAATAAAAAAGATGGAGTTAGGTTAACAGAACATTACTCAGAATTGAGTAGCCTAGTTAATCCTCCAGAAGCACTTCTGTAGTACCGTGTTTTTTTCTGTTTAATGTTTGAAATACTTTACCTGATTTAAGAAGACCCTAACTTTTCTCCAGGATATAGCAAGTTGTTAAGTAGTGTTTCCTTCTAGAGGACCACGCTGTTATCCTCAACTTACCCACATATGAACTTAACTAATGTATGCTGCTGACTAGCTTGAAATTGGTTTAGTGGTCAGTGGTTACAGGAATGTGAAGACTAGCCTCAGTAGCTGTGCTATCAGTGTCTAAAGAATACATTTTTCTTAAGGTTGTCTTGTTTGAATTTGTGTCTTGAACACAAATATTCAAATCTTTTTAATGAAGTGCTAAAACCTTCCTGGTTTGTGCCCAACATTCTACCACAAAGGTCAGTTTCTTCCTCAGAAGTTAGAGCATACTGAAATACATTGTAATGCCGTATAATTAAAAGACTGTTCTTTAGCTGTAAGGCTCTGCTGCAGGTTTGCTGATGTATTTGTAGCCAAATAACACGAATAAGAGTTATAATTGATACCTTGATGAATGATAAGATAATTTGTTATGTGATAAAACATCAGAGCAGAAGAAAAGGATGCTGTGCTACAGAGCTGAATTACTCTGCTGCACTGATACATCAGGCGGCCACCGGCAGAACTGGGTGAGGTGTTTGCCTTTATTTGGAAGACTTCCTGAATTTGGTCAGTACAGATTTTTATGTGCAAGATCCATAGTGATTGCCATTCTTTTATGGGATGAAAATCTGAAGTATCTTTAGTGGTGTAAAACAGGAATGCCAAGTCAAAACTTAAATGCAGTGTGCAGGTTTTGAGGCAGAATCATCCCTCCTGCTCCCTTTTCCCTTTCCCGGTGGATTACATAGCTTCATTTGAATGATGCTTCAGACAATGCAACCACACCAGCGGATGCTCGAGACACCTTTTAAACTGTCACCGGTACTGATGGGCACCTACCTGTGAAAACTTCTGGAGACATTTGGCTAGCGTGTTATCCTTGATAAAACGCATTCTCTCTGGAGGGAAATGTCCCGAGTGCTGGCAGGTTTTTCTGTGCCGGCTGTCAGGGTTGACAAGTGACACGTTAAAAGTGTAGCAACTAAAAGGCAGAGTCTTTTGCCTCCTAACAGGAAGCAGCTTTGTTGTTCCTAGTAATAAAAAATAAAATACTTTAAATTGTCTGAAATTCCAAGCCATCATGAATATGCCCGATGCAAAAACAGAATGAACAAAATCCTAGAGGTCCATAACAGAAAGCTGTATTATGCAGTTAACAGATGTCCTTCAAACTCCAAGCAAGGTGCAAAGAAACCATAAAAAGTGTTACTTAATTTCATGTTATAAAATAAAGGGTAGAAGTGAGGGGGGGGGGGAAATACTACTTTACTATGAAAGTTGTCTTCTGTGCGTATGCATGGCAATATATGAACTGCTGAATTTTGAAAAGCATATTTTCCTCATTGCTTTTTGGTTTGTGGGGATAAAGAGTACTGTGCAGTATGGTTACGGGCTGTTGAATCCTGTCTGTCTTCTCTACTGCTGCTTTCTCCTTTGATTCATTGAGGACCATTCACGACATCTGTTGAGGGCCAATAAGAAAGGGCTTCTTGGCTTTCAGACCTCTTATGCTAAACAAGATACAGGTATTTTTTTCAGATCTTCTTGGAGGTAAAGATTTTCCAGAAGTAGAGGAGAACATGTTAGGATTTTTTTATGGCTGTTTGAAATTAAATACTTACTGAATCATCCATTGCCTTCTTTGTCTGCGCTACAGGGGGTTGCCATTTCGAGCTGTTTGGGCAGAAGAAATTCCAACAACATGCATTCCAGGTTTTTCCAGAAGGATTTAGGAGGATTTATCATGTTGGTCACTAATTGAGATCTGAGTTAGTTAGAACACTTTCTGCTCCCTGGTAGCCAAGGAGGGTATCTGGCATGGCTGGACCTGCAGAACTTCTACCTGCGTGTCTCATTCGCTGCTGTAATCAGAAATCAATGTATTAATTTCTAGTACTGGGTGTAAATGAATCTTGAGCTGCTTTTCAGCGTCTTAAGTAGCGAGTCTAATCTATTGCAGTAAAAGCTCTACCAGTCGATGAGTGTGGTACTTCAAGTAATTCTGTGGTTTAAATCTAATTACTGTACAGTGCTTTTTAAATCAAACTTTTGCTGGCTGCAGGGCAAAGCATCTTAAGCCTTGTCAAACTTAATGTACGTTATGTGGAATGATTTTAAGAGTGATAACTATGATCCTGTCTTATGCAGTGTGTTCTGTATTTACAAGAGAAGAACTGCAGCTTGTTGAAGTTGGTCAATTATATAGGAAATAATGGGATCGACTGTACTGAGATGCCAGAAAATAATTGAGTGTGTAAGTGAGCCAAACTCATTAGTCTGTGACATCATACAGTGAAAGCAAGGTTTTAATGATAAACTAGGTACTAATTATGAAGCTTTTTCTATGGTACAAATGAGCTAATTTATAAACTGCCAGCACCTGAAGAAGGAAGCCTCTTAGGGCCAGAGGCTTGTGTGTTATAACATATTTATTGGTTTGATAAAAGCTGTATTGCATTATCTGTCCAATTTAACCAGGAAGTATTTTTCTTGTAATTTAACTGTAAATCTCAAGAGGAGAAAACTGTAGGAGTGTGATTTTACATTCTAATGCTGTTTAGCAGTAGTGATTCAGGAATTGATGTAAATAACTGTTTTAAACAGCTTCCAGGGAAGAGAATTCTTTTCTTCTGAGGAGCAATTTCTATGTGCCTTGGGGTACTCTATTTTTACACGTATCTTATATTCATACACAAATGTATATGTATGTATAAATGTTTTATTTACATCACCCTCACTTACACAGTGATTTGCCAACCTTGTTGTCTTGTGAAGACTGACAGATTTTGATTTTAAAAATGAAAAAATAGCATGCAAGATTCAGTGAGGATGGGAAGGAGAACCAGAAGGCTCCACGGAATGAAAGAAAGGTGAAAGAAGAAAACACTTTGTGTGCTGTTAACTTTGTAATGGTGACATTTATGGTTGAGAGCAGCTTCCTTTCTGCAGGTACTGGCAGCCATGCAGCAGTGTTGATGTTTTTTCACTTGTGTTTTCAAGTTAGTTGAGTAACTTTGGGGTAGCTGTAGCCAGCTGCAGGCGCTTGGGCCAAAAGATGCAGGGTTGCTGTAGCAAATGGCACAGCATCGTGTCCCACTGTAGTAAACCAGGCTTTTATTACTGACAGGTTGTTTGGCCTTTTGAAATCACTAGCATAGTTGTCCTGGAACCTGTAGCATCAGTGTTCCTCACCTGTGGGATAAGTTTATGAGAAAGTCTTGCGAGGGGTGGAGGAAACTCAGTAGGACGGCCAGTCAGGTGATCGTGGAGCCTGCTTTTTGTCATAAGAACTGAAGGAGTGGTCTTTGCACTGGTCACGCTTCCTTAGTGCCCATTTATGGAATGAATAAGTAGTAATGACCTGAACAGCACTTAAGTAACTCTCTTATGATATCTGTCTTTGGAGGTGGGCAAGGATTTCTAGGTACTTGAATCCCAGTTCAGAACTCAGAGCCGCAGACATATACCAGAGTAAGCCTTACGGAGAGTTAAAGATTATGAAGCAGACAGACTATTTACATCCTTCCCTCTTTCTTTTGGTCTACTATTAATAATTTGTGAAGTTACATGTTTACCTGGAACACCTTAAGTATTCTGCTAGTTGAAGTGATGGAGAATTAGCTGATTGCTCTGTGCACGCTCTCAGAACTTTGAGTTGTCATTTTCTTGGTGCTTACCTGTGATGCTTCACTGAAATCTTTAGATAACAGGTAAAGATCGTACATAACCAGCTCTGATCATCAGTTTACCAACTGCTGCTTTTCCTTCATGTTCAGGTTTATTTTTTGCAGTATATCTTTGCATTTACTGAATGTTCCCTATAAGTAGAGAGATTTTTGTATTTCTGGCAGAGCTGGTTCCTTGGTTGTCTGGTCCATCTGAAGGACCTTAAATTCCAAACTTAATCTGCTGTCAGAAGACTCTGCTACCATCCTGGCACGTTGACAGCCAGCCTTCATCACATGTCGTGTGTGTGCCGTGTTCCTAAGAATCGAAACTCTACATTCTGCATAGGTAGTGCTGCTGATGGTGTGCAGATGGCATGTGGAGCCAAGGACCTTTCTGTTCTGGTTACTGTTGCAGGGGAGGGTGGCGAGGCTGGAAGAGGTGCCTCTGCCTGCAGGCTGTACAGAAACAATTTGCCATTGTGTAGACTGCTTTTTGGACTACTCCTGATGAAAACCATGCCATAAAGCTGCAAGCATCAGGATGAGGGGATGCTGCCCACTGGCACATTTTCTAGCACCTTTCTGTCACCCGTAGTGTCCTGTATCTTGTCCTGTATTTTCTCATGCGGGGTAGCTTCATTGCATGCATGTAGTAGTAACTGGGATTGGTTTGAAAGTAGCACGAATAAGTAGCTTTGGATGGTAGTCATTGTTTGTTTTGAAGAATGGGAAAATCTTTTCATAGGGCTCAGGGTGAGTGAGGATTTTTGCTTTTTTAATTGCTGAGAGTACCCTTGCTTTGCATGCTAGGTTATATACCCCTCTTCTTCCCACCACAGTCTAACATGTGTCTGCTATTCACATCTCAGTTGTGATGTAGCTATCGTACTGTGTCCCATAGTAAGGCCTGAAGTTACATGGCTACGTGTTTCTGTTTCCAGAATAAAGGATGTGGAGGCATAAACTATGCGTAGTGAAAGCTGGGGGATGCAACAGGACACAGCATTGTCTTGGGAAGATAAAAACTTAATTTGTGAACTTCTCCGCTTTTGAAATCACATCAAAGATATGTTCTATCTGAAGTAGATGATGTGTGTGCGATTTGAGATAATACAAATCTTCACTGGGTGTATCAGTTTACTCATATCATCTCGGCTTTTTCTTGAGTGCCTACCTGAGAGCAAGCAGTCCCTTTGCATAAAGTGTGCTGACTGTCTTGTCCCTTTAACTAGAAGAGAGCAGAAAGGTAAGTGTGTGTCGAAGTGGTTAACGTTATGCTCCTGAGTTACTGCACAAGTCTTTAAGCACATTTTTAGTGTAACTATCTCTGTTTTGCCAGAGGTTTTCATATGGCATTATGCAGGCATCAGGGCTCATGTGATAATACACAGTGACCATCGTGCCCTGTCCTGGGAGGGACTGGGGTAAAGACGTCAAGATGGAGACAAGCCCAGACTGCTGAACTTTCAGCGTGTCCTGGCAGCTGCATATGGAGCTGTGATTGCTGCTGCCTTTTGCAGAGTTGCTGCTGCTTTTGAACTGATGTAGAGAGGAGTCTTGGTGTGGTTCTCTTAGCTGGATCCGTCGCTTCTGTGCGGTCAAGGAACTCTGCACGTTTCCCCAGCTCACGGATGTGATGCCTCCCAAACTGGCTTTGCACAAGTGCCCTGTTGCTGCTGTTGACTCCCAAGCCAACGAAGCCTGGGAGCCACAATGCTAAACCACATCTGTGTTAGAAGAATTAAACACAACTCTTAAAACAGGAGGTGGGGAGGTTGTTGTACTAGCTCGGGCCCGTAAACACTGTACTTTGGGGGTCTTCCTGCTATTTGTCGATGTGAGTTTCTGTGATCAGTAAGAAAAGAGTATCTCCGTGCCTGAGGAAAATGTATTAAAAGCAAATAGATCATTAATGTTGGCTTTTTCTCAGATCAAATGTAAATGCCTTTACTGTATTATGTATTAATGATCTTGGTTGTTCAGGTTACTTTATAATGCACAATTGTTTTAAAGGAAATGAGTTTTTTCTGACTTTGTTCAAATACACCAAGCTTAATGAAAGGCAGTTTGAACTGGATCTGGTTAATGAGGCCTGCTTCTATCAAATTTACTGCTTTAAACCCAACTACAAATAAAGTGAATTAAAGACCAAATTATTTTGATATATATGTGCATTGAGCCAGAGTGTTATAATGATTAATTTCCTCAAGTGTTTAATTCCCAGTAGGTTTTTGTGTCAACAGCCAAAAAGGAATTTATTGACTTTACATTAAGCATAGTTTGGTCTGGTTGATTATATTATTCAAGTGCGAATTAGTGGGTGGTAGAAGACAGTGTTGTATTGGAATTTTATTTTATCTTAAGCGAATTGTCTCATGCCTTATTAACTATCAGTGCTTAAAATGTGCAGGTCTGAGTCTTGGAATAGATGCTAGGGCATTCAGAAGTGTTTTTAGTGAGTTTCTCCTAGTCATTATATAAAAACATCTGTATTCAAGCAGTGTTTTCCCCTTCCCCTGCCCTAAGGGAGTGCTCTTAAGACTGTGTAGTAAGTTTGAGTGTTTTGTGGCAGATTCACTAGTTGTTTTTATTTATTTATTTATTTATTTTACAAGTGTTAAGATGTTTAGGTTTGATTTCAGCATATAAAAATTTACAGACCATTTTCTCATCTGGGATAAGCGTAGTTTAGACGCAAAACACATCTGTTGCTCTGAACAGATGACTTTCATTTGTCTGTGCATTTTATGGACTGCAATCAGGAAACACGATTTGACTAATGTCCCCTGTCTCATGAAAAGATAATGCTACAGGAGTATCTGTATTTTTGGTTATGTTTTAAAGGGCAGCAGATGCCACATGGAGTAGTTAATACAGTGTATGTATCTTTGTCAAAGAAGTTGTATTCTCAAATGCATTCTTTTCTCCCCTACCCTAACATGGCATCAGAGTATCATTAGAAGTGATAGGTGTTGAAACAGATGATCTGATAGACCTTTTAATGTTTCAATTAAAAATTGTGCTGTGCAAAATTAAAAAATAAAGCAGATTTCTAGTTGGACATGACAGCCCTCCAGTTTAAAAAATAATTACTGTTGGATCAAACTTTCTGTTCCATGTCTGTTATCTATCAAAGAAAATGAGATGAGTGATTAAAAGGTTCAGATCAAAGGCAACTGATTTAGCTTCACTGGAGGCTCCTGTCTTTTAATTTAAAATATATCTATGTCTAACTGATTACCTCTCACATTTAGAAAGAAATATTGACATCCTGCTAAGGTATGCAGTGACCTCACTTCTCGCTGAGTTGTGTAGGTTTCACTGCGGGCTCTCTGAAAGCATTGATATTCCTGTAACCTTTTGAGGCAAGATATGTGTTTAGTGTATTAATGAGCTGGTTGAAGTGATGTACAGTAATTTCATCCTTGGGTAAAAACAGATGTGAAAGATTCCGTTTTAATATTTAATCAAGCTCGAAGCCTCTGTTGGCTTGTTTAAGTTGACCTGACAGCATTATACCTGGAAACACTTTGAATTAAACCCTGAGTGCTTGACCTTGTTCAAACAGTTGTAATTTAATAAGGCTGCTGTCTTTGTGGAGATGGTGCGGCTAATGGGCAAATCCTTTCTTGGCTAGGATTGCTTTGTATTGCAGTGGAAAAACTTCCTGTCCACCCTTAAAAAGATTTGAATCAGATGAAGTAATAAAGTGACATAAATAGCAAAAGACGTTTTGTATGATAGTGGCTAGTCCTAGGTTATAGTTCAAGGAGGAGTCCAGAAGATAAATACTTTCTTCAAATGTCTTCCAGCTTTCTCTCGTGACAGGTCCGTGGCAATCACTGTACTGTAGCTCATCTCTTGCCAGAAGTTTTCTTAGGGTTAGGAAGCATTTCTCAGGTGGTATATGTTGGTTTGGCCTTAGTGAAGTCAGCAGAGCTTGAATCGGTTTAAGGCAAACGGAATGCTTTATTTATTTATTTATTTATTTTCCGCTTGTGCCTGCAAAAATGTTTCTAATCTTTGGCATGTATCTCAAAACAGTGGGACTCGGGAAACAAGTGCTTGAATGTCTGTGGACAAGTGTCGCTGTGTCAGTTAAGCTTTTGTGAAAAGAGGTGGCGATGGGGTAGAAGAAAGGTAACCAGTGAGCATCAAAGTAGGCTTCAGCATGGTATCAGGAGTCTAAACGAAGCAGGCTATCTAATACCAAGTTAGAGGTCCTGAGACAGAGGAGTTGTTTTCACTCGTTAAATTTAATCACTAAGCTAGGAACGATAGGAGAGATATAAAATTCTCCGACTTTGCTCTACTAAATCTGATTTGCATATACTGAGAATCAGGCCATTTTTTCTGGTCTCATTTTTCCAAAGGAGTTGGACCTATATGTCGGTTCAAATTCTACAGCACTATTTAGGTCAAACATGGAGAAATACTCTGTAGTGTGCATGTAAGTGGGTTTCTGCACCCCCTGTGTTTTCTGCTTTGCTTACACTTCCCCAGAGTTTTGCTTGGTTATTTTTAAGGTATACCAAATAATGTTCTCAAAAAAATCTGTTTATGGGTGGTCTGAGTAAAACTGGAGGCAGATTAGGAATATGGGTTGAGCATTATTTAGAGAGGACTGAAGGTTTGGATAAAGAAGAAGGAATAGGAGACAAATGACAAGAAACTTCCAGTTAACAAGAAAAATGGAAGACGTTGAAGTACAGAAAGTTAGATAGTAACATCATCAGGATCCACATCTTTGTAACTCTGTGTGTATGTTCAAAGATTTAATAAAATTGTGCCAAACTGCTTAAAGATTGACTGGGCAGATTTGTGCTTTTGGTAAAATTTGCCTTCAGATCTGCTATTTGACAGTTTAACTGTCTTGCTTCCCTAGGTTAAGTATGTGTTTTGGTAATTCTAGAGGTTACACAGTTTAAATAACAATAAAATCAGAATTCATTTGAAAGAATTTTCCTTCTGAAATATAGCAACACTTAATTACGCTACAGTGTTATTATAAAACATTGTATGGTTCTTGCCAAAGAGTATTAATGTAATTTGAAAGTACATACTGGCAAGGACTGCATATACTCACAGAAAGCTACCACATATTGTAACAAATGTGCCTCACAAAGCCAAACAAAATAATCATTCATTAAAAACCTTTTTTCTCACTCTAGCAAAACGTGACTTTTATTCTCAAATTGAGTAAGATAATTGTAGTTTTAACGTCATGGAATTTCCATTGACGTAGGACATTACGTTGCAGGTTTCTTCATATTCCTAGGATGCAGTTGATAAACATGACACGTATGGATGCGTGCATTCAGCACTTCTGTTCTAGCATCGAGCAGTGGAGCAGGGTAAGCTTGACCATGCATTATAAGGAATCACTGTAATGCTGACTGATGCCTCCGCATGGATCCAGCACATTGTGATTTCTTCGGTCATCAGCTTTTTTCAAAGGCATTACAAGGAAATAGCTGTTCAGAGTTGTGCTAAACCTCCCTGAAGCATAGCTTATTGTGGGTGGTCTTTGATTCATGTGGGTGAAGAGAGGAAAACAAATTCTAAAATGAGTGTTCGTTCATCTAGTAGTTACTTTATTGACACCTTGTATTTAGGGATTTTAACTGCTGCTGTGGTTTGAGAGCTTGATGATGATTTGTCAGTCTGGAGTTTGCTGCTCTGATCTGTCATCACGATTATTTTGTGCAGTAGCCTGCTGCTTCTGAAGCTCGTGTTGCTGCTAAAATTCTAGCGTGAGCGTAAGGACACCAGTGATAGGCAGCGGCTGTCAGCTCTGCGTTTGTGTTGGGAACCTCTGGCAAGACTTGGGCTGCTGTTTAAGTCTGTGCTTTTGTGGATCTTTGGATTCTGCTTTGGCTGTTGAAATGTTCGCGGGCAGCATTTTAGCAGTTTACTGTTGCTTGGTTTCACCCTGGAAGGCTGATGATGTGATGCTCTTCACCTCCAGGTGACTGTTTGAAATATGGTTCAGGCCCTTGACTCTGGGAGCTTGTCTTAGCTGCTTGCAGGCTTCTGTAAATAACAGGGAGTCTCAGTCTGGTGGTTCAGGAACAGGTGGCCATTTTAGACTTAATTAGGGTCATTTCACGGTCCTGCAGGTTTCAACAGAGAGTCTGGGCTATTGATTTCCTGTAGCATAGGAAATGCGTAAAGGTATTGCCCTTTAATGGAGTCATCCCCGGTTTGGTTTCTTCGAGTGTGTCTGAAGCCATCTGATAAACACATTTGACGTGTGCTGCACTTGTTTTGTGTGCTAAAAATATGTAGTTCTTTTCCCAGGGCTGTTACAGTGTGATACCGTAGCAAGCTGGAGGATTTCCTCTGTTGTATCGTTTTCTTGGTAGAACGGTGCCGGTGGCTGCCTGTGAGTTGCTCCTTGACTCATGGGGACGCATGGGGTTGCTGCTTAGACCAGAGATGTAGAGGTAGGATGTGCTTTTGACAGATGTGTGCTGTAGCAATTCATTTTGCTAATAGAAGGAGAGGGGCTTGAATTTAGCCTTGCTTGATTTGGATGTGATCGAACCACCGCCCTGCTTTTCCCAGTCCCAAACCAATAAAGAGACTAGTCTCAAGGTCTAATTTATCTTTTTTAAATGAATGTCCTATGGGTTTTCATACTACTTGTTACTGGTTATTTTCTGAATATAACAAAAAGAGCAATATAGGTTCATACCTCATGAAGATGCAACACAGTTTGAGGTATTAAATGTTTCCTTGGAAGTTAAATGTGTGGGCAGATTGGATTCCCATGAAACTCTCAGAAGCTTCCAGGCCACATCTTTACATGCCTCTGTAGCATATGAATGCTGCTATTAGCAAGACTGTTTGCTATGTACTGCCTTTATTCTGTGGTTATTAAAAGCTAGATTAACTACATTTACAAACTGACAGTTTGCTAATTCTTGGTGTAGCTGGGGCGGAGGAGGAGGCGTCCAATTTTGACTTGTGAAAGGTTGTTTTAAAATGCAGTCCAGTAAAACTAGGCAGGGGAAGGAAAAAAGCAGTTCCAGTGTTGTAGCAGATTGACAAGGTTTGTTTGAATGGGAGGCTTCCAGGTTTCTGTGCATCTCTCATCAGTGCTAGTTTCTTCTGAAATACATCCATTGTGGACATACACTGCTGGAATTGGTAGAGATGCTTAAGGTGAGTCCGGCCAATATACAGCAGAAAAGAAATATTGGAGCTAAAATTTCTGTGATGGGAAAAATCATACATTTGGCAAGGTTGCCTGCTTGCTGGTTTACTTTCTGCTTTCCTGTTTTAAAATAAAAAAAAACCCCACAAACCCATACAAACAAAAAACCATACACACATAAAACCTAAAGAAAGTTACTTTGCAACTGCAATCACTGTCAGTCAGATATACTTTACCCCGCTTCCCTCAGTGAAGTTTAACTTAATGGCCAGTTTCAAACAGTTAGCTTGTACTCAACCGAAAAGGACAAGTACGTGTTATGGAAGTTGAGAGTGGCAGGGAGATGCCTTTGGAAGCATTATTGCTGAAGGAAAAGCGGGGACAGCTCTATCTGCATCTGCGTTGGTGGTATTTCAGATAGCTGTAGAGGTGGCGGTCAGCTAAACAATTCATATATGATACTGGATTAGATGTGGCATCTGTTCCCTCTTGGTAAGGTGGAGACCTGGAGTAAATAGAGAGGAGGAGGAGGAGAAATATTGGGGATGTGAGTTTGAGAACTTGGAGATGAGGAGGTAGTGAAGGAAATACAAGATAGATAATCCAGTGAGAAACCAAATTTCACTAGATGTGGTGTTCTGGGAAATGAACAGTTCACAGAGGTCCAGGGCTCTAGGTTCTAAAGTTAACTTTGCTATTATGAAACTAGATACTTTCAAAATCTCGTGGGTTTAAAGGAGATTTTATAGCCTAAAATAGAAAGGGATATCTGTTAGTGTTGTTTTTCTTCTTCTATAGCAGTAGATGCAGATTTCATCATCTTGTTTAAATAAAAGATCTATGTATTCTGTCCCTTAGCATAGGCTGTGAAATTAGTCAGCTAGGATAGCGAGACATCGTAAGGAAAAATACTTTCATTTCTTCGGTGTGCTGTCTCTACCCTTTCTGTCCTCTGCTCTCCCATCTTGTTCCCATTACACAAAACAGGTTTCGAGCACCAAATTTTTCTATTTGTGTACCTTAATGGAAAGTGCAACAAAGCTAAAAGTTGCTTGATTTTATTTAATAAGATGATCCAGGAGTCAAATGTAAGTGCTTTTTCTGTTTTGTTTTGCTACAGGCAGACAGAATACAAAATAGGCAGCCCAGTGAGTAGATTTTTGCTTTGGTTACGCTGTTTGGTATCTATTCTTATGAGATTGCCCCTGGAATCTCATGTATATACAACTCCCCCATCCTCTTAGAACTTGCGTAACACAGATAGAAAACATGATTCTTGCCTGAAAAGTATACAGTGATATTTTTGATGTGCAGAGCTCTCCAGAAGTTGGAAAGTTGTAAAATGTGTGGTATGCTTTCCAATGATTGGGATGAAAAATTTGATAACTTATTTTGTGTATTACTGATTAGTGAAATGCACTTGCTTTTTTTTTTTTTTTTTTTTTTTTTTTTTTTTTT
>Ga0065711_1044265_pt1 | contig 14201 bp, 10 predicted proteins | sample Hoacrofraction12_FD_59098 | JGI IMG/M metagenome (GOLD analysis project Ga0065711, IMG submission 59098) | Hoatzin crop microbial communities from Cojedes, Venezuela - Epithelial fraction 12 v2 (version 2) | ecosystem: Host-associated > Birds > Digestive system > Esophagus > Crop | place...
CTGGAGATATTCAACACCCGCCTGGACAAGGTCCTTTGCAGCCTGCTGTAGGTGACCCTGCTTCGGCAGGAGGGTTGGACTAGATGACCCACAGAGGTCCCTTCCAACCCCTACCATTCTGTGATACACATATGATAACCAGTCAATAAAACCCAGATCACTGTTTTACTTCCAACCCTCTTTAACTCAGGAGCTCTCAGGATGATGCTGCTTCCAGACAGCACCCAGCACAACATCACATGCCCTGAGGCAGGTTTCAACTCATTACTCACAGCCTTCTCAGTAAAAATACTCTTCCTTGAGAAATGCCTTCACAGCTTGGCCTCAGGTTTTAAACACTCAAACAGCCCCACAGATTCACACTTTTTAGGGTCTGTCAGTCTCTGAGACCGAAGGAAAATAAAAATAGTAGAAACCTACCACATATACGAGAAGTTAGGCGCGCTCTCCCTTCTCTCACTTGCAAAGCAACCAAACTTCCCAAAGCAAAGAAACTCTAAACCTGTTCAATCAGCACAGCTCTAACTTCGTTTCAGAGAGCCCTTCCCCAGTCCGACACGGATCCAAGTTCTTCCCCCAAGCCACCAAATCAAAGGTAACGGTTGCCACCTGCCACTGCAGTTAGTGGATCCAGTTAGTGGATGAGTCAACACACCCCGACCCCGCCCTATGCCAGGTGGCTGAGGCCACAAAATCATCTGTCCGGTATGCCCGGCTGTCCTTCAAGCACAGCCTTATGGCTACTTCTGTGTTGTTCTGTAACAAAGTAGACACAAAGAGGAGGGTGGAAAGTCTGAATACAGCAGTGCTGACAGAATCACTGCATTTCAAAAGCGTTTACAAATAGTTATTTGCAAAGCTAAGGGCTCCAAGTACCCTATTCATATGCATTTTAGACAACCCTATTTACCTCGGTCTAGGATCACCACGCAGGCGAGCAGGGGAAGCCTGACCCTCTCTACCACTACTGAAAGCACGCAGAGCTCTCCTAGCATCTACAGCCAAGACCAAAAGCTAGACACTGGTAGGAAATACCTGGCAGTGCAAAAGGTGAAACTATCTGCCCGAGGTTTCGCAAAGCAGCTCAGCTCACTCACCCGTGGGCAGGCTCATCTTGTCCCCTTCTTCCCGGGTGCTGGGCTAGCAAAGCCAAGCACGGTCATTGCTCGGGCTCACATCTCCTAAGCCATCCGCTGTTGCTTCTTCTCCCCATCACTGTTCCAAAAAGGACAGCAGCTTTCTGTGCAATGGCTTTAAAAATTAGAGTGCAGGTGCAGCCTGTAAGGAACCCCAGGCTGACCCCACTCAAACGGGGAGTAAAATGCCTTAAAAGAGTAACAGCACGTGGCAAGCAGCAAAGTCCAGGCAAGGTTAGGCTAGGAGCTTAGTGAAACCTCTTTTCCAAGCATTAGTTGCCATCTTGAACTCTTGAAGGGCTCCTACAATGATTCAAGTCTTCATTTCAGTACAGTTGTTTTATCAGACAAGTCATCAAAAAGTCCTGAAAATCCTGAGAATTCCCTAGTAACAGTTCAGTGCATTATCAGAACTCTCCATCTTCTCATCACCCACACTGGTGTAAAGCTAATTGAATAATTAAAGCAATTCAAATTGCCCACAGCTTTTTCCTATCTCTGCTTTCAATTTCCTTCTTCAAGGGCTGATTGAGGAATGTCTCACCTGTATCCTGGCGCCAAACTTCAGGCCAAGAAGGAATTTTCCCTAGAAGACATTATCAAGGACAGCTGCTCTTCACCCTTTCCTCTGTCGTGTGCGAGTGCTGGGCTTCCTAGGACAGAGGGAAGGGTTTTTCCTCCAGCACTCTCAGCCATTGTTGTTCTGCATTTCTCCTGCTCTCTTTTGTCTTGCAAATTGCTCTTTCAGACTTTTTGATCTAAAGATTTTAAAGTAACTGAAGTGTCCTGTGGAAGGGCAGCTCAAAATAAAGTATTTTCTCCTCCTTCCATGCTCTCCTTTCCCTTAAAACCATTGGTTTCACTAAGAGCACAAGTCTATCTAAGTGTCATTATGCTGCAAGTCCCTGCTCAGAAGATTTGGCAAAATACATTTTGGAAACCAAGATTTACAAGTTCTGATGGCTTTCCCCACTTGCGGGGGTGAGGGGGTAGGGGGGTGAAAATCATTCCTCTGCTGATGATCCAGGAGCAGAAAAGCAGCTCTGGAGAGAAGCAGGCTCCCAATGGTGCATGTTTCCAGAGCCACTGTCCCTAGCTCAGAGGTTGTAGTTTAATTTAAGTTTCCTCTGAAACTCTGTTAACATAGTTCAACAGTACAATTAGCTCTGAATGTGTCATCACCAGTGATGCACTCAACGATGCTTTTGGGTTATTTGGGTTATATTTATAAATTTCAAGCTCTTGTACAGTTTCAGGGCTAGGCAGTCTTCTTATGACAAAGAAAAATCTAGCAACTAGCTTCTCTGGTTTTGGAGCTAGAGGTAGTGTGACATGCCATGCAGCAACACCTTATGTATTTAACACCTCCCACCATCTAGAAGCCCAGCTCTGGTAAAAACACAATTGTAATTTTCAATTTGAACAGTCAGCATTACAATAAAAATTACATTCTAGCACATTCATTGAGTAAGAAACAGCAAAAAGCCAGTACAGAACATGTGCATTTGTGTGTTTCTAATTAATTCTGACAGGGCTGCTTGGGCTTCAAAGATGAGAATATATTTCGTTCTCAGAGCTAGTATCTCTTTGGCAAACGCATTACTCTGCAGCCAGGATCAAGTAATGACAATTTCACTGGACACGTGATCCTAGGCTGGTTTATCTCAGAACTGGGTCGAGAAGCAGAGCCCTCAGGTGCTTCCAAGGACACGATGGCAATGGGGTATCTATCTCAGAACAGAGGGAAAAGTAAAGATAAAAAGTGATATACGAACATAATGCCATTCTGATAAAAGCTACAGGGGAAAAAAACCCTGACCTGAACAATTTGCATTCCAGACTGTCCTTTCTAGAGGGGAAGCTCAGATATCTCCAGAAGTTTGGTCTGGTTGTCTTCAGCAGCAAGTCCTGCAAAACAAATTATTACATGGTGATGGACAAAGAACGTTAAGTCTCGCTGCTCACAATTTTGATCCATGTGGGACAAACATCCGAACAGGCAGTACAGCTTTAAGAGATCAAACCCGCAACATCTTACTTCCCAAAACTCTTGACGAAAGAAAACAAATGCACTGAAAAAGAATGCGGGGGAATTTTGACATGGCATTATTTTTTCAAAGGCTGGTGCGTAGATAAGACTGCTTTCCTCTTTCACAATAACCATATGACACTTTTTCCCCGTAAACACTCAGAAACATGGTTTCTTGCCAATGATAAGTCTCATCCCTATTTGTGGGGTTTTTTACCCTGTTTTCCATGCTCCTGCAATGGTGTTTCATTGGGAAAATACAGGCTGCTAAAGAACAGAGGGTGCCTCTCCACGACCAAAAGCACCAAGTGTAATCCTCAAGACATTGTGCCCATTTTCCCCTGCACCAAAACTTGAGCCCATTTCTCATTCTTTGTTTAACGAAAAACAATCAATAAAGATATCTCTTTTCCTTCTGTGGAGGTTGGTTTGGGAGCCTGGTTTCTGTTTCAATAGCTCCTGTGGACTTACACAATGCCAAAAGGATCATTTCAATAGTCTACTCAGCCCTTCAACAGGTACAAATTTCTTGTGGGACAGAGGAAATAAAGGATTAATAGCTCTATTAGTACATCTTGTTCAGCATCACAGGATATGGTAGTTCCTCCCCACCCATAAGGAACCAGATAAATCGATTACTATGAAACAGTTTATATTTTATAAAAGATCAGCTTTCTCGGGAAAAAAAAAATGGAATTTTGCAGGTTCAATTTCTTTTCTGCAAAATTCAAAGGCTTCAAAAAATACAACAATTTAGACCAACAGGATTGTCAAATTCATAATATGTAATCCCTTTTTTCACAGTCTCTTACCAATCAGTACTTCTTGAGGTATCAACCGCAGATTTTGCTCAGCTTCCAGGTGTCCAAAAACACAGAAGATTCCTAACATTTATGCGACTGTCCCACACAGGAGGAGACCCTGGTTGGGATGTGAGTGACTATTTCTTCCAGTGCTCAACTATGAAGGACTGACTATCTGCTCAGTTGTGACCTTTTCACAAAAGAAAAGCAGCAGCACTGTGCCTGATGGGTTTTGGCTTTGGGATAAGTTCAAAACATTAAAGAGGATCAATCCATTGTAATTATTTTTCATTAAATGACTGATGAGGAAGACAGAAACAAATACAATTTTCTGATCACTTGTCCAGTTCTGGTTGAAGATGAACATCTCAAATCAGCAGCCCTTAGCCAATCTTTGCCTTCTTTTAGATAACAAGTCACAGCTCCTTCTCTGCAGCAATCACCTGGGCTGTGCAGTTGTTGTATTTGCTGTATATTTGACAGGCCTCAGCCTGTCATTTTGTCAGGACTGTTTATGAATTTATTCACTCCACGGGTCCTTTATGTATAACTAGACAAAAAGCTTCAGAAATCACCCTGAAAGGCTGAGCCATTAAGTTTTTTCTCAAGTATTTCTTGGTGATGAGGTAAGAAAGCTGAGTACACAGGCCACAGTAGGCAAGTTCTTCTCACTGCCTCTCAGCTGCTTGCTTCTCCCACCTCAATACCACTGCAAGCTTTATGTTCACTGGAGGGGTTGGATAGCAAAAGAGATGGGAGCTGTGAGCAAGCAAATGCTCAGCTCCCAAGTCAGGATCAGCCAAACGATGGCAGACAGCCATCTACACACCTCACTTGTATCTCGAGTTCACAGATGAGATGTGCTTGCCTCTCATGCTCAGGTTACTTCGAGGGACAAATGCCACATGAGATTCACCTCCTAGGGATAATGGAAGAAGTGCAGATGTTTCTGGCTATTGACCCTTTGACCTCTGGTGTAAGCTTTTAGTAAATACTTTGATAATGAGCTGATAAATAATAAGCCACTCCAGCAGAAGACCTGTGAGAAGGTCAGTGGAAAAGCCAACAACGTATCTCATAGATAAGAACAGAGATCAACCAGCCATTCTGTTTCTGTGGAACAGCAGATTTTCAACCCAGAGTTCATATCTCATCTTGATGAAGACTAAAGTTTCATTCCTGTTATCAATCTTAACATTATTCCTGATGAACTTTTTCCATATGCCAAGGTATTTGCCTCATAGCCTATTTCTATCAATGTTCTGAGGGATCCATCACGCTTACATACTTTGGGCTGGAGCCAGATACCCCATATGAGTGCTGGTCACTCCTGTGCAACACAAGGATCCTGTAAAGCAACGAGGCGCACGCTGAACTAACTTCTGCATTTCACTCTGCAGTACTGGCAGAATTCACCTTCTGTCAGACAGCAGAGAGAAACAGCCACTGGCCCCATCCTTCCTCTAGCACTGAACAGGGGAAGGGGAGCAGCAAAGCACCAGTGCAGCAGTGTTGGAAGGAAGACTGTATTCATTCAGAGACAGGAATCATTCCTCCAGTTACACCTTCCAGCTAGAGAACAAACTTACCTGGAGCACATTTTGCAAAAGCCTGATTGTCACTTCTCAGCTACAGCATTTTGCAACACCTACTATATTTTTTGTGTTCAAGCTTCCTAGGAGTGTAAAATTGCTTTTCCTTACTGACCTTTCTCTCAAACCTCCAACATTTCACAGTATTTGGAAATGTGGCTGCCATCTTAAAGCAAATCCCTCAATTCAGAGCACTCCTTAATCAGTGATGACAAATTTTTTCAAAAAGGAAGAGCCGCAAAGGATAGCTACACACAACTTTCTGTAGCTCATTTTGGAGGACAGCTCCCCGTTAATGTTTTCCATAATAGATCCAGGCTTGTAGCTAAGGATTGCTGTCTGAAGTTCAGGACGCAGAAGTCTCCATGTCAAGCCATGCACACTGACTCAAGAAGCAAGTCACTTCTACTAATTGCCTACTTCACAGCTACACAAAAGGAGGCAGAAGAGTTTTCTGAGACTCATACAAAATTAGTAGAAGAGAGGATTCCTATTCCCCATATCCTGATTATAGTTCATCCCAGGAAGAGAACAGGTATCAGGTTAATAGCATCATGTGGAATCAAACAAGGAAGAAAATCACTCCTTGCCACCACAGAGCTGCTGATTCACAGCTCCCCTCCCAATGAACGTGTTATTATCATGCACCCATGATGCATGGAAGGAAGCATCCACCATAAGAAATATATTGAAGAAACAATTAGTAGAACATGTAGCTACTTTTAATTTATGAAATGGATAGATATATTGAAGGGTAAACACCACTGATACAAGAGCATCAGTCTTTCAACACCAGACCCACTGGGAATACAAGATTTGCCATAAAACCTTTTCACATCTGAATCCTGCCTTTTGTACAAACCAGAACCAGTGTTTGAGGGAAAGCATTCTCATCCCACAGATCTTCTAGTAATGTGGGAAGTAGGATTATGTGGGAATCCCTCCTAGCTGTTGCAGGTGATGGGCAGTTTGAGGTTACCATTACGCTAGATCAACACATGCAAAATGTAGCTCTTTTTGGAGCTAGCAGCAGTATATGTCTCATTGTGAGATATCAGCATAGAAGAATTTGAGAACTGATACTCCCTTTAGTAAATCTGAAAGCAAATCATCTCAGTTTTGGATGGAAAGGTCTGCAAACTGGTGTGCAAGTAAGTTTGACAAATCAGCATTACATAAGCAAATGTAACCTACAGGCATTTTTGAGTCACAATAACATATGCAGCTCCTGGGTGGTAATCTAGATTTGCCTCAAAATAGAATAAAAAATGTGAGTGGAAGCAAGAGATCATTACTGCAGTCAGCTCTCCCTGAAGAAGCATTGTGTATCTTTAGCTGATTCATGATTTTCAGAGGGAACCACATCCCCACTCATGTGGTAAAGAGGAACATGGGGAAATGAGTTCACCTAGAGCAACATCCACTTCAGAGCAGAGTTTCCTCAAAAGGCCAACACCTGCTATACTGGCTCAGGACAGCCTAGCAAGAAGAACATCACATCTGAGTGGCTGTTAACTATTTGAAAAGAAATGCATATTCTTTATTTCAGTTAGCAGGTAACAGGTGACATCTTGTACATGCAAGAGCTCTGCACACATGTTAGTACACCAGTTTAGAGGTGACAGGGAGCTTAGGATCCACCTTTACCTTGTAATACACACACAAGTTAATAAACTGTTATAAAAGAACCCATCTTTTACCCCTGTCATGACACTGTGGACAGTCTAGGCTGTACAAACAAGCCTTGACAGAGGATCTCTGCAGTGCTTGAACAACTGGAAATACTTTCCCAACGCCAGGTCATCTCCAATGCAGTCCACACATTAGAAGTCCAAACTTAGGTAAGCTAGGGATAATTTTAGGATCTTATTTATAATCAGAGCAGGGTTGTGTTACTTTACATTTTACTTGGCCAGAACAGTGACAGCAATAATATAGCAATATTTAAGATCTCCAAAGGAAAAAATCGGTCAAAGAAGTGCAAGAAAAGAGCAAACTAAGTTTAGGACCAGGAATATATTCTGGTTTTAAAATAATTAAGTCATGCAACACCCATTATCTGGGTAAGTGAATTATGTTTCACAAGAGATCACATGAAAATTTTCTTCAGCTTTGAATCAAGTTGCTCAGATTTCCCCAGTTTCAGACTTCCAGTTTAATCCAGTCCCACATCTCCAGCAACACAACAGCACTCTTCTGTGACTTTGTGAAGGAAAACCAAAATTGTCTCCATTTTCTGAAACAATAAGATTCTTCAGTCTTGATTTGTCTCGCCAATAGTCAGAAAAGTTTCAGAGGAATATGGTGTGAATTATTACTTTGACAAGGGCCTGTGCCTTGTGAGCTGCATGTAGTATTATCCAATAAAGCTCCTCTGGGGCTACATCATGCAAACACAACAGGGGCTACTCAGTCACCCAAATCCCTTCATTTGGGAAGAAACAAGAGAGCAGAGGTTCCCAGTGACACCACAACCCTCCTTACCCTTCAGTGCAAACAGAGATCTCCGAAAGGCCACGGACGTCTCCCAGCCATTCCCAGAACACCCCTTATACTCTGCCTTCTGAGATGCATAGCGCATGTGGGAGGATTTTGCTGTAAATCACTGAAAGCTCGCAAGGGCTTGCAACCTCCAAGATCTACAATCACAGGTGAAGTTAGAAGCCTCACAGAAAATGGGAAAAATATGTTTTATTTGCCATCAGCTTGAGACAAGCTTAGCAAGGAAAGAGAGAGGAGCAGGAGGGATTTAGTACAAAACAGTGCTGAATTAAGAGTACACATCACAGGTGAGAACAGGTTTCTGGCATTGCAAGTCCCATGCAGACCTCTTTAGGAGAGCTAGTCCTCTCTGCACAGCTGTCTTCATCCCCCTGAGACAGCAACAGCCAGCAGAAGCTGCCACACGCTAGCTTCTGTGTATGTACCAGCCCTTCAGGAGGAGATGCACAGCTGACATCAGGAACACAGAGTGATGTGACCTGGCAGTGCCTTTCGCAAGGAAACCTCTGCTCCCTCCCTTGAGACAGCTGCCCTAGGGCAAAATGCTTAGCTGGGCCTGGTCTTCTACTGGACAATGCTGAAGCAATGCAGTTTACACCACAATCTTATCAGTGAGGACACTTCACTTCACAGGTGGCTTCATGACATGGCGCATCCCCTCCCCAGGGGCTGCTCTGCACCCCCAGCCCCTCCTTTACCACCCCCACTTTCTTGCCATTTTCTTCCCCCTTCTCATAAAACTTACTTATCTAACCCAATCATTTTTCTTCCCTTAGTCTGTCTCCTATTCTCGGAGGAGCCACTTCCTTCTGACTATTGTTGATTCTTATTGTTTATTCTCTGCAAATGCATCTGTCATGGTCTTTGCTTCCAAGGAGTGAGCAATCACGAGTTCCTCATGTTTTTCAGGGAAGTTGTTTAGCAAGGATTCTGCAAAAGAGTGGTTTCTCTTCTTGTCCTGGGACCTTGCAAGCCCCACAGTACACGGCAGATTGCTAATCCCAGCAGAAAACACTGGAAGTAGCAGCAGCTTAACAAACAAACCCCCATATCTCCAAACATCCTTTCCTGAGGCTGGAGAGAAGCTCTTGCCTGGCCAGCCTGCTGGGTTAAGAACTACATCACATCCCATGGCTGGAATGCTAATTAATTTTGCAACTAATGAGCTGGTGAGAACCTATTTACCACACTGGAGATTTGAAGGAAGGCACAGCTTTGATGTACAGTGCCACCTTCCCCCGTGGGCAAGCAGGATATCCCCAAAGCCATGTGCTCTTGTTTTGCTGTGCTGCTAGTTGAGGAAGTGTTTCACACCAAGATGAGTCTTTCAAAAGCGTCACCCCTCCATAGAGACCTTTCAAGGTTCAGGGAGCAGCAATGGCCAGCAGTTCCCTATAGGAGAACTCAGGAGGATAACTCAGCCGGCATTGCAGGGCCCACCAGCCAGGACCCTGTCCCACAGAACATAAGCGAGACCAGCAGCCAAGCCTGGGGACGGCAGCCAGGGCCAGCCAAGAGTCCAGGTCATTCGTGGCGATAGGGCAGGTCAAGCTGGGAAGTCAAGCTGCAGGTCGGAGTCAGCTCCAATGTCAGTAACCATGGTCAGACACAGCCCAGTGGTCACCAGGCAGGTCTGACGTCAAACCGGGAAGTTGGTCCATGGGGCATGGTCCCAGCCTGAGGTCCCTGGCCAGGCACAGGCATGGCTGTATGGAGTGGGAGACAGGTACATCTACACTATAGCTCAGGAAGAGATTGAAAGTCATGGACTGAGCTTAAATGGAGCCCCTGAGAACAATAGGCCGGGGAGTGGGTGGAGGCCCCATGACAGGCTCATCAGGGCAAGTCCTGTTAGGTACAGTCAGGGCCCTGACACTTCACCCCTGCAGTCTTGGCCAGTATCACAGCCAGCCACCAAGAGAGATGTTCACAGATCCCCTGCCATCAAAGTACAAATGCTCACACCAGGTAACGGGGGATCAGACCCCTCTGACTTGCACCTCCTCTGCCTCTTTGCACTTGCACAGAGGTTACAGATGGATTTTGCCACTGTCCCCCTTAGGTGCAAACTCCACAGTCTTCACAACAGACATCAAGGCTCCTTGTCCTCCTCCCTCAGAAATAAGAGGGACAATATTCCATGTTACAGAGTAGCCTGTGTCTAAGGCATTGAAAGAAGATGCAGCAATAACCAGGAACAGCTTTTCCTCCCCACATGCTGATGTGCCTTGGGGCAGAGAAAAGCAGCTGCAGGAGCAGCACGGTACCTCCCAGACCATCAGTACAACAGCACGGAGTCAAAGACAAACAAAGATGCAGGAAGTGATTATACCTTCAGATAACAGAGCTGCAAAGCTGAGTAAGCAATTGGTTATTTGAGTTCATCACTAAGCGTGGGGCTTTCATTAGAGACAAACAACATAAACCCAACAACACAACAGTGGTAGTTGCTTGTATCAGCAAAGGAAGTTAAATAACCTCCTTCAATGGATACTGTAAAAGGAGAACATGTGGGTTAAGAGTGACAGTAGCACTAGAGAGGCTGGAAACTGGCCAAGACACAACTCCACCCCCCCCACCACCCTCCACCCCCGATATTTCAGGAGGAGAAGTTCAGTGTTTCAGGAGCATCATGGAATGCTCCTTTCCGGGTGATATTTAACTCAGTCTTCAGACCCTGCCAAGAATGCACTCCACAATAACTGGCAACGTCCAGTAATCAAAACCAGAAAAAGCCTTCCATTCTCTTTCTGAGTTTTATCCCTGCCATGGTACTCTTTGACCCTGTGTCAGAACATACAAGCTTACATTCAGAAGAATTTAATGAAAAGCATGCAACGGCCAGAGATTCTGCTGCCAGGGGAGGAGAGGAAGAGAGAGAAAGAGAGGAAAAATATATCAAATGGCTTATAAAGAAAGAAGCGTGTGCACTTCCCAGCAGAGGATACAGTCTTTTAAGCCATCCCATTTGGGGGAGCTTCCCTTAACTCTGACGTTTCCTTGAAGGCAAAAGATAAACAGATCATGGGGCCTATATAAGGGCTGTGCAGCTGCACAAGTCTCTTAGAAGGTCTCTTTTGTATTGCCACAGCTTGTTCTTCAAGCTCAGAGGGAAGATTATGTTGAAGTTGCCTGCTCCTTGATTACCTGTGTAGACAGAACTGGCTGCAAAAGCATACTCCAGCCATCGCAAAGGGAGTGGCAGGCTCTGCCAGGTAGAATATTTATTTAGTTTTTTTAAAGTGAAAAATAAAGGAAAAAGTTCTGCAGTTTTGCTTTCAGAAGAACAATTCTGGGAATATGCATTTCCCTGACACAAGATCCATATAGACACAACATTAAGCAGTCCCTCAAAAATCCCTCTGAGAAGTTGTTGGACTTGCTGATACCAATATCTGGAAAGGCGAGAGCCTGACTTCCCATTCTGAGGAAACTAACAGCCAGCATCACTCCTTTGGGTTGGTTGTGCTCTAGAGCAAACAGAGCAATGAGACATGCCCACACCTTCCAGCTCAGATCTTCTTTTTCCGCACCAGTTCCTACTATACCCCAGTCCAGCTTGTGTGGACTCTTGCCCAGCTCTCCCAACCACCTACAACTACAGTCTGTAGCCAGGTGAAACTTCCCAGATGTTACATTTCCAAAGTCCCACCACAGCACCTCCACCTAGACCTCTCATTTATCTTCTGCCCTGTCTTGTGCATGGCAGCCTTACTCCTCCTCAGAAGTCCTCATACCTCAAGGGATACTTCCCTTGCAAGCTGAGTCCTTCTCATGTACTGCTTATGTGATCAGGGAGGGCATTAAGGAAATAACGACAGACTGCAGACAATTTAGAAATAGCCTGGAAACAATTTCTAAGGAGATCAGCTGCCCTTGGGATGTTCTAGAAAGCTGTAGTTGTGCCGATGCTTGTTTTGGGGGACTAAACTTGAATTAGTATTGTCTCCAGGCTTAAATGTCTTAGAACTCCTACATCATCCATACAGGCCCACACCAAGGGTCCACCTAGCCCACCATTGTCTCCGGTAAAAATTATAAGTTGACACCTAGGAAAGAGGAAGAACAGGCCAAAAATATATGGTACTTCCCTCACAAAATCCAAATTATTTAGTTAACCTTCAATTATTTTCAGCTTAAGAGACATTTTTTTGGCCTTAGGTGGTTTGCCTATTTAGTAATAGCTAACCAATCTTGCTTTCCAATGCTGTTGTCTTCCTTTGAACGCAAGTATATACCTTGCACCCACAAAACCCTTTGACAAGTGGTTCTCCAGGTCTACTGCCTGGTGCATCCAGAACCACATCCCTTCATTTCTTTGAAATCTGACCCCACTGTCCACACCTGTTGGCTTCCAGTTCTTGCACAGGAGAAAGTAGGAACAGTCAGTCCCTATCCACTTTCTTCATGCAACTCAGGATCTTGTAGGTCTCTGTCACATTCCCCCTAAAATCATCCATTTTCCAGGCTGAAGTATCCCAGACTGCTCCATTGCTCCTTGTATGGAAACCAAATCTGGACTTAGAAGGTCACCCACAACAGGACGGGAGCTAGCGGGCACTTGTCAGTATCAGGCCAAAATTCACAGCTGGATTGGGAAAACACCATACCCTCCAGCCTCTGACTTAGCCCTGGTTTTCCAGAAGTGAATTTGACTTGTGCTTTCACAAGGCTTTTACAGAAAGGAGAGAAAGAAAACTCAGACAAACGTTCCTCTTTTACAATCACTTTTCCTCCCTTTGAAATCAAAGGGAACACTTAGAAAGGAAAACTAATGCTCTTCTAAAAAGCACAAGGATCCCCTTCTCAGAAGAGCAAAATGAAAGATCATGACTCAGACATGGGGCTGTAACTTCCTCATCCTATTACTCAAACCTTTGACCTCCAACATTTCTCCATTTCTCTGTGAGGGCGTCATAGGCCTAGCTGATCTCACCAACTGTTGTGTTGATCTCAGAGATCCTTAGCACTTTGCAAATACCATTTCATCAACTCCACAGCACATATAAGCAGCCCCTAGCAATTTGAAAGTTTGACCTTGCAATTGTTACTTTCTTTTACACAGAAGAGATCTGGGAGGAGGGTGGAGATGGCAGGGCAATGACTGGGTGGAGAAGAAGGTGCTGTGTTTACAGAACACAGCTTAACAGAAGCATCCATCTTAACCGACCCAGCAATGCACAGACTTCAGGGACCCCATCCCTTCAGGACAGGCCAGAGAGGTTTCCTGACTATGTCAGGTGAGGGAAGATAATTCTCCTACATAGGTGCATGCAGTTAAGTGGAGAAGTATTTTATCACCCCCTGGTTAGCCTGGAGCAGTTCATTGGTTGTTGAGAGGATCAACACGTCCATAGTGCTGTGAAGCTTTGATATTAGATTACAACACTGACATCACCCTTAAGTCCAGCAAGTCAAAGGAAATAGTTGGAGGTTTTTTTAATTTACTAAGCCCAAAACAGGTAACAGGATTAGAGACACATAAAATCAAATTTAAAAAACTACAAATGAGCATTGAGAGTACTTTTGAAGGTTTTTTTACACTTAGTAAGTATCCAGCACTCAATTAGGAAACCAGTTTTAATATAGTCCTTCACAGTAAGGTTGTGTTTGTGGCACAGGTTATTTCAGGAGGCCCTGACTTCCTTTCATAGCCTAAAGCCATTCAAGGATCTCAAGGATTCAAAATCACTAATTTCTTGATTTGACCTGAGAGTTGGGAAACAGTTTGGACCTTCCAGTCACTAGATCACTCTCTGTCCTACTTCCATCAGCAACACCAATGCCCCTCGCAAAGTCATTCCTGGCCTAGGCAGTGCGAGCAGTGAGGTTACCACTGCCCAGAGCCTTGGCTGAGGTCCTAGCTAATCTCTGGCCATGACCAGTCTCTCCTGCCTGGTAAAGCAGCTCCCAGTGGGTGCCTCTTTCAGCAACAGCCAGCTTATCCCCCAGCTCTCAGATTGCCAGAGTGGTCTGGAGGCACAAATTCAGGTAGCCCTAAAACAACAGCCAAGGCTGAAAGCCAGTGAGAAAGTTCTCAAGATGAAAGCCTTTGCAGCTGGAAGTAAATCACATTCTGACATATGATGGTGTTGGGAGCTTTATTAAAGAAACAAAAAAAAAAAAAAAAAAAGGCAAA
>Ga0065711_1008643_pt1 | contig 14200 bp, 7 predicted proteins | sample Hoacrofraction12_FD_59098 | JGI IMG/M metagenome (GOLD analysis project Ga0065711, IMG submission 59098) | Hoatzin crop microbial communities from Cojedes, Venezuela - Epithelial fraction 12 v2 (version 2) | ecosystem: Host-associated > Birds > Digestive system > Esophagus > Crop | place...
GCCCCTGCTCCTGCTGCAATCAGAGTCTTGTCTTTCAGTGACGCTGAGCGGATAGCGTTCCCTGAAAAGGGGCTTTGGGCAGAAGTCCTTATTAGGGAGCGGTGCATGTGTTTAGGAAGGAGCATCTCGAAAAAAAAAAAGAGAACTGTATCGCAAGGCATTAGTGTCTGTATCACATGAAAAGCCTGTCATTTCACCACCCAGGGAACTAATGAAGATCCCAATTATACAGCAATAAAATATACATAGGCAGTACAGAGGGGCTTATACATTTTTAATTTTTTTTTTTCCAAAGCCAAATGCAGAAAGAAAATTCTAATTAGTGGTTTTGTCGTTTTTAAATAAAAAGGTACGCCATTGCAGGAAACACCCAGGGTTTGCATTTCATCCCCCAGCGACCCGGTGCGCGGGCAGCCTGCACGCCCTGCCGCAGTCCCAGCACCGTCCCCGCTCCTCGCCCCGCCGGCAGCTCCCTGCTCGCCTGGACCATCCTGGGAGGAGAGAAACACAGTTTTTTTGGCAGTGACCCTGGTGATTCCCATGCCCTCCACAGCACATCACTAGCTAATGAAGCCGTCCCCTCTCCTGTCCCCCTCTCCTCACTCTAAGGAAGCCCTTCACTGCTCCCCAGTCAGCTTGGCGTTGCTAATGAAGATTTTCCCTTCTGCAGGGAGACCAGAGGGGTGAAGACGCAGGGGGTGGTCTCTGGGGGTTTCTGTGCCCACCCTAAGAGGTGGCAGCAGGACAGCGGTAGGCATCCGAGCCACCGGCTGCACCCCCCGGCTTGTGGTTGTTTCTCCCTCGTGGTTTTCAAAGCTGCAGGGACGGCTGTGACCACCCAGCCCGACTCTGGCCTCGACAGGGAAGACCCAGTCATCAGCTGCGTGACAGCAAGAAAAAGATAGGATGGAGTTTTAGCAGCAAAACCATCAGCTTCCAGCAAAACTCCTCTCCTTTCTCCCTGGAGATACTGGGGACTGGTGAATAGTGTCCCTATTCAAAAATCCCTATCAAAGTGTATTTCAGGGAAACTGAAGTGAAAACCTGCCTTTTCGCCCCACGCATTTGCAGAAGACCTCCGGTATCTGATCATTCACTGTTCTTTTCCGTGGCACTCCTGACCTGTGCGACCACCCGGGAACGCAGCGAGCCTGCGTGGAGGAGCTGCACACGTCTGTCCTCCCCGTGGGCTCACGCCCCACCTGTGTTCCCACTGCCTCAGCCCCCTCCTGCCCTCCGGTCCCAGCCCCGCTATGGGGACAGCAGGGATGCAGCGGGAGGGGTGCCTGTCCTCACCTCTGCATCATTCACTGGACCTGGAAACAAGATTTGTGACTGCAGACCTCCCCCCAACTCTGCGGGCAGCACGTACAGTGCAGATGGACTTTCAGACAGTTTAGCTGCACCCTCATGAACTTGTAAAAAATCAGATTTTTTTTCTTTCCTGTGGTCCATAATACATATAGATCTGGCTGTTGGCCACAGGAACAACAAAACACACACCTAGCCAGGCTGCCTTTCCTCCCAACCTTCAAAGTTGCTCCAAACCAGGAGGGTATTAAAGCTGTTCAACAAAACATCTTTAAGAGCTTTTAAACGTTAGCCTAGCAATGTATTTCCCTTAATTACATCCAAAGAAATGATTGACCTATTTGAGATGCAGTTTCAGAAAAAGTATGTCTAAAAGCATCACTCAGAGACAGGAGCTCGACTTGGAAAGTTTCAGCCAAAAGGCTCAAGATCTGGCAATGTTTTAAGCAATTGGGAACAATGTTTTAAAACGAAGCTGTCGGGCAACCTGAAGCACAAAGCCGTTCTGCCAGCTCCTCTTGTAATAAAAATAAATGATCATTTGTTGATTTCTGAACTGTAATATGCAGATGANNGAANAGANTAGATTATACAATGTCCTATGTCCTAAACTCCATCCTCATTTAAATTTTAAAGTCACTATAATACGCTGCATAAATATAAGGGTAAAAAAAATAGTTACTGATGATAGCAAAATTCTGAAGTTTTCAAGTGTGCAAAAAGCACAGGAATTCTGATTTTGACATTAATCAGGGAGTAGGCTCTGAGCACATCCGAGCTGTGACAGACACAGGATCATTATCTCCAGGCATGGCAGCAACTTTCACCTAACATGGAACTGTTGGGGCGGGGTGGAAATACTTCATTTTTCCAGTTACAGAGATATCAAAAATATTTAAAATGCATACAGTGACAGTAATGGTTGAAATTCGTTTATGGAGCCAATTACAAGACATTGAAGAAAAATTTTCAGGGTCAAACTGACCCTCGCACAGCCCAGCTGGGACGAATGGGCCCCTTAGCTCTGGCTGAGAGGGTGCCGGTGATGCCCAGGGCTGCTGCTGGGACGCTGGCAGCCTGCAGCCAGCCTTTGGCTGAGGAGCAGACCCGGTGTCTGCCAACGGTCACACTGAGCGTTCTGGCTCCTGCAAGCTCTGTGGAGTCTCTCTGCGGAAGCGTAGATATGGTCCCATCTCCATTTAGCCTCCTGTAGCGATACAGGTGCTTTAATGCTGCTGGAGCCCTAAGAAGGAGGAGGCGATGACCCAGATAACGTAGATGAGGGCCTCTCTTTTAATTTTTTCTCTTTCCAAGTCACAAAGTTTGTCTTGAAATCTCGGCATATACCTGACTTCCCTCCTAATTACTGCTATCTTAGCTACTATGCCAGTTTTAAATTGCAAGCTGAACTGGAATAAAAAGCAAAGGAAGTTTAATTAATTGGTTAATTAATTATTTCTCCCTCGTTTCATAAGAAGATAATATTCACAGGGACGAAACAGGGGCAAAGATAGATGCTGCAGCCCGTTCACTACTGCGGTGCTGGTCCTCATTGCTGGTGGCTGCCCTGCAGTTGTGTGCCCTTGAAATCAGAGGCTTTGCTCCTGATTCCCTCTCCTCAGTCCTCCCTCTACATGAAGGAGCTGTTAACCGAGCAAGGAGAGTTGCTCTGGAATTGGCAGAGGGTTTCAGGAGGGCAGCACTAACAGACAGTTTGGGAGGAAATAATCCCAGGGTAAAAAAGACTTTTTTTTTTTTTTAATTGTTTCTCAGCAGCCTGCAAGCAGCCAGGACTTCTGCTGAAAACATAGAAGTAAAGAAATCAGTGATGCCCAAGGAGAGATCTAGCCCTGGCAGACAGCCCCCTCCAGCTACCGAAGGCCGTTCTGAAATCTGCCCTGTGCTGGGCACAAGGATGTCCAGAACTTTGGTGAACTCACCCCTTTGCTCCAGCTTTGGGGGGAGCTGGAGAGAGGTGTTCGTAGGACATCCAGCCAGCAGGACACTGCCATAACCTCAGGGCGGTGAAACCAGCAATGATCAATGAATTTGGATAGATTCTGCCCAGCTGAAAAAAACCAACACCCTAAGTATATCAAGGGATGAGGTTGTATAACTGCATTGCAGCTAGCCGAGCTATCTAGGGAGATATTTAGAAGACAAAGTATTTGGAACACTGATGATCAGGGACTGAACATGATAGATCTTCAAATAGAGCTGGCTAATATTTTTTTCCATCCTGGTGACTTTTCAGTGCAGAGGCAACTTCTGCAGCAATGTGATTTTTCGCATGGAGACATACAGTAAAAAATGTGATCAACATTTTCTTGTGGTACTGCTAATAAACACTGCATTTCGTTTGCTGAACAAATGCATCAGCATCACATAAGGAGATTCACAAAACTCAGCTGCCGTGATGGACATATCAAGGTAGTCTCAAAACAAGTACACAGACACACACAGGCTTTGGAGCTTTTCAGAGAGGTCCTACCATGACCTTTCAGGGAAGAGCTGAAGATAACACCGTGAGGGCAGAGTCTGGGCTGAAGACACGCTAAATAGGCTAGTAAGCATGTACAGAGCATGCTTTATGAGAAAGAACTGAAAAGCTTTGTTATTATTCTGCAGCGAGCAAATGAGATGAACTGAGGAAGTTCAAGGTGAGAATGTGGGACAAGGTATGTGGCAGCAATGGAGGGTATGGGTGAGCCTACAGCCGGGCTGTGGACCAGATCTTGGAAACAGGTCAGGGGGAGCACATGGATTGTGTCTTAGGGTGAGAAAACATAGGGAAAATAGAGAATTTCTGACAGAACCCCCAAAAGGGTGACATTTGCTGAATTAACAAACGTCAGTTCAAAGTTAGGTGGAGGGCTGAGCAGTTTCCAGCTAAAGCATGATGGGACTGTGATGTGAGTGGTTTGAGGTTTGTGAGGGCTCTGGGAGCACAGGGCAGGGACCAGCCTCCTGCGCCGAGGCACATCTCCCTCCAGACCCCACCGTGGCCCCCATTGCCCCAGAACTGGGCTCGGAGCTCACTCCTTGCAGGATGAACCTTTTCCCAACCTACAGCCGACAAATATTTCTCTGATTGACACCCATCTGCTCCCATGCTGCTGTCCCACAGTTCCCAGACTCATGCTTCTCCTACTTCATTATTTTTCCCCTTTGTCTTTGGGGAAAAACCCCACCCTTTATCAGCTTCTGCTCTTTGTGGCGACACAAGTTTGTGTCATCTCTTCTTTTCAGGTGGCTCTGGGAGAGCCCGAGCCCAGCTCTGTGGGTGATGACCAGCCTGTCTGATCACAACACACCTGTAATTCCTGATTTGTCTTGAAACCATCCCAGCCTCACGTTTGCCTTTTCCGTGGTCACATTGCATACTGGTTCTTGTGCTATTCGTTAACAAAGATGTTAAATATGTGACTTTGGAACAATTTCCCTAGTGGCTTCCCTCCAGCCAGCCCTTGCACCTTTGCCCTGACTTGTCTCCCAAGTACCTTTTCAGACTGGTCCTCGTTGTCCCTTACTGTAGCTCAGATAATCTTTTGCTACATGATGCAGAATCAAAAGGTTTCCTCCAAAGTGAATAGTTAGAGGTACTACATTTCTGTACTGAGAGAATCACCTTTTTATTCAAAATTATCAGGTTAGTCTTGCACCATCTAGCTTAATAAACCCACGTCAAGCTCTAACCTCTTTTCATTTATCCCACTTTAATTCTTCTCTGTCCAAATTGGCTTTAACAGCTCAGATGCCGCAGGGATCAAACTAACGGGCTGGTAGGTGCCGGTTCGCTCTTTTCCTTTGCCCTGGGAACTCCCCTGCCTACTCTTTGTTCCTCCAGTGACATCTTCAGCTTAGTAGATTTATTTGAAATAATCATTACTGGCCCCGCAATTTGATGTTCTGGTTATTTTTAGATGTCCGAGGCTGAGATTATCGGGCACCCTGGCTCCCGTACATTGAGTCATTCAAAAGTTGCTTCTCCGTGGATGTGATCAGCTCTGTTTTCATACCCCCATTCACAGCAGCATCCTGCTGTTGCGTCTGCATTCAACATCTTCTTCATTAGTGAAGACTGACACAAAATATAGATGTAGCTTTGGGGATAGATCCAGAAGATCTTTAATCTTCACTGTTACTGATCAGCAAACCCCCGTATTTCTGTTCTTTTTATTCATAGCACGAATGAGTCCTTTGCAATTTGCTTCAAATCAGTTTGAACTCAGCTTGACTTTTACCAGTTCTCACTGTTTCTCTGCGCTTCCTGAGACTGAAATTGTAGGTTGATTTGCGGCTCAGTTCTTTCGTCCTGTTCTTGCAGCCTCTCTGTTTGGTCCTAACAGACTTTTGGATGAAGTTATTCATCGTGTTAAACCTGGAGCCCAATCCTCAGGATTTTTCCACTTGCTTTGGAAGCCCACACCAGACACTTTTGCATATTTGATTTCAACACGTTCCACTGCTCGCTCGCTTCTGGCCCTGAGCTGCTCAGGACAGTCATCTTAGTTCATTTGGCTTGTTATCCTCTGCCCTTTGAAATCAAGAGCCTTATCTGCAGGTAGTAAAGTGACCCCTCCATTTGTCTGAACTAAAATAATTCAGAATAAAGTGATTTATTAGTGGCTGGCTCTGCTTGTTAGTCACATCCAAATGTAATGCTGTATCACTCCCTGTTGATAAGAGTTGTGGAGAAGGTGTGTTGCCCGTCACAGGCAGGAACATCTGGGGTGGTCCAGCCTGAAGAAGCATATCGTGAGCTGCATCTCGCCTGCCAGAGCACGGTGCTGACTCAGATGGAAGATGTCCAGCCTCCCTGCTTGTACTGAAACCGCTCCTGTGTTAGGAACAAGAAATGACATTTCCCTTTGGTGCTTTCCAAGAAGAACCTGATTGAAGAGGCAGAGAAAGGACAGTCACTTGGAAGGACCAGAGAGGCGTACTCAACTTTTCTCAGAAATGCATTTCATGCCATTTTAAGAGGCTCACTATTTTTCTGCAAATAACAAAGATTGGGAATAGGATCTGAATTCCGAGATGCTCCTGATGCAACTTCTGTCTGCTAAGAGTGTGATCTAGGACAGGGGTGGACACCAGTGCAGTATTTTAGCAATGATAACAGAAAGGAAAACCTCCTCTCTTTCTCAACTTGCTTAAAAATCACAGCAAAGTGTCACAGCCAAACCCTATCATGTAAGAGTTTGTTTTTCCTGTGTGCCACCCCTGCGTCTCCACAGCCGGTACCCACTGGTGCCACCACACTCTTTGCCCTAGAGCCAGCTTGAACTATTCCATCTCGATCAATTTGTCTCAGCTACTTACATCAGCAACTCAGGAACACAAAGCCTCATCAGCCTTTTATCTGAAAATGCACTCATCTCAGGAATTTACCTGTGCTTTTTCTCTGTTTCTCCAGTGAGAAATTAATGTGTCTGTCAACAAGTGCCCTTCCATTAAACCTGCACTTGTTTATTTTAAAATAAAAGTAAGCTGCCATACCGAGCATAAAAACATGCAGTGTTTTATGTGGGAATCTGAAAGAATATTATATTAAAACGCACATTTCTATGCTTCTCTTCTGAATCTCATGAGACTCTTCCAGGGAGTTTCAGCTGGCAAATGCTTTCTTCTGCATTAATGTGAATCAAGCCTTTTCAACTATGAAAGTTTCTTCGTGTAATACACAACCCTTTCGTGAAATTTGCCTGAAAATAAACAATAAAATGGTTCTTTGGCCTGCCATCTCCTGTGTTGCTGCGGTGAAGCTGCAGTCACGCACCCTGCTCCACCAAGGCAGGGCTGGAGAGGTGTGGCCGAGTGCAGTGTCCTGATCCTGAGCTGGTGGAGAACCCCAACCCCGGGAGCAGCCCGATGGAGGGAGGGCAAAGAGGAGGATCCCACCGACCCCAGTGCATTCCCACTGCGGAGTGAACTGTCTGTGGGACAAGTCCCCGACTCCCAGTGAAATCTGCCTGGCTGGGGTGGTGTCATGAAATCTGAAAGATATCATCCACCGCCTCACGCAGGTGGCCCCACGCAGGGGTCTCCAGAGCTCCAGTTTCAGCCCCACTGTACGCAGAGCTGGGCTGGGGACATTCTGTGCTGCAGGTGTTAGTCTTGCCCAAAGATGACCCTATGCATGGTTCTGCTGGGGGTCTGCAGGTAAAAGATCTGTGACTCCTCAACAGCTCTTGCACACAGGAGGATAGCTGGAAAGACTGCCTGGGCCTCTGTTTTCTTCACTTTTACTTTATTTTTCTCTGCAAGGTAAAATATCAACTTTATTCTGATACGTACTCTGCCCTGTCCCCCTATTCAGGTCACCATCTCCAAATCCTTCTCCTGTGCAAATCAAACTCAAGTTGAAGAAAAGGATGGTGGGAGCCTGGATGCGCGGTGGGTCTCCTTGGAGCATGAAACGTGGGCGCTGGCTTGTCAGAAAATAGCTGTGATACGGATGTGTGTGTTCAGCCCGTGAGGCTGCTGTAATTAAAAGTCCTCACTGGGATTCTGGCTGACCCTTAGCTTTATACACACACGGATGTCAAATGTCAAACTGTCTCCCCAGCTCCAGCAGAACTGGCCTGATGAGACAGCCGCTAGTGAAAGTCGAGCAGTCTGTTGGGACATCTGGCATTCAGCATAATTGTTTATGAGACAAAACTTGCCAGAAGCAGCAGCAGGCCAAATTGGAAAGAACTAATGGCTAAATATTGGGGAATTATCTGGCTGGAGCAGTACGGCCCAGCCTGGTTAATTAGGAGCTTGCAATGAGTATAGAATTGCTGTTAATTTTAACCCACCGTGCCTTTCCTGAGGCAAAATAGTGAAAGTATCAGTATTATGTGATTTGGTAAACGGTGGAGGGGAATGTTTAATAACAGTGGATTTTCTTCTTTATCTTAAGTGCTTCACCCTTCATCTAGCAGACACACACCCACCCCAGCGAGGCAGCTAGGCTGATGGCAGCAAACACACCAGGATTCAGCCCTGAGTGCCTTTTCAGTGCCTTCTGCAGAAATTTTTCCATGGTATCAGTACTCCAATGCCTGCCCATTGCGGATGGAGCATCCCTGTCTGCTGCTGCAGGCTCCCAGCCCCATTATGGGTTGCCTCGGTCCCCTGGCGTGCAGCCCACCCCGGGGTTCCCTCTCTGCTGAGCAGGGACCAGAGCGTTGCTGCTGTGGGGAGAGCTGGGGTGGAGGGATATGAGGCCGGAGAAGGGAGGTGCATGTCGCAGGTGCTGCAGCGAAGGCTGTCTGGGTGGACAGGACAGGCAGGGGGCATCTCGGTGGGGGCCTGGGGCAAGGGGACTGCACTGGAAACAGGGGAAGAGGGGAAGGCCAGGGGCACTGAAGAAATGGGGATCCATAGGTGGAGGGGGTTTGGGGCAGAAGAGAGGTGCAATGGAGTAGGATAAGCTAAGGTGTAGGATGGGGCTCTGCAGTGGGCCTGGAGGCATCAGTTGCTGAGGCTGAGGGTACAAAGGGCTGTGTCAGAGGGGGCTGGTGTTACTGTGGACACTGGAGCGATCCAGTTCAGGGACTGGGACATGGACACCGGGATGCTGCCTTCACCTTGCACAAGGGGAATGGTAGTTTTGTGTGCAGGTGCCAAGGGAGTTTGGGTTGTATGCTGTTCCTCTGCTTACAAAGCAGCCACTTAAATGGGGTAGGAGGGCTTTGTTTGTGTTGTGTACCGGGAGTGTGTCCTCAGAGAGCACAGCTGGGTGCTGCTTTAGAGCGCCCATGGATGCTCTCCCCAACGAGCGTAACAGCTTTGGATTTTGCCTTCCTCAGTTTAGACCTTACTGAAACAGCTGTGAAGGCCGTGCTAGATGGTGAAGGAGCCTACTTTGTTCCAAATCTATGGTTTCCTTCAAACAGGAGTGCTGCAATGCAGAGGAACACAAGGGACACAATGACAAACACACTAAACAGCATCCTGTTTGCTCCATGGCTTAGACAGATGAGGGTTGTGACACTGCAGATACCAACCTATGAGCACACAAACTTGGTTCACTCCAACAAAGACTGGCCTGATGAGCGATGGAGAGCTCACCAAGCCTCAGCAATCCCTTTCAAGGCATTTCTGACTTTTGTATGATCTGTTCAGCCTCACCATTGCATGGAGGGCCTTGTTTGTTTGGCAGCTTGATGACAACTCAGGTCAGGCTGCTTTGAGTGAAATCTTCCAGCTCTTTAAAGGTGATGACATATTCTACCCTCAGATATTGTGTTACGCATTAACCCACAAACGGTACCAATTCCCAAAGAGCAGAGGTGATTCTGGCAGATGACTGTAATAAGACTAAAACCATCTCCAGCTATTGTTAGTAAGAAACCACCACAGCCTGGGAGTCCATTCCCTCAACAAGCCAAATGAAGTCAGTCTGGATTTTGGACCATTGCCTCTGGATACTTTCCATGGAAACGTTCAAGCTTTCAGCAGGATCTGGGGCATAGCTTGGCAAGAGAAACCTGCACTTCTATTTCGCTCTATGTGTTAGCACTGATTTGGGCAATCAGGCTTATATCTTGGCCAGTTCTCCCATTTCATAGTTTCATATCTTGAATTTCAATGTTCTCAAACTGCACCCAGTGTTCCTGAACTGTAGCTTTGATCTCCTCCGGAAATGCCTGGATGACCGTGACTTCAATATCAGAGAGTGATGTGCATCAATGCAGTATCACAGGAGGATGACACTGATTGCTTTCTTAACTCAGGCATGTGACATTCCAAATGTTCATGAAAGTTCCATAAGTCACTCAGCAAATTCATCCTCTGTTGAACTTATGATCAAGATGTTGTCCAAGTATGCCATGATGCATGAAATTACGAAAAGCGGAGCTGCTATGAAAAGTTGAAAATTTCCCTTTAACAGAGAGTTCAAGTAAGATCTTGGAAGCAATACAAAGGCCTGAGACAGGAGGAACTCTATGTGCAGGACCAGGTCTGCTGCCCCATCATGTGGCATCTGCCACGTGCTAACATGCATCCTCCAGCAAAGGCATCTTTTACCTTCCTGTGGTGTGTCTGGTCCTGGCCGGTCTCAAAACCAAGCACTTCTTTTGAACCACCTGAGTAATTCTTACTGCACGTAGAACATTTATATGGACAACAGAAAATAGAGTGAGTGTTGTAATGAACTGCACTTTCCATATTATTTGTGGCAAAGTATTTTTACTGGAAATTTCAAAACATGTCTGGTAGGACTTCACTTGGCTCCTGTATCTGCTGAAGTGAAATAAAATACTGCGTTTTTACTAATAGCTGTGAAAATTCTTAGCAGGTGTTAATAAGTAGGAGAAAAATCTTTTCTCTCTTTTTCCCCCTCCAAATGAATAAATGATTATGTCAGAATTTAAAGGAATTTAGGAACTAAAAATGCAGAAAGATGCTGGGTAGGATTTATGGAAACACCTCGGTAAGAAATAAACCTTTGCTCCCCTTGAAATGCATTTCTTGTGGGTGCAGCGGTACAGCTGCATACATTTTGTACAGTTTGTACAATGCTACATTTCTTCTCAAATATTTAAAAACCTGTTATGTTGTTTGGAAAGCTCACTCAGGGGTATGTCATTTTAGCTTTTCATCAAGCTCCAGTGCGTATATTTGTTAGTATACATGTTAAAACAAGCAAGCATTCCTCATTCGCCTGGCATCAGTCAGAGATGGAGAATTTTTAGCTCTCCCTCCTGAGCAGAGCAATCTCAGAGAGCCTCCACCGTTGAGTTACTGGATGACCTGGATCAGGGTGAGTTGTACTGGCAGCATTTTCTGCTCCAAATTGTCCTGCCTTGCAAGCAGCAAAGAGAGGAGCCGAGAAGAGGAACAATACCTGTGCGCAAGGCTGGATAGAGGGTTTAGAGCTGAAACACAAAGACTTCTACAAAAACTTGTCTGTTTGCACCCTCAAAAGCCAGAGGTGCCAGCACTTTGCAAGATGACTGACCATCCAGGTCAGGACCAACCAGCCTGCTTTTAACAACAGGAGACGCAAGTTTCTTCAGCAATTTGGGCTCAGGAAGACTCCATATGCCTAATCAATACACCTCAATGGCAGGTCAATACTCCACATGTGTGTGCTTACGCTTACTGATACGTCCTTGCTCTGCTGTCACGTGGGCCAGGAACACTGTCACTGGTAAATCATCAGCAATCACCAATTTAGAAAAATTAGTGAAGGAAGCTGCCTGTGATCTGCAGTAGACAAGGGGTCAGAGCCCTTGGGAAACCACCTGCCTGCTCGTCCTGCCAGGCTCCGCTCACCCTGGTCTCCAGGATCCTCGTGCTCTTTTCTCACAGTGACAGACAGGGTGGACCTTGCTAAGACAGGGGAGAGGGTGTATGGATGCCCCTGGTGAGGGCAGACCAAGGGGACAGCTTGCCTGGATAAGGGAAAACCACTCAAAAATTAATTAAATGCATAACATACACAGAAAATTGGAAGATGCTATGAAATGAAAGCAAAGGGTACTGGGATAGGTGGAGTTGAGAGCTGGAGGATCTGAACATGCCCTGTGAGTTTTATGAAGATGACCAGGGTCTTTGAAGGCCTGATGTTAAAACCAGGTATTTCTCTCTGTAGAGGTGAGTCCAGCTGAAGTGGAAGCTGGGGTGGCAGGAGCGCTGGCTGTGAATCCCACACGAGGTTTTGCAGAGAGACAGTCCAGATGGCCGTCCAGAGCCCTCCTCACCCGCCTGTGCCCAGCTGAGTCTGTTTCCTCCGAAAACATTGCCTTTTCCAACAGCCTCCCCCAGCCATAAAACCATCCTCAGATATGGGCCTCGCTGGAGGTCCCGATCATCCTTCGTATTTGGGAATGCTTGTGGGGCCTTGCTTCGTGTCCAGGGCATGGGGTACTGCTGAGGGTAAAGGAGGGGACAGAGGCTCAGAAGACACCATCAGCCTGATCTGGTGTGCATCCCCCAAACACAGCCCTCGCCCCAGGCGCTGAGTGCTGCCCCGTGCAGATTTCTTAATTACTGGTTCTTCAGACAATTTTTAAATGGCCTTCAGCTCTGTGCAGGTGAGCTGCAGGTCGCATCCCACCGGCAGGGATCGGCACCACCGGTGTGCACCGGTGCCAATGGGGACGGCTGTCCCTGCGTGGCTGCGGCGAGCGGGGTTCCTGCTCGTTTCCCACATCATGGGCGTCGGGAGCCTGGCGTGGTTCAAATAACTGTGATTACAGCCTTACATCTTCAGTGATTCAATTAACAGCCTGATTAGTAAGATACTATTCCATTTTATAATTAGATTAATGAGAGCATTCATTCAGAAGTTGTTATCTCACTTAATAATGACCTCACTGATTATTCTATCTCCTTTAACTGAGTGACTGATTTTGATTAAAATAAATATAGCTCACAGCACCTGGAAATTCATTCTTCTGTTTAGAAGGAATCTGATAGAAAGAGATTCCCTTTTAAGAATTCCTTGAGAGCGATTAAATATTTTGGTCCTCCTGAGGCTGAATTTTCATGTTTTTAAAGATGACATTTTTGAAATATTTGATGATAAAATATTTATTAAGACTTGTATTTATGTTTTCAGTACATCTGTTTCTACTTTGACTGTTTGAACATCATTTAAGCAGAAATATATATTTGCATGCTGAGCTGATTTAAAAAAACACCCGCAAGTGCTTATACACACACACACACGTTTGCACATACACATAGACAACTGACTGTTGAACTTCACTATTCACTTAATCCTCTACCTTACATAATGATTTCTGATTTAGGAAAACACACTGCCATCAGTCATTTAGCCAACTGAGTTTAGCAGATCCCTGCTGCTTATGATGTTATTTTGTATATTAATCTATTTTCTAAAAGCAGTAAGAATTAGAAAGCACAACTGCTAAACAATTTAATAAGAAAAAGGCAACCAGGCAGGCGAATAGAGTTAGCAGCCTTGTAGGAAAGGCAAAACATGTCTGATTACCACAGTACAACAATTAGTGGCAATCACAGAAATTGAGCTGGTTTGGACAACTTCAGTGGCGTCAGCAGCAGAGTGAAGGTGAACGTGACCACTGACAGCACCTGGTTCAGGAGGCACTGTCGGTCCTTCACAAGACAGAAACCGCATTTAATCAAAAAATATCTATCTTTTTCAAAGACTGTCTGGTCTGGGAACAAGCAGCCCCTGAAGGAAGATCACCTGGGCTGATCTGCTCCTCTTGTTCCCATGGGAAGGGACCAGCAGTAACCAGATTTTTCCCGTGGCTCGAGGGGACTCGGTGCCCCCCGTTTGCAGCCGTGATGGTGGGATGCTCAGGGGCATGGGGGGATGACACCCTGCTTGCTCCACGCTTCACCCCTAACTGCTGAGGCCTCGCTGCGCCTCAGCATCTGCCCTGTTGTGTTTCAATCCACACATATGATATTGTGGGGCGGGTCACTAGGCTTCTGCAGTAAGTCATCTTTGGAGAACTGCGTGGTTTTGCTCTGGTTAAGAAGAAATCACATCAGAGCTCAGCTGTGCAGGCTGGCTCTGCTGGCAGAGGGAGCGGGGGGAAACACAGACCTTTGCTGGAGTGGAACACGTGCTTGCAAAGATACAGGAATAAGTAACAGCCAGAATCAAGTTGGGTTAGTATTTAATGAATTGATGCCGCCAGTTTTCTCGAAAGGCAGCCACCAAGTCGCTGTCAGCCTGATGATGAGGGGACTGGAGCATCTCCCCTACGAGGAGAGGTTGAGGGAGCTGGGCTTGTTCAGCCTGAAGAAGAGAAGGCTGCTAGGGGACCTTATAAATGCTTACAAATATCTGAAGGGTGGGTGTCAGGAGGATGGGGCCAAGCTCTTTTCAGTGGTGCCCAGTGACAGGACAAGGGGCAATGGGCACAAACTGAAGCAGAGGAAGTTCCGT
>Ga0065711_1009573_pt1 | contig 14199 bp, 14 predicted proteins | sample Hoacrofraction12_FD_59098 | JGI IMG/M metagenome (GOLD analysis project Ga0065711, IMG submission 59098) | Hoatzin crop microbial communities from Cojedes, Venezuela - Epithelial fraction 12 v2 (version 2) | ecosystem: Host-associated > Birds > Digestive system > Esophagus > Crop | place...
TCCTGTGCAGCCTGCTGTAGGTGACCCTGCTTCGGCAGGAGGGTTGGACTGGGTGACCCACAGAGGTCCCTTCCAACCCCGACCATTCTGCGATTCTGAGGTGGAAATCTCTGATGGCATCAGCACAAGCATGGCTGGTAGCCCTGGTCGTGTGTTTCGATCCAGAGCAGCTCAGCATCCCTCCCCTGCTCATTTGCAGCACGCACGCTGCGAGGTGCAGCAGTTGTAGCCGCTGGTGTTTATTCTGGGGCTCGTTTTGACATCTGCATCCCCCTCTTTGCCTTCTGTCTCCTCCATATCTTCCAGCAGACACGGGTCCAGAGGGACATTTCATATAGCAAGGAGATTTTTAGACAAGGAAGAATAACTTCCTCTTGTTTTTTGTGCTTAATGCCACAAGAATAGCTTCAGAACTCATTTTGCTTGAAAATTAGTTTTCCCTGGTTGAGCAGGGGGTGGTGGGGGCGGGCGGAGGAACTACCTCTGCTTGGTTTTCATTCTTTGCCCAGCGAATATTTCCAGGCCTCTGGGTTTTATATGTTAATTTTCAGCTTAAAGGTTGTAACGCGTTGCAATATGGCGAGGCGACAAGGGCGGTGTGACAGCTTCCAGGCTGCTCGTGCTCATTTTATCTGCAAATGGTTGAATTTGCAATGTGTAATGATATCTGTAAGGCAGTTAGCAGCCAGATAAACATCAATTTTATGGCTGGGGAAACAGAAGGGGCGTTGCACAGAAAAACGAGAGGACCTGAATACTGAAAGCTCTCTGACCTCCTTGATGCTGTTGGGTTTAGCTCTTGTGTCTCCGTTGGCCCTCGTGCATCCCAATCCCTTTTTGTGTCTCTGTTGGCCCTCGTGCATCCCAATCCCTTCCAGTGACTGGTCGAGATCGGTGGGATGATGTGGCAGAGCCTGCCGTGACAGGACGCAGGAGCAGCACAGCCTTTCCTTTCGGCGTGGGGGATGCCAGTAGCAAGGGCTTAGCATTCACAGCCAAGAGTTGAGAGGTTTTGATGAGATGGGAATGAAGTAAGGCAAAGAATTCAAAGTTTTTTGGGGCTTGCTTTGTAGTAGGAGCTCACGTGGGAGGCTGGAGTTACCTTTCCATCGCAGCCAGACTGGGGACATCTCGGTACAGATGTCCTTTGATTTTCACAAATAATAGATTTGTGCAGCTCTGCTTCTTCATTGGATATGGTGCAGGGTGTAAAATGCTTTTTCTTAACTTGTGGTATGCTGAATGCCTCTGGAATGCAATTAATATTCTTGCCTAAGCCTCAAAAAATCATTAGGCGGGTCTGGATGTTGCTGAACGTGATTGCGTGTGTGCGGGGAGGTGGTGGGGAGGGATGGCTCAGCCCCTCGAAGCTGGAAACAACCCAATGCAGGGCTGAAAGGTGCGAAACTGTTGGTGACGACTTCAGCACACAAACTGGCGATAGGAAAATGTAGACAGCAGAGCCGGGCTGTCTGGCTCAAATCCACACGATGGAGCTAATGAAGCGGCTGCGGGTAGGAGCAGATGTGATCTCAGCAGCTTGGGGAGCCACCACCTTCCTCCCACTGGGATGTCCCCAGCCTGGGAAGGCCCCAGCTGCCACCCCCAGCAGGAGCAGGAGCTCTTACCACTCTGTCCCTGTAAGCCTGGCAGGAGTGATCAAGCTAATTAGTTAATTAGCTGGCATTGAGGCTGAGGGAGGGGTAAGGGGCTCTCTGCATGCTGGTGTGGGTGCTCAGCCTGCCTGGGAACCTGGCAACCCCGGGTTTCCTGGGTGGTTTGAGTTTTGGTGGTCTGTGTGACATGGAATACGCTGTCAAACGTCTCAAACACTGGCAGCGTGTTCAGGGCTGCTTTTTTCACTGCATAGAATATTTAAGGAGTTTTCGCGTTTTATGTAGCTCATTTACCACTTGCATTTTCGCCCCACAGATGTGATGAGAGATGAGCTGGTGTCAATTTTTTTTCTCATAGGTGTAGCCAGCCCTTTCAAACTCCCCTGTGCTGTGACATGATGCTTAACACATCTCCACAAAAAAAGCATGTGGATACACCTCGCATTTCTATGGGGCTAAAGCTTGGAGATGAAGAAAGCTTCCCATTGATGCCATTAAAAAAAAGTAATCATCTCATCTCAGAACCAATTAGAAACAACATAAATCACGTAAAAATAGCTTCCAGTACTGAAGCTGCTTGGATTTTGCCTCTTAGATTACAAAGATTTCTGATAAGGCTTGGCTAATTACTTTCACCCCTTAGGTTTGGTGTGGGGGGGACTGGCCCAAGAGTCCGGGGCTGGCTGTGAGCGGAGCCCCAACACGCTGCTCAAACACCCGGAGGGCATGAAGAAAAATATTTTCCACCTAATCTTGTTACTGTGACAACAGCAGTGAAGCCTTTTAAAGTGGAAAAATACGATTTTTTTAAAGAGATATTGCTGTCCCTTCAGCTCTGTCTGACAAATGCTGTCTACAGCGCGTGCTGCCAGCTTTGCCATAGTCCTGCAAGCTGGATGGCAGTCCTGTGGCACAGAGCTTGGGTTTCCAAGAAAGCTATGAATCCTTTTAAAATAGAAATTTCTTGGCTAGAGGCGATGTGGTCAAAGGGTTATCCTTTTCTTTCCATCCTTCTAGCCCATCTGGTCATTTTATCTCTGTTTTTAGTTCCTTCACTTTTCATTTCCCAGCACCCTCCCATAGCTCTCTCCTTCTCCAATGCACTTTTCTGCTTTTTCTTTCAAGCTGGTGTTCCCCAGCTGTCTGTTTTAAGCCACTTTTGCTCAAAGCTTGACATTGCTGGCAGTGTTTCTTATGCCTCCTTCTCTGACATGGACCAGTACAGCATCTACACTCATCTCAAACACCAACATCACAAGTTGCAGCTGCTTTTATGCAAGTCAAGCTCTCGAGTCTTCCTCGCAAGCCGAATCCCCCAGGTCTGGCTGGCAACGGCAGCCCGAGGAGCTGCGGCTGCTCTTGGCCTCTTCACCTTGCAGGTTCCCAGTATAAATTTGTCTGGTTGCTAGAAAATGGGTTGGAAACATCCAGCAGTCACCTCTTGGCTAAAAACCTACAATTATTAGCCAGCAGCCAAGTGGAAGTACGATATATATTTATACATGAAAAAAGTGGGATGCTCATGGTCCCTAGGGATCCTTTCCAGCTTTCCCAGAAGACCTGACCTGTCCATAACAGACCTTTTACTTTGTTCAAAGCCTCCCAAAGCTTTGAAGGGCAGCTACAAAATGGATGGGAGATGCTTAATTCCCTTCCGCCAAAGCGGCTTGGCAGCACAAAGACAGCGCTTCCCTGGTCTGCTTTTCTTCCAGTCGGCTCTGGGTGCGGCTGAGTGCTAAGGATATTTTTTTATTTGAAACCTTGAATTCTGCAGAGACCGAGCGCTTGTTTCATAGGATCACCAGGGAAAATTTCTCACTCTCCCAGTAGGGTGGAAATTTCAAGCTCTGAAGCTATAACATATGCGGTCTTCCACCACAATGCAAAGAATATGATCCTGCCTGTGAATCCAAATCAATTGGTGTTGCCTTGTCATGGTGGAGGTAATCTGGGGAAAGCCATGACTATGAGGGTATGAAAAAAGAAGAAAAAAAAAAAAAGAAAAGCCCTTTTTCTGCTGGTCATCCCATGTTCCTCGATGCTGCCCTTGGGCTGAAATCTGGCTGCTGGCACTTGGCAAATGGTGGCTTCAGGGGTTAGGAAACCCTGGCCAGGGGGGAGAGGGTGGCACGTTGCTAGGCTGCTGGGTGGAAGATGCTGGCTCCTATATCCAGCTTTTACTGCGATTTTCTATAATGCTGTTTGCTCTAATTCTTTTTAGGTTTTAAAGGATCCTGGGGGAGTTTGGGAGAGGGTCTCCAGGCATGAATGCCTGGTCACTTCTAGGATGAGGCCATTACTGCACTATAAGGACTTGGACGAGGCAGTGATGGGTCTGACCCCAGCTCCATCCCATCCCAATTCTGCTCCGGGCAGCGGCTCGAGATGAGGCGTCTGGGTCCGGATTAACCCAACAGCTCAAGTTTTATTTATTACTATTTAGAAAGCATGAGGATGTATAGAGGAGGATACTTATGACATAAAAAAACCCTCAAGGGATAAATATCTTTTTTTTGCACTCGGAGGGCTGCGTGCTCCATTGCTCTTGTGAGAGGAGGCACAAATGACGAGGAAGGTAACCCTCAGGGATGGAGAGAGCGGGACAAACCCCTCCCGGGAGTCGTCGGTCAGGGCGGAGAAGCGGAGGCTGCCCTTTGCCCGCCGCGGTGGCCGGCGGCACATGTGGCAGTGGACTTTGGCAGCAGCACCCAGGGAGCGGAAGAAGGGCCCCGGGGGGCTCCGAGCAGGTGTGTGCGGCTGTGGTGGTGGGAAACCCCCCCGGGACGAAAATTAGGGCGACAGGAATGATGGGTGTCCGGATGCTTGTGCCTGGGGGCTATTTAGGGCAAGGATTTAACCCTGATTTCGCCTAGAAGGGGCACAAACCAAGCTGCCTCTGTTCAGACAGGAGCATGTGGTCCCCCCCAGCCCTGAAATGATCCCGAAATGCCTTAAATGCTAGGTGTGAGGGGGGTGACGAGTGGTTCAGACAGCGTCTCACCGTCTGCCTGCGTCAGGGAGGTTCGTGAGTCTTTGTGGGGGCAGTTTGGGTACCGATGCTGCAAGAGGAGACGGGGTGGGGGCGGGGGCTGAGGGTGGCATCCCCCTCCCCGGCAGCTGGGGCTTCGCCCACGCCTTGTCCTGGGCTCTCCTTAGGGTTTCCTCTTCTGCGTGGGACCTTTAGAAGTAAATCAGGTGGCCGCTTGAGCTGCTGTATCCTTGCTGGAGCTGAAAGGCAGGAGGAAGTATCTGCTTCCACCCCATCTCATAGCTCGCGTGAGCAAAGCTCCATTTCTCCCTGCCTCCATCCCTGCGCGTTTCTTTGAGAATAACTCTCCTTGTCCTGCCCATTGCTTTGCCAATGCTTCTTCCCCTACCACGTATAAAATGGGGTTTCACTGCCTCGTCACAGAGGTAAAGCCTATTTGTCACCTGCCTGGGGAGGCTGCAAGCGGTGCTGCTTTGCAGGGCTGGCTGGGGGTGCAGGAGGACGCTGCCTCTCGCTCCAGGAAGAGACAGATGCCTGTTGCTTTCAGAAATGGACCGGTTTATCCTGGTGTTTTATGGGGAGCTTCAAGCTTAGACAGGTGTGGAGATGGCTTTTCCTCGTCTCTGGGCATTTTGGAAAGGATGCTGGGTTTCCAGCAAGCCCCCAGAAGCGGAGAGCAGGTGACAACAGGCTTCATGGGGGACTTTGAGCAGGGTGAAAATCTGCTGATCAACCACACTGTGGTTTATCTCATTGCTTACAGGCCACTACAGCCATTTGGGATTTGACCCCCCACCCCAAAACCAGAGAGGGTCTTGCTGCCAAGCTCGTGATGGACACCTGGTCCCCGTCCCGGCCACCCCATCCCCGGGGATGGCGAAAGGCTCACCATGGGCCCCCACCACAGCCCAGGTGGCAGTTCCTCCGCGCAGGGCCCCCGCCTCACCCCAGCTCCTGGGCTGTGGGCCATGTCCCCGGCCACCCCTGGGACCACGGCCACCACCCCTGGAGGGATGCCCGCAGACCGGCTTCACGGGCTGAGCAGTGCAAAAGCGGCTTCCCCAACAGGCCGTACTCCAGGTGAGAGCTGCCTCCCCCTGCCGTGCTCCTGCTGAGCTCCCCTCCTAGTGAACCCTTTTAAAAGAAGATTTGACCACTTCACCGTTCTTGTGGGGTTGCGAACCGGGTGCTGCCCTCATCACGGTGCGGGCAAAGTGGTGAGCATCCACCAGCCGCAGGCTCAGAGAGGCAAGGAGCGATTAGGTGATGTCCAGATGTCGCAGCAGCCGATAACGTCTATATTTAAGGCTGCGCGGCAGTTGCAGCTCCGATTTCTTTGTACAGCTGTGACTTCTGTGGTTGCCGTTTTACAGGCTTCATCTCAGTCCCGAGGTGCGTTTTTCTTGAAGGTTTGATTAAATGCAGCTCTTTACCAAGTGCAAGGTGAACAATAAACATAAAAATGTTAATAGAGGAGCAAAAGGGAGCTTGCAAGCTCAGCTGCTGAAACAGCGGAGGGTGGAAGGATGAAATGCGGGCTAGAGGATGCTCCCGGTGCCAAGAGCTTCGAGCGCTCGAGCAAACGTGGGTTGATCTGCCTGAGTTATTGCCCTTGGCGAGTGCTGGGGTGAATGCTCAGGGTTCAGTGCTGAGGCTGTGCGGTGCTCTCCTGGGAAGGGGAGGCTGCTGTGTGAGTTGTGAAGGGTTCGGGTATGTGGGTGGCTTGGGTCTGGGTTCGGCTGGGCTCTGGCGCAGGGGTGAGACCTGCTGAGCCATGTAGTGGACATGGCGGCTCCAAAGCTTGGTGGAGAAGGTGCCTTTGGGGGGCCTGTCCTAAAAGGGGAGTGAAAGTTGATCCCTGTGACAAGTCCACATCGCTGAGTTGAGATTGGGCATCTCCGGAAACTGCAGTGCACAGCTTTCTCGTAGATGAGGGTGGGAAAGGATCCAAACCTCCTGCTGCTCCTTCCAGGCATGATCCTGGAGCAGCTTCTGGCCCTGCTGCTGAGCAGGGGACCTGGCTGTATTTCCATCACCCTTTCTGCCTCCAAAGGTCCTGTCTGGGGCACGAGTCTAACCTGAGACGTTGTCCAGAACCCGCAGAGGTGCCTTTTCTTTCTCAGACTGAGTGTGTTGTTTTGTGTTTCAGGCAAGGATATGAAGACCCCCACTGGCAGAATCCAGCAGCCAGCTATGGGGATGACTACACCTACCAAAGCCAGCAGTGGCAGCCGGTGGCCTGGCAGGGTGACAGAGATACGGGCTTCTCTTTTGGGTCTGGGCATGGAGGTAGCTTGCTTGCAGGAGAAGAGGCGATGCTTTGTCCAGGATCGGTTCTTCTCCCAGAGCTTGCACATCTCCAGGGCTTTCTTCTGCCCACACTCCTGGGCCATTGGTGCCATTCTCCCCGTACAACACTGCCCTCAGTTTGCATTTGAGAAATGTGAACAGGAACTAGGTGCACCCAAGGGAATGTTTGATATTGATCAGGGTGGCCAGGGCCTTGCTTTTGCTGTTTCTGGAGTTCCTGGGCTGAAGAAAATGGGAGGGAGGAAAAAAGAAAGGAGTTCTTTTGCAACTTCATTACAGCTTGTTGCTCTGGAGGGGCAACGCTAAATCTTAATTCTCTCCCTAGACCAGAGACGGGGAGAGCCTTATGGCAAGAGCACCANTTACTGGGACCAGCACTACTACAGGGGTTACCACCCCAACCTGGCCACAACCCACCCGGGGCAGGACAGGTAAGCGTGGAGGGTCTGTGCGGCAACTGGTGCCACCATCTACTGCAGAATTAAGGCGTTTGTGGCTGGTGCCAAAAATCTCTGACCTTCAGGGTGTCTCCTTTTGCTCCCTTCTGCAGGACACAGACATACAACTCTTATGAGGAGAGATATGTCTTGTCTGCCCGGCCTGAGCGGGCAGGGGGAGAAACCCTTGGCAGCGATTCAGGGGAGGCCGGTGGCCAGCCCCGAGAGGTAACCTCGAGACGGGCAGGGGTGGAGGACAAAGGCTGGGGGATCTCCCAGAGATTTTGGGAGCAATCCACGAGTCCCTTCTCCAGCTGGGAAAGGGGCTGAGGAGAAAAGGGTTGCTTGGCTATGTTGCACTTGGTGCTGAACAGTCTCTGGGGATTATTAGTGGGTTATTAGTATTTATGAACTCTCCATCTGCTGGGCTGTTGCCCCCCCCTAGGCATGGGGCTGTACACTGCTCCCACACAGGGCGAAGAGCAGGACAGAGATCCAGGCTTGGTGGGATGCTCTCCTGCATCCTCCCTAGGCAGTGGAAAGCTGTGTGTTGTTGTCAGCCCTGTCCTCCAAGTCCTGCTCCATCACACTTGTGTCCTGGTTGCTGTGTTTTCCCAAGAGCGAATTAAAAGCTGCTGTGCTGGTTTTGCTCCTGGGCAATGTTTTTTCAGGTTCCCAAGCCTTATGTGCTGGCTGTGCTGAGGAGTCAATGTTGGGGCTGCACTGGTGGCTGATGTAAATTACAAGCCATTGGGTATGGCCAGTGATGAACCGAAGATGCTGAAGGGCGTGAGCTGCTCAGATGGGAGTCAGCCGTGCTGTGCTTCTCCTGCTGAGCACTTTCAAGGAGCAGCAGAACCTGTCCCACTGCTCTGGGAGCAGAAGAGTGGCTGTCTCCCGAATTTCTCAACTAGGTTTGTGTTTTCTCCATTCCTCACAGCCCTTGGGCCAGCCCAGCCTGCTCATGCAGTACCGTGAATCGGGGCTCAGCTCCAGCAGCTATGAGCTCAGCCAGTACATCCGTGATGGTGCCGACCACTATGACCCTGTGCTTCCAGGGAGCTGGAGCCCGACACAAGGAGGTGAGGCGTGATGGAGCCCTGGCCCCCTCTGAAAAAGGGGGAGCAAGGAAATAGATGGCTGGTGTTAGGAGATTTGCTGTCTCGCAGCTTGGTCCTTTCCTGGAGAAGGTTGGGAAAGGACCTGGTTGCGTCCTCCATAGTGTAGGTGATGTGGGGTCAAGGTGAGGGGGCTCATGGTGGCCTGTCTGTCATTGCAGGGGTGCCCTTGGTGTCTACCTCATCCCTGGTGGTACCCCTCAAGTTCTCGCTCCCACACGTGGCGGTGTGCTTTGGAGCTGGAGGGCAGCTGGTTCTGGTGTGTCCCCACCGCCCTGCCGAGGGCCAGCTAGCCCATGTCGAGCTGCACAGCCTGGAGGTATGCCAAGGCATGGACTTTCAGTGAGCCCATCTGGGGCTGGCCTGATTGCTGGAGTCCAGCTGCTGAATTTGCACTTGTTTTGTAGGTAATCCTTCATGACACTGAAGAGTTGGAGGAGCTACAGGCCTTCCCGGGGCCCTTGGCCAGGTATGCTGCAAGGGCAGGTCCAGGAGCTATGTCCTCCTGGTTGTGCTGGCATGGCTGGCCCGGGAGCACCTCTCCTTTAGGAGGAGACAGGGACTCAAGGCAGATTTTGGGGTCCTCATGGTTTCGAGATAACTGCAAAGACAAAATCTAGGTTCAGATTTGGACCTCAGCCCCTTTTCTGCGGTGTAAGTTGGTTTGGATTAAGGGAGATGGTTTTTTTAAATATTTGTAGGGTGTGGGTTTAGTGTGATTTGTATGTCTGACTATTTTGTGCTGATATCCCAGAAAACTGATTTTTGGGGAGATCTCTTTGGATGTCTACAGCCCTGGGTCAACCTGCAGTTTAGCTTTTCCTAAGTTTTTTTGTGCCCTGATACTGAGCATGGCAGGGTCAGATCCAGCGTGAGCCTGGCGATGGTTCATGGCCCACTGCATCAGGCTGTCTCTGTATCGTACTGGTTACACCACTGTGTCTTCTGCTCACTCATCACCAAAGCAGGGAGACAAAATGTGTGTGCAGAAGGAGGAAAACCGTTTAGTGAGCAGAAGAGCTGTGTGTGCCCAGAAACTGAGTAGAAGACCTGGAGATTACTGGTTGTGCCAAAGGGGACATTGGGAATCTCCGTATGTTAAGTTGATGCATTTGGGTCAGGATCAGCATGGATCAGTCCCTCTCCCCTGGCTGATCTTGTGTCTCAGCCACCCTTTCTTTCCAACTGTCTGATTATTTTATTATGAGGCAGCAGTTCTGCCTGGCTTGTACAGAGCTTAAATGTTCCTGCTTCTGTTTCAGACCCAAAGGGTTTATGTGGTCACAAGTGTCCTTTTCCCTGCACTGTGCCAGTGAAATACAAGATACTGTCTGTATGTGGGCCTGTTCCTGCAGACTTGGACATCCATTTTGCTCTAAAAGCAAAGCAAAATGGAGGTTCTTTGCAGATGGATGGGTGAAAATATTACCAGGAGTGCAGAGAGAGGGTTTGACATGCGCTCTGCATCCCTGAAACGCACAAATCTGCGAAGTCATAATAATGATAGAATTCAAACATTTTTGAGCATGGTGTGGCCAATGTGGTAGGTGGTCATTGGCACTGAGGTTCGTCTCTCCTCCACCTCTCACTTTGAGTCTTTGGCATCCCCATCAGTGAATCTGAGGGATGCTTTGAGTCTGATGTCCTGGATTGCTTTGCCTTGGGTTTCTTTTGATGCCTTTCTTTGCGGCTGTAGGGAAGATCTGCACAAGGTGGATGTGATGACGTTTTGCCGGAAGAAGATAGCCATGAGCTGTGATCTCTCAACACAGAGAGGCAGAGATTCAGCTCTTCTCTGGAAACTGCTGGTCCTCCTCTGCAGGCAGAATGGGGTAGGCGTCCCATGGCAAGGGGCTGACCCTTTTGGTCTTAGAAGTGAGAAGAGTTATATGCCCCTTATGTGGCTCTTGATTCAGTTGCTGCTTGCAGGGGGTTTACCTTAAAAGCACCCTGTTCCCGCAGTACCATCAATTGGTTTGATACTGCCTGGATGTTTGGAGCAAACCCTTCTTTGTGATTGCTCTTCATCCTTGTGAGCTACCAGCAACCCGATGCTATAGTGCCTCTGAACAGGACTGTTGTCTCCTCCATCGAGGAGCCAGCCCTTAACCCAATGAAATCCACCCAGTCTAATCTGTGGCTGCTTGCTGGAAGCAGATGAATAAGATCTTCAGAGCGAGGGCTGTGAAGGTCTCACTAGTAGCGTTGAATCCTTTGCCCTCTAAAACTGCATGCTGTTGGCCAAGGCTGGTCTTGCTGAGGAGATGTGCTAGTAAGAGGACATGAGTGTAAGGGTGTCGAACTAGAAGTACCATCAGCCTTCACTCACGAGGCAACCTCCATGGGTCTTGCTCTTCGCCTTTCCTCTCGCAGTCCATGGTGGGCTCGGACACGGCTGAGCTGCTGCTGCAAGACTGCAGGTGCCGGGAGAAGTACAAGAGACAAAACCCTGCGGCCAAAGTGATCGGTCTGGCGGATGATGAGTGGATGTCGCGTCAGCCAGGGACACTGGACCTCATCACAGGGGAGGTCCCTCCCGTTGTGGAGACGCAGGCACAGATAGTGGAGAAGTTCACCAAGCTCCTCTACTATGGCAGGAAGAAAGTAAGTGGTAAGCAAGATCCCAGGACACAGGGCTGACTTTTTTCTTGGCCTGTTTGGCCTCTTCAGGCAGATTCTAAAGGGAAGAGTGGTCACGAGGCAAATTGTGGTTGTGGGATCAACCCTGCAAGTTGTGTTTGTACAATAGGGCTTATGGCAGTGGTCTCCCACCACTGAGAATTGGGATGGGACCCCGGCTGAAGATAAGATGCAGAGGCTTTTACTGGCAGCATGGGTTTAGTTGCAGCTGTGTGATCTCAAGGGATACCCAAGGCACAGGGAGAGAGGAGGCTTTGGATGCGGAGAAGCTTGGATGCTCAGGCTGTGTTCCCACAAGAGTGGCATTGAGAGCTAACAGGCAGCACACCTGGAAATCCAGGAAAGGCAATATTGGTATAAGGGTTAGTGCAAGCCCTTTTTCTTCACCACCTTGGCTGCAGGATGCTCTGGTCTGGGCCATGAGAAACCAGTTGTGGGGCCATGCTTTATTCCTCTCCAGCAAGATGGACCCTCGGACCTACAGCTGGGTGCTCACTGGGTAAGCTGGAGAAGCTAAAGCAAGGTACGATGCTTTGTGACAGGCTTTTCTGAGCCTGATATCCCTTCGGGAGTCCTCAGCCCCAGTGGGCTGGAGAAGGAGCACTGATTTCTGCTGGACCCACTCAGAGGGTCTGAAGGGGAAAGGGGGCACACATCCAGCTGGGCTGGAGTCCTCTGGGCTTCCTGATGGGCAGGGCAAAAAAGTCGGGGCTGGAAAGCAGAAGGAAAGCCATTCCCTGGAGATGTGGGGTGGATTTATTCTGAGTCTTTGGCTTTGCTTGCTTGCTGCCCTAGCAAAGGCAGCCATTGGGGTAGGAGGAGCTGAGCAGTCTTCATCGTGATCCAGCCTGGTCTGAACCGTTCATCCCACTGAGATGAACTTTTTCTGGTGGAATTAAGGTACTGAGTCTGCATTGGGTTGATCCCTTCAGGGAGAGATAAGCAGAAATTTTCCGTCTTGTGCAACCAGAATCCTTTTAAGAAGGTTTTATCCAGCATTGTCCTGGAGACTTGCCTGCTCTGAAGGCAGTGCACATCATCAGCCTGGTGGGCTGGGGACCCTTTCTTCATTCTCCAGGAAGCCCCTCAGGACACTGATTTCCTGGGGCATTTGGGGCGTGCCCTTGGAGGTGAATGAGGCTTTGGGGTCCTTGCATGGCAGCCCTACCTCTGCGATCTCCTCACAGGTTCACCAGCACGCTGGTCACCAATGACCCCCTGCAGACCCTCTTTCAGCTGATGTCGGGAAGGATCCCTCAGGCAGCGCTGGTCTGTGAGCAAGAGGCTGTCCCCGGCGTGTGTACCCCTGTGCTGTCACCTGCCTGTGACACCTGTCTTGTGGTGACCATCTCTGCTCACCTCCGCTCTCCTCCTGTCTCCCTCCAGTGCTGCGGGGATGCCACATGGGGAGACTGGAGGCCTCACCTGGCCGTGATGTTGTCCAACAAGGTTGGAGACATGGAGCTGAACCACCGGGCCATCATCACCATGGGAGACACTTTGGGTGAGCTGAGGCCATTGAGGACAGCTATGTTCCGCTGTCTTGTAACAGCGGGGTGGACACTGCAATGTCACCATGTATGTCCACGCTGGCATGGATGCATGTCAGTGTTGAAATGGGGCACGCACACCTGTATCCCTGGAGCTGTCAGGCTCGGACGTATCCATTAGCTGCTTTTTTTGGAGATACCTGAAGCACCTGAACCCAGGGAGGGCATGTATGACCCCAGGGACTGAGACTTGCTCCCAGTGGTGGGGACCCTTGGGGATTTCATGCCAGCAATGGCGCCCTGCAGAGAAGAAACTGGAGCTGGACCCTGCTCAGGCTCCCCTGGTCTTACCACTGACCTGAAACCCCCTCCAAGGCACAGAAAGCTCCAATTGGGGAAAACGGACAAAAAAGAGAAGGGTCTGCATGGACAGGGAAGAAAAGTGGGGTGGTTGGGTTTGGGTTTTCACGTGGGCTTAGGGGTCTCCAAAGCAATGCTGACCACATGGTGACCTCTCTCTCTGGACTAAGTGTTTGTCTTTTTCTTTTTTTTCCCCTCCCATCCAGCTGGCAGGGGAGCTGTCGAAGCAGCTCATTTCTGCTACCTGATGGCAGATATTCCTTTTGGTTACTTCGGGGCGAAGGCAGACCGCGTAGCTCTGCTTGGCAGCAGCCACCGGTGAGTGAGCCCAGGCAGGCAGTACTCCTGCCAGGGTGATGTGTGCCACCTTCTCCCCAGCCCCAGAATTTCACCTTTGTGCAAAAGCAACCCTTGTTTTGTGGGTTTTTACTGCTCTTAGTGTGATCTTTGCTGTGGGCCTCTCCAACTGCAGGCTGGCACAGTGGTGGAGCTGTGGATCTGGGGGGGTTTCCCCAGTGAGGGAGCTCTGCTGCTGCTTGCTGAACCTACCCCTCTCCTCCACAGTCAGGCGTTCACCCAGTTTGCCAGGACGGAGGTCATCCAGCGGATGGAAATCTTCGAGTACTGCCAGCAGCTACGACAGCCTGGAGCCTTCCTGCTCCCCTTCCAGGTAGTGGAGATGCAGCAGCAGGTCTGGTGCAGCAGCTCAGACCTGCCCCAAAACATGCATCCAGAGCAGGATGGATGGGGTGTCGCCAAGTTGCACGTTGACCCCTGGGTGATAAAACCCATGACCTGGGGTGCTCTGAGTCGCGCTGGGATGAAGGGCCAGGGCAGAGGGGACCTCATGGGCATGAGTGTCTCAACTTACCTACATCTGCTCTGCTTCCCTCTCCTGAGGCATACAAGCTCCTCTATGCCTCTCGCCTGGCCGACCACGGGCTCCCAGCCCAGGCCCTGCAATACTGTGAGCAGATCGCCACCGCGCTCCTGGGCCAGGATCCGGCCATCCACCCTGTCCTGGTCCAGCAAGTGACGAAGGTGAGTCCCGTTCCCCTCTGCATCCTCAGCAGAGTGGTACCTATTCAGGACCCGGTGCAGTGGGAAGCATCCATGGGGTTTCGGAGGGTGACGGAGCCCTGGCACAGGCTGCCCAGGGAGGTTGTGGAGTCTCCTTCTCTGGAGATATTCAAGACCCGCCTGGACAAGGTCCTGTGCAGCCTGCTGTAGGTGACCCTG
>Ga0065711_1012828_pt1 | contig 14199 bp, 11 predicted proteins | sample Hoacrofraction12_FD_59098 | JGI IMG/M metagenome (GOLD analysis project Ga0065711, IMG submission 59098) | Hoatzin crop microbial communities from Cojedes, Venezuela - Epithelial fraction 12 v2 (version 2) | ecosystem: Host-associated > Birds > Digestive system > Esophagus > Crop | place...
CTTTTGAGTCTTTGCTTTATAAAGCGAATTTTTGTCCCCTCCCTGGCAGTGCTCAAGGCCAGGTTGGATGGGGCTTCGAGCAACCTGATCTGGTGGAAGGTGTCCTTTGCCTACGGCAGGAGGGTTGGAATGAGATGATCTATAAGGTCCCTTCCAACCCAAACCATTCGATGATTCTATGAAAGAATTTGATATGTAGCTCGTAGCAGTGATTATCAGCCCCACCACATTTTAAGCAGCAACCAAATTGACAGCTACGGTTCTGATCCTACTTTTAGGAAATATGGAGCCTGAAAGATATACGACAGCATCTACCTACATAGTTATCTTGCTTAGCAAGAAATATCAGAGTAACCTAGGAAAAAAATGCAAAATAAAACTCCAAAGTAATTAAATGGATTATGTACAAAACAGGTCAGGAAGTAAAAATCCCTCTGAATTGGGATCTCACACAAAAGCTGGAGAAGCTTTTCATTTGAAACAAAACCCCACCAATCTGGAGTACAGCACGTCTGCAGGTTAAGATTGCTCTCACTCAGTTTAGAGTGAAACTTTAGAGGGGGGAAAAGAAAGGGGGGGGCCTCAAACACAGCTATAATAAATCGCCCAGCATGCATAAAGTAGAACCAAACGCNGAAATGACTGTAGCCCTACTCCTCTGTANAATATCAATGCTTTCCATTAAAATTATAAGGAACCNAACATGATATTTCACTTTGATGAACGTNGTCACAATTTTACCAACAAATAGACTAATTGTTTTACTAAACAGCCTTCTTTGTGCAATTGGGAGCACTAGATGAACTCCAAGGCCTGCTTCTATGATTCAGTTCTCCATACTTATCCACTCTGCTATTGTACTGTTATACGGTGCAGTACAGCACTGTTCAGGTGGGGGTGTGAGCTACACGCCCTGGTTTCCCTTGTAAAACATCCAGAAGATCTCCTCTACAGCATTACCTATCCTGTAGCGATCTCTTACAGCAAAGGCTCTCATTTCTACCTAAACCAAACATCAGATTTCCAAATTTCTGCCCAGATTTATTCAATACTCTACTGCCACTTTCTCTACGCTTTCTTCTTGTTCCATCACGTTTAGACAGCTGATGGGAGCTCTTTTTCTAAAACAACTTTTAAAGAGTGCAGCAATGGTCCTGCAAGTTTAAGAAGGCCTTAGAAATACATGGGTATAATTTGATCCTCCCTTTCTGAGCAAGTTGGTCAAACCCCCACAGACTGTGTCTATGGATCATAAGATGTCAATTCTCCAAACTGTAGTACATGTGTGACAGTATTAGCATATGAAAGAGCAGCACAAGAAAAACCAGTCAAGTAAAATGCCATTACAGAATGACTCTCCGTGAACCACCCAACTGCGGAATATCAGAGCCTAATGCTTAGCATAAAATTTTCAGAACTATTGACAACTCTGTGAAACTGGCCCAGTTTGGCCCTACTGCTGCAGTTTGCAAAGGCATTTGTCTTCCTTTTAACAAACAGCATTTGGAAATCCTTTTACAAATTTTCTGTTCTGCCACATTCGTAAGCAGAGAACATGGTTGTTAGAGGAAACAATCCTAGGAGGAGAAAATTAGCCATAAAAATTATCAGTATATCTGGTCATCAGGTAAGTCCAGGAGGAGCTTGCTGTGAAAAGCCACCACAGCACTTTCCTTACTCATATTTACTTTTCCTTAAGACAAAAACAGTACCAAATGATTTTGAAAATATTTTATGGTCTTTCCCAGGAACTCAACTCAACTGTACAGTCATAGAACACACAAAATTTGGCTAGCATCTGTGAAAGACCACCACATTTTGTATTAGACTTACTGAAGTGAGCAAATCTCAGCTTTAAATTGAGAAGAATCATCAGACGTCTGGGCAAGTTCACTGGACTTCAGCGTTAATTCATTTTCCAAAGAGTTTATTCTTTCTTTCAGGACAGAGACTGTAGTCTTTAGTTCACACCTTTCCATCTCAAACTGCAATTTAAAAAAAAATAGCCAAATATGTTATTGTTGTAGAAAGCTATTCACAACCTGCCTTTTAAATGAATTTAAGTTGAACACAGCTAACAAAATTGCTTGAAAAGTCTATCCTATTTTAGAAGCAATAAAAGNTTAGTTCCTAAAAATGCACTTACTCCTTGAATATTATTCTCCAGTTCTGAAATATCATGCTGCATCTTTGATTTTTCAAGATTAGCTGCTTCTTGCTGAATCTAAGATAGAAATACAGAATTACATGTAATAAGATACACAGTTTTAGATTTAACCGTAGAAATTTAAGCTTAATGTTTAAGAAAACATTGCTCTACATTCTCAGGTGAATGACCAAACACAAAGTTCTGTCTATAAAACTACAGAGCATTAGCAGAAAATACACCACTGCATTTTAATATAACCACTGCATTTTAATATAACATCACTGAATTTGTTTGGGGATTATTTTTTTTTTTTTAATGAAAAAGTGTATTTATATTTGGTCCCAACCAAATTAACATTTGTGAGGAGTTGTAGAAAGACTACTGAGCTACAGGACAATATGAAAGGTTGCAAGCATGTATAGCTTAGGGTCCTAAGCTGTTTGAAATTGATTTATAACATTATCATTAATATGAAATCTAAGACAGATTACAAAGCTAACTGGTCTTTCCACAAGTCTATTAAGAAGTTTTTTTTAAATTATTTGTCCCTTCTTTGACTTCTGTGCAGAAATGCGGTGAAATTATTAAACAAATTCTCAAAGTTCCTAGAAATGATAAGTGGTTTTATGCAGCTATTTCAGTGGCACACATACAAACTGTTGGTGGTCACCTACAAGCAGAAAGGCAGGAGCTGGAAGCACATCTCTCCCACTGCACACGCATGCTTTAAGCAAAGAGGTCAGCGTTACTGCCACCGCATTCAGACACACTACAGTTCTCTGGTTTTGTGGTAGTAAATCGAACTATGGAAATATTCATCACATTGTCAAGATTGACATATGTTTTCTTTAGATGAGTCAATTAATATGATTTTAAATTTCTGAATTCTCAGGACACTTCAAAAACCTATAGACATTGTATTAATGACCCAGTAGTCAGGGAAACGCCCCTGAAATCGTATGCTCTTGACCACAACCAAATAAGACATTAATGCACGTTAACACCAGACATCAAAAGGTCAGAGTAACATGAAAATCATTGCTCTAACAAATATTTTTTTTAAAGGTTACAAATAATTAAATTTGGATTGCTATGAATTTATGTTGGAAGGTTCAGTTATATGCTATTGAAAATATACTCTGCTACAAAATGCAACAATAACTAATGAACAGCTAATATGAAAAAGTCCATGGAGTCCCTGGTTTGTGAGATAAGAACCAGATGTGACATATAAGCATCTTCGAAGTAGTGCGTACGCAGAAAAATATTCTGTGGTTGGGGCTTCATATCTAGGATCTTCACACAAAGTGATGCCGTGCTTGCCCTCAGACACTTAAAGCATGTTCCTCTCCCGCTATCCCCACCTAGGAAGTGAGTTTATAAGGATAATTCAGACAACTCGTTGAGGTCTCTCCATTGAGTTTGAAATCAGGTGAGTTCAAAAGTTATTGAGAAGGGGAACTGACAGCCAGCCAGACACAAACACGGCATTACTGTATAAGCCTTCCCTATACACCACTTCACTGTAAGCAACGAAGCTATAAAAGCTCACCTTTAATTTTTTTCTGAGGCTTTCTGTTTCTGCGATTAGTCTTCTAGAGTCAGTCAGTGCAATGTCTCTTTCTTCTTCCACGTACCTTTGAGAAACTAAACTATGGTTTGCTTCTCTTCTCATCTTGTTCACTTCACCCTGGGACTTCAAAAGATTATCGCTTGTTAGCATACGTAGATTGCAATTAATACAGTGTGTACACTAACAAAAAAAGAAAATTTCAACGCTATTATTACAATGCAAGTGCCATTACAGTCTTATTTTCCCCTAGATAACTAAAATACATTTCCTAAATCACTCAGTGGCATGACAACTTATGCTGCCAACATACCCGTCATCCTTTGCCTGGTCCAAGTATAGCCTAGCTTCACCCTGTTTTCTTGTCAGTTTACTACTTCTTCCTTGCTTTCTAGTCTGTATCCTCACCCAGCTCTCATGCATTCTATTGATTTTTTTCTTTTTCCTACTTTTCTCATTTCTGAATGGCAGTACAGTAAGTTATAATGGCTTTGATGTTAACACACTAACTTCGGAATACATAATTGTATTAACAAGTAATGAAAATAGGTATATATTTTATTATTCTTGGTTGTATTCTAGTAGGTCGATACTCCTCAAGTTCTATAACAGAGTTTTTTACATTTTAAATAAGCAACAGTACAACAAGCGTTAATTGGTTATTTCAACGCCAGTTATAAACAATCTCTTCTTACCTGCTCATAAAGCACATTTAACCTATCTCTTTCTGCAGTCAATAATTTGACATTGGACTGAATTTCTATCATGTGTTTTTCAAATCTGTCTAACATTGACCGTAGCTCATTTCTTTCTCTGGTGATCAATCTAAGATCTTCACTCTGCAAAGCGATTTATAAAACTTATGTTAAAGTATACGAATTAAAATAGTTGGATAATTAAAATGAAAAAACAAAGAGCTCACACTATTAGTAACAGACAAAAAATACATACGCAATAAATTTTAATTGCAAGAAAAAGCCTGGCATTGGTGGTATTAATTTAAACAATCAGAGCTAACTTAAGGAGAAAAAGCAAAACAGCTAACAATAAGAGTTCAACCTTTTTTTGTTTATTGTCTAGTTCTATTTATTTCAAACTGGCCAATAATTAATCAACATGTTACTGTAAAACGTGAATAGGAAAATAAAATGCAAGTTCACTGGAGTTCCTCTCGGTTACCAATTCTTTATGTTAAGAATGCAATTTAAAAAACTACTACAGTCATTTACTGCTACCGAATTTTAAAATATATTTGACAGCTCCTTAAATGGTTCTAAAATATTCCCATTATTTCTTCTGCTTGCCTTGACAGCAGGAACTTTACCTTCTCTGGAGTCCTACGGCTTGGGCTAGGCCTTCGTTTTACCATTTTCTGAAGATATTCTAATTCTCGCTTATAATAATCTCTGTCGTCTTCTAAAGTCTTTACAAACGCATCTAGACGAGATGGAGATTTGTCTCCTAGGGCTATACCATATTCTAATCTCATTCTTTCATTTTCTAGAACAAGTTCTCGTTCTGCGGAAAAAGAAATAAACACAACTGTATAGGCAGCTCATGAGTTTCCACCAAGACGTTTGTGTTTGGGATGGACGAACTCCCAGCAACCGTCCGGGCAGCAAATCTGCTGGACAGGATGCGGGAGTCCTGGCTGGCAGTGGGCTGAACACGCGTGAGCGGCGTGCTTCGGACCCGATAGCAGCCCCACCGCGTATTGGGCTGTATCAGCGGGGACACGGGTCCCCTTTACTCAGCACTCATTAGATAGCCTTTACAATATTGGGTTCAGTTTTGTCCCTCCTAGTACAAGAAAGATGTCGATAAACTTGTGTGAGCCCAGGGGAGGCCCTCCGAGCTGGTCAGGGAGCAGAATACTTGCCCCGTGGGCAACGGCTGAGGGAACTGGGCTTGTTCAGCCTGGAGAAGAGCTGGGGACCCAAGAGCAGGTGGACACCACCAAGAGGGGCTTACAGAAAACACAGACCCAGTTTCTGCGCAGAGGTGCACAGCAGGTAAACAAGGAACAACGGTGATTGATTGCTACAGGCAATTACAAGCAACACAGGGGAAAAAAGTTTCTACTCTGAGGATAAACAAACGTTGGAATGTGTTCCTTAGAGATGCGGAATCTCCATCCCTGGAGGTTTTAAAGATTCAAACCCATAAAGCTCTTGAGAAAGAGTCTGAATTCACTCACTCAGAAAGACACAGAATAAAAACAGTTTTGGAGAAAATAAATTATTTTATATGAAACTGCTATAGTATTTGTATTAGGATGTCCGGTGGGATCACAGTAAAAAGCTCAACTTTCAGTTCTTACATACCGAAACATGTTTCCATGGCAAAAGTTTTCACTTCAATTCTGACTGAAGACCTACAGTCTTCTTTTAATTTACATATGTCAAGTCTTTTAGTATTACGAACTGTATCTTAACTAGGTAAGGTTTTCTATTTTAAAAATGACTGGAAGATAATTTACAGGAATCTACATCTGACTATTTACCTTTTATTTCCAAGTTCTCTGTTTTTTCTGTCAGCCATTTTTTCTCTTGGTCAAGCTGGTTTAACAACAGTTCAAGGTTCTCTTTATCATCTGCTTTTCCACAGAGTTCTTCACTCAGTCTCTCATTCTCCCTACGACACGAGCACAATTCCTGAAGTAGCAAATATTATTACAAACATTAGAAGTGCCAATAGAGACATTTTGAAAAAGCTAATTAACATTTTGTTAAATTTTTAATATTCAACACTTTACTTTTGTTTAACCTGGATGTTTTACGCTTTAACATTTGTTAAAGGCTATCATTGTTTTTAGATTACCTTTTATTACATCAAAGTAAGCATTACTTGTCACACAGTTTACAATCAGTAACAAAACAACTAAGATTAACCCTTGTTTAATTCAAGAAAGCAACCTAAAGGATAGTGGGATACAAACATGGAAAAAAGTAATAACTAAAGCAAGACACAACTTATAATGGCATTTACTAACACTGTTGGTGTTGAAGGACATCACAATACGGCATCTCAGTCAACCCAACCCTGCAGCTAAGCAAATGCTTTTTGGCACATATTTCCTATAATCTGGTGCCCTGAAAATGAAATATTTTTCTATTGTCAAGTGCAGCAGAAACACTAAAACAAAATACCGTACTCAACTAATACACCGGTTGCTATATGCTGGAAAGAGTTCAGTCTTTAAGGAATTGATAATGCTGATGTTTTTCACGTGGGCTACTAGGCTTTGTTTCTGAGTAAGCCAAGTATTGCATAATTATTCACACGCTGATTAAGAGACAAAGTAGTGTCTAAATGAAGAAAATCCTCTAGGATTTGTGGTAAAAATGATTATGTTGTGGAAATTACAACTTCAGATAGCAGAAATAAGGAAATATACAGTAAGGTCATAGTCAACCGTACTGTCTACAGAGGTTTCTTTCAACAATATGATGTAGCTTCTTTAGCTCCATTTATTGATTAGTAATTTATTATAACAGAGTTTTGAGGTACTATGAAAGTTCTCGTTAACTGATAAATTGTTAACTTTTGTAATAAATGAAAGAATCACATGGATGACAGTATAATAAAAATGCTACAAACAAGAACTGAAAGTATTTTTACTTACTGATTTAAGCTTTGTTATTGTTTCTTCAAGATCCTGTATTTCACTGTGTTTTCTTTCAATTTCTTTCTATCAACCAGAATTAATCTATATGTTAACAGTTTCATATTCAAAATGACAACAATTCCTTTGTCACAAAAAAAAAAGGAAACAGGCTATTTTTGTACGAAATAAAGTATAATTAGTTCTTTGTAATGTGACAGATTTGAAGTAGTAAAGCTCCTATGAACAGAAAGCACAAAAAATTTGTGGCACATACACCTATGTCCTTTTGAAGCACCATTAAATAAACAGTTGCATGACTCACAGAAAAAACCCCTCCAAACACAGGCATCACTGTTGCAAATATCTATTACCTATCGATAGTTTTAAGTATCTCAGAATTTTATTTCATACTAAGCTAACAGAAGAAGGAAGACAGATTGCCTCTTAACTAAACTCATCCCACCTAACACAGTAAAGAGACAAAATTGCTGTGATTAACCATTTTTCAGTGAGAAGTTCTGTATAATGTTAAGTAAACTGGAAAAACTATTTTTTTAATCTTCCTTTACAAGCCAACAGGTCATTTGCTGCAATTAAAAGATGTAAAGCCCTCGAAGAGCTGAACAGATCCTTCACACTGTACCAAGTCAGTGATTACCTTTGCCTCTCCTATTTCCTTATCTGCAGTCTCGAGCACAATTTCCTTGTGTCTTTCCAGCTGCTGTGCCAAGTGGTCTATTTCATTCAGTTCTTGACACAGTTCTTCATTTTTATTGCTTAAATGCACTACCTCACTAGTCACATTTTGTTTAGTGTCCAAGAGGTCTTGAATGCGATTTTCAAGTTCTTTGTTGGTTTTCTGAAGATATTCAACCTGAAAGATATTTTCCACTAAAACATGAATGTGTGTTGTTAAACTGGGTAAAATTTCCTCCTAATCTTCTGAAATATAGTATCTCTACATCCATAGTAAAAAAGGGCTATCCTGTTAAAAATGGCAAGATTTTCTACTTTCAGAACTTAATGCTTATCATCATGAAAAAATGATTTTACAAAGGTGCAAGGTGAAGAAATTCATTACTACACTGTCCTTTACCTAGTCTCCAAAACCTGAGGTTTATTCTAACAACAGAGTCCTGAAAAGCAGAGTTCTGTACAGAAACCTGTCTTAGGCACCAGCCCATTATACCCAGAATTTCCCTAAATTTCACAAGATATGAGGACACATTCTTCTCTCCACCTCTGCAGTATATTTTCTAGGTTTAGTCTCACTGTTACCGCTTCATGAAAGGGAAGCTTTACAGATCAGATTCCCAAAACCTAGCTTATCCCCAACATATCTCAGCACCTTAAACACAACATCCTTAGAAAACCTGCTCTACACTGTTTTTCCCAGTATACCTTTCCCTGAGAGTAAAGGGCGAGGATGCAGAGTAGGAATAAAAAATACACACAAGTTACACTACCCAGGAAAATGGGAGCCTGGAGCGGCTCGAAAGATTCAAGGTAACAGAGGTGCTCTGCTTCTATCTCCACACAACTTTCCTCAAAACTCCAGAAAGAAGTATTACTGTAGACACAGAGAAAGTCTGAGCACTCTCCTAGTCACGAATACTACTATATAGAGATATCCTTCCATTTACTGTCAGAGAATAACAGTGCTATACTGGCACTGAGCCTCAGCAAATAGTCTTGATGGCCCAAAACCAGCTTCATGCAGCTCTGGGCTCACTCTCTGTACAATCAGTTTGTGTTCAGCATGACTTACTAATTCAGGATCACTGAACACAGCTGTACCGCTTCCATGTCATAGCTCACTCTGTTTCTGTGGCACTGAAGCTAAGCTAATAAACTCTGCAACGTGGCTCTCGTGCTGCTGTACATCGTGCACAATCAGCACACAAAATGTCTAACTCAGCTGGAAAAATAGGGGTGGTAAAAATCCAGAGATGGGCTTTATCTGATCTGTACTCCAGAATGTCTTGTATTATTTCTTTTAAATCCTAAATATTGATTGCATGCTAATATGCACAGTAAATACACACATCTTTCTCCTAAGATTATCCTTTCCTTACAAGCCTATGTTGGAGTAAAAGTGAGGACTATTTGAATTCAGTGAGGAAGATTCCTCACTATCTGATGAGATTATCTGCAGGACTAGTCCTTACCATAAGTACATCTACCATTGTTAGGTCCTAAAACCGAAAGGGTATGTACAAAAAAACAAAAAAAGCAAGTATTTTCAAACTTGGTGAAAACAGTGTATCTATACAGAAATTTTCTGAATACTCTGTATAAATGTGAGTTCACAGAACTCTTAACCAAAACCATTCTAACAGACTTTTAAAATAAGAAATGAAATTTCCTTCGACAAGAAACGCTGCCACCTAAAAAGCAGAGTTTAACAGTTTGATTTTGTATCTAATGGTGATTTTTTTAAAGACCCACAAGTTTTGTGAGGTTTTTTACGTTGCTAGTATTTTTAGTTTTGACTAAAAAACAGTAATAAATCCATTACCTGCAAATTCAAACGGGCAATAAGGTTCTCATTACTTTTAGTTCTAGATTCCAGAGAGATAACCTCATGCGAACGCCCACCGTCCAATGCTGTCACCAAGCGTTCTATTTCTTTGTCTCTTAGCTCAACCTTTGAGGGGAAAAAAATCAAAAATTTGTTTGGTATCTTCTATAGCATAGAATCAAACCTTTGTTCAAATAAACATCTACATAACATTCAGTAAGAAGATATGCACCTGATGATGCAATTTTTATCTTTAATATCCAGTTTGTGTAATTCTGGGTTTTTCTGAAAAAAGTGATTTCTTTGAAAGAAAGATAAATTAATCAAACAGAATTTGTAAAAAAAACAAAACCTGAAACAATTCCTACTAGATTATTTTCTTGAAGGGAAACCACCAATTTTCATTTGAAGTGAATGAATTTTGCAAATTAACTATCTGAGACTAGCATTTAAATTTAGGGAAAAAGTTTTTAAATCAGCTAATTCAGTGACTGAAACAGGGAATACTGGAAGAGGAAAACCAAGATGTGAACAAACAAACAAACAAAAAAAAGAGGATGGTGTCCACTAATTCCCAGATATTGAAAGCTATAACAACGTGTGAACAATTGATGCAATTCCCTCACGCAAAGATTGTAAATATCTTATCATCCCACTCCAATTAAAATGTTGTAAAATCTGTTGTTCATAAGTTAACTTTCAAAACTTAAAATTTAAAAATATAACCAGTCCAAACAGCGAAAAAATTTATCCTAAGATATCTACAGATCAAATTACTATTTTGGACCACTTCATGCTTCTGCACTAAAAAAACCCTAGACATACACAGATTCTGCTTATGATCATGAAGTTTAGCTTGATGTAACTTTAATACACAAAATATGTCAGCAAAAGCAGCAGGCAAGTATCTTATCATTGCTGCTGTCTCCAAAAGCAGAGGAGAGAAATAGCTCAAGGTAGGCAAGTTAGAATAGTTGTACTTCACAATCTTGCAACACTTTCCCAATGAGGTTAAAACACAAATTATAATCAAGGCCATTGCAATGGCTTCTACAGCCAAATGATAATAATAAAATAATCTGTAAACATACCTGTTTGCTATAATTTTTCATTCCACGTTCAGATATCTCCAGTTTTTCCTGTAGCTCTGTTACTTCTGACTGAAGCTCATGAATTCTGAAATGTAGCAATATACTGTTTATCTGGATTCATGGAAGAAGCGTATGTACACAACAATTCAGTATTAGCACTTTCTCTTTGCTCCTGAACATAAATATTTCAGAAAAAAAAGGTTTTGTTCATACAAAATACTAACACAGAAGCCCTTGTTTGAGCTATTGTAGGTGGGTTGACCTTGGCTGGTTGCCAGACCTCCACCCATCTGCTCTCCCACTCCCCCTCCTCAACAGGATGGAGGAGAAAATAAGATGAAAAACCTCATGGGTGAAGATAAACACAGGGAGATCATTTACCAGTTACTGTCACAAGCAACACAGACTCCACTTGGGGAAGATTAATTTAATTTATCGTCAATTAAAAATAGAAGAGGATTGTGAGAAGCATAGACAAACTAAAAACACCTTCCTCCCATCCTCCGCTTTTTTCCAAGCTCAACTTCACTGCTTCACTTACGACCCATACACCTCCCCCTACTCCAAGAGGTGCAGCAGGGATGGGGAATGGGAGCTGCAGCAGTTCATAACACTTCTTAACACTTGGGCTTTGCTGCTCCATCCTCCTCACAATGCTCCCCTGTTCCAGCGTGGAGTCCCTCACGAACTGCTCCAGCATGGGTCATTCTCCATGCGGTACAGTCCTTCAGGAACACACTGCTCCAGTGTGGGTCCCTCACGGGCCACAGCTCCTGCCAGAAAACCTCCTCCTGCATGGGCTCCTCTCCACAAGCTGCAGCTCCTGCCAGCAGCCTGCTCCACAGGCTGCAGCTTCCTTCAGGGCACATCCACTTGCTCCAGCGTAGGGTCCTCCCGTGAGCTGCGGTGGGGGTATCTGCTCCGACGTGGTCCTCCCACAAGCTGCGGTGTGGGCATCCGCTCTGATGTGATGCTCTCCACTGGCTGCAAAGGCAACCTGCATCACCATGGTCTTCTGCACGAGCTGCAGGACAATCTCTGCTCCAGTGCCTGGAGCACCTGCTCCCCTCCTTCTGCACTGACCTTAGTGTCCGCAGGGTTGCTTCTCTCACTGCTGCTGCAGAGCATCGTTTTTCACCCTTTCTCAAATGCATTTTCACAGGAGAGCCACCGGCTTGGCTGATGGGCTCAGCTGTGACCTGTGGCGAGTCTGTTTTGAAGCCAGGTGGAACTGGCTGTGTCCAGCACAGGGTAGATGCTGGTGTCTTGTCGGAGAGACCACCCCTACATACCAGCCCTACATGCCACCCCTGCATTCCCCCCACTGCCAACACCTTGCTATGCAAATGCTCTACAGATCTATTCTAAATAAGAAAAAAGAATTGACTTGAACTTTTCATAATACAGGTTCCCAAGCCAAAAATAGTATTACAAATATCAAGAATATTTTAGTCTTCCGAAATAAATAGGAAAAATCAGTTTTCTCCTATGCAAAACATTACATTACTTTTTTTCCAGAATATCCAATCTAAAATTAGGTATAACAGTAAAACCAGTATAGAAATCCTAAGAGAAATCTTTTAAGCAAATATGCAGCTTTTAAAATATCCATTGCAACTTTGTCACAGGCAGCCCTGTCTACGACCAAGCAAAATTCCATTTAAGAACTGAGGTGTTTTTAAAACATCATGAAATACCATTTTGTCTGAGGCAAATCTGAAAGGCAGAAGGAGGGTGGGGGTTGGAAAATCGCGGTAGATATTTAACACCTAAGCTTCAAAATTTAAAAGTTCTTTAGATTACCGATTATCAGCCACCTGAAGAAGGTCTGCGACGTAAGGGTCCTCTGGCTGAGGAACTGGATAGGCACTAATGCCTGACGGAGGGACAGGCTGGTCTATCTGCATGCGTTGACGCCTGAAGGCAATGCTTCTTTTTCTGCCACCTAAAAGCCCAAACCCAAACGTCTGTTACTTGGGGTTAAAGCAAGGGAGTCGTCATCTTTAACGCAAAATGAAATTTCCTGTTTATTCCACTGCTTCTGAACTGGCATATTTCACCATTTTAATACCCCTGTAATAAGCTGATAAAATTCGTACATTCTGGACGCCGCCATCCTTGCAGGTTAGTATCAGCTTTGTCAAAGTTCAGTTTTATAATAAGGAAACGAGGTCAGTATAAGTAATTTTCCCCAGTATTTAAGACTAAATATTCTACAGTTCAAACTTGTTGAAACTGTTAGTGATTCACTTTACTAAAAAAGCTAAATTAAAACTTCTCAAAAGACATTTCTTTTCATATTTAAGAACTATTTTATGACTGAACTAGCCTCTGCATTTTTTAGTAATTTTTTTTTCCTTCTGTCCTACTGTCATTTCAGTGAATGAATATCACAAGCATATCAAGCAGAGTAGGTTATTTGCTTGCATGGTAACATTATATGAAAAACAAAGCAAAACATAGTATTATTCCAAAAGAGAACAATTACTCTTCATCATATGATTAAATAAGAACATACAATATCTGATGACGTAGTATAGAAAAATCCCAGAAGAGTGGTGACCAAGGGGCCAGCATGCAGAAAGACAGACATACGTGTAATATGGCATCTTTGAAGCAAAGGACATGAAAGGCAGAAAGGTATGGAAAAATAGAGGACTTTTAATTTCACCTAACTCCCTATTAATTTCCCTCAGATGCCAAAAACACGTAGATAATTCAGTGACTTGGAAAGAAAAGACAAATTCAAAGTTTCACAAAATACTTCTCACTATTTCCCCTAGCTTGAAAAAAATGAAGAAAAAGGAAATCCTGGAGAAAGAAAATAACCTGAAAGCAATGTCCAGAACATTTTAAGTTATCAAAGGACCCTTTAAATAACTGTAAGCTTTCAGAGGGCTAGAATATTTATTTGTGGAAATATTTTGCATGTTGCTATTTCTAGGTCTTGCTTACAAAAATCTGAAGTAGTCACACATCATCAATTAGCTGTCAAAATGATTCGAATGCCAAACAACCTGCCTCTGACTAAAATAGGTGCAGCATTAAAAAAGTAAAAATTGCTGTCGATTAACAGTGCTTCCCGGTCACATTTTAACTTTATACTAAGTCTGCATTCAGCTTTGTCCCTAACACAAGTGATGTGCTAGTGAAACTTCTTCCATACACAAAATAAGTCAGAATTCAGAGCCAAAACTTTCAAAAGGTAATGTTATTCTATTGGGTAGTTATTTTACTGCAATAGCTTCTCTTCCTGGGGGG
>Ga0065711_1044266_pt1 | contig 14199 bp, 9 predicted proteins | sample Hoacrofraction12_FD_59098 | JGI IMG/M metagenome (GOLD analysis project Ga0065711, IMG submission 59098) | Hoatzin crop microbial communities from Cojedes, Venezuela - Epithelial fraction 12 v2 (version 2) | ecosystem: Host-associated > Birds > Digestive system > Esophagus > Crop | place...
CCTCTGTGGGTCATCTAGTCCAACCCTCCTGCCGAAGCAGGGTCACCTACAGTAGACTGTAGAGGACCTTGTCCAGGCGGGTCTTGAATATCTCCAGAGAAGGAGACTCCAAAACCTCCTTGGGCAGCCTGTTCCAGTGCTCCGTCACCCTCAGAGGGAAGAAGTTCCTCCTCATGATAATTCTTCCTCAAGACAAAATCATGATTCAGCCATAGCAGAAATATTAAGTTGCAACATGTGACAATCTGTATCACCATGCTGCTTTCCTCTCCCATCCATCACTGGTACTGCAAACACACTATGGTTCAGTGAATGGCCAAGTATACATTCGTATCAGATCATTTGGACAGATGCAGATACCACTCTCCATTTTTAAAATATGTGCCACAAGAATAAAAAAGCCAATGACAAACCTTCATATCTTTATTTACCATCTCATTCTTCTTCAAGACTGTCCAGGAACAGAGGGACATACCACAGGAAAAATGCCAAAGATAATAGGTTGCATAGCAGGTAGTAAATACAATCTGGATGAGAACAAAATGACCATGCACCCATATGAGCCAGGAGGACAGAGGCTGAGTACTCCATACCTTCCACAGTCAAGACGTCCTCTCTGTCTGTCTGAATCAAACTTTATGGGTCTTTCATTGTTAATATAGGTGTTTGGGTGCATATAGAGTTTCCCTCCTATCATTTTAGCCATTTAAAAGTCCAGTTTGAGCTAATTCTCTGTACTTCTTTTGTAATAAAAAAAAAAAAGAGAGAGGCAATTTTAGAGTGCAAATCATCATACATATTTTAGCACTTAAAATACAGAAAGTCTGTGAATGTGAAGATTCAGAAGACTCGGCACTTTGTCCTCTTTATCTTGAGGGAAGTACTAACCCAAGAAAATCTTGACTTATACAATTAAATCTATAGGACAAGAAGGAATTTTAGTTAAAGTAAACCCTACACACAGATCTCATAGTTTGACAGCAAGTCAGATATTGTATGCTAGCCAGCCTTTAATTAACTGGCATTGAGTAAGGTTGTTCCTAAGACAGCACTCAGAATAGTCTCTTAGCACTGTATGACAGCTGTAATTGCGAGATGAAGCCATCTCCATCCTAAATATTTCAAGCTGATTTGAGACAACACTTCTGCATCGTGACTGTTGGCTAACGTTCAGTTATTTAACATCTCTGTTTTTTCCCATTCGGATGAGCCCAGAACAGCAGATCTTATCCACAGAAAGGATAAGCGAGACAGTCTGTGTGGATCACGTTCTCACATATAAACATAAAACCCCCTGAAACTAAACAAATAAACAACTCAGTTTGCTAAGAACATGTTCAACTGCTTGGAAATCACCCTATAAAGAAGAGCGAAATGCTCAGACATCTGGGCTGCAGTTACTTACTGAACTTACCCTCTTTTGTGGTGTCACTACCATCTCAGGATGATCTAGACACTGCTGAAAATGTTACTCAGAACACAGAAATCTTGTCCCCTTATCAGTCACCAAAGCTAAAGGAGCTAGAGGCCTCTACTCCTAAACACTCTAACTTCTTATTTAGAGCCCAGCTACTATGGTACAGATTTTTGAAATGTAAACAGGACTGGGAGCCACACCAATACAAGATAATGTGTAGAAAAAAACATTAGTCATTTATACAGTTAGTACAGGAAAAATGCATATCAAGAAAAAAGCCATTAACATCCTTTTAATCTCACAGTACTTTGCAAGTTGACAGTGTGAACTGTTTCCATAGTAAGAAGCCTCCTATCAGGAAAAATGACAGTAGCACGTGTGGAATTATTTCACAATATGGCATCTACCTATAACAATTAATAATTTCGAAGTAGAAAGCAAAAGTAGTCCATTCACTATCCCATTGTCAGTGAGAAACAGAAGTGGGGGAGCCCTACAAAGGAAGGTGAGCCAGGAGATGAGGGTGACAGAAAGGCAGGCAAGGCATTGCCCTCACCAACAAAGACATGGTCCCTCATTTTCTGATCAAGGAGAGCAAAGCAGGTCCAATAACAGCAGCCATCATCATCCAAGAACCTAGATGACTAGGCAAATCTGTAGTGATGTGGCAGAGCCAAGAACAAACAGGAGGATGTCAGCCAGGCAAGGTCAGGATCAGCAAGGTACAAGGCTGGGCACAGGCTTACTTTTCTTGGGCAAGGACACAGGACAAGGGCCTGACCTTAAATGCAGCTTCCACACATCCCAAGGGAGATTTCTCATAAGCATATGTATTATTTTCTAGTAACCCCATGATTGCCTCTTTCCAAAAAACAAATCTCATCTTCCTAGAGAAAGTGACTTAAGAGAAAGGAAATTGGATACTGAAGCATATCAGATTGGATTTATTAGTGGATTGTTACAGTTTGTTAAAAGGAAATCTAAAACTGGTCTTGCCTTCAGACTAAATCCGTTAGAGAATTCCATCAGGCTTTTATCATGCTCATTCAGCACAGCGAGAATTGCAGCTCTGCTGAATTATCAGCTGTGGTCATGAAGCTGGAAGAAATTATCATCACTCACAGCACTACTTTACACTTGGAGTCCATCTGGGCTTGCCAGACAAACCCTAGTGACCTGGCTTCATTGTGAAGAAAATATAAACATGGTAGCCGTGCATGGGAAAAGGCCCAAACAGCAAGTTGCTATGGTATTGCACTTGAGGTAGCTACAGAGTAGAAGAAAAAAAACCAAAACCCAAACAGCAGAGTAGAGTTAAAAGTTCAAAAGAAGGAAAGAGAAAAGTGATGGCCCACTGGAATGGAGTGCTAACTGACAAAAAAGAGGTAGTGTTCATTAACAATATACATTAAAATTAGAGTGAGATCAGTGAAACACTACACAATGCACAGAATATGTATTTGCAAGAAATTGGTGCAGAATTGAAACAGATCTAAGAAACTACTATGGAGGAAGTGATGTAGCTAATCAGTTAGAATGAAAAGGAACAAAGGAAATTAGAGCTGATAAATCTTTTCTGGGTGTGTAGGACATGAGCTAATGGCACCAAAACATGACAAAGTGGCACGTCAAGGAGTAGGTGAATGAATAATGACTTGGTCTGGTGGAAAGGCAAAGTAAGACAATTACTGAAGCTAAAACCTCTCATGTGTGTCTGTAAAACAGATATTGCTATAAAAAGGCAGCAGATTGTAGAGTACCACTCGGCACCACAGGGCAGTTGTGACAAATGTCAGAGGAAAATAAAAAAAAGTTAGTGATGGAAGACTGTTTGCTCATATATTCTGCTCATATAGCCATATGCATCTTCTTGTAGCCATCAAGTCAGGGAACCTGTTGAACATGTTGGCAAATATTTCAATAAAATTGGGAATTACTGAATAGCAATTAAATACCTCAGCCAGAGCAAATAAAATAAGACAGAAAGGGGATCACCTTTAGCAAACAGGTGGGATAGTCTTCACTTTTCTGCAGACAAAGCACTTGCAACAAAATGCACCTGGGAATGATGATATCTCATTCTCCTGGCACCAGGAAGTACAACAACCAATTTCAGACCAACAAAGACTATATCAACACATGCTCTCCCTTGAGTCAAACTGTGAACGGTTTCCATTTTTAATACACAGGAAGGGTTAGCGCTTCCAGCAGCGAGAGTCATGTGGAGATCCTTCAGTCAAAAATGTCACGTAAACCTCGATTTGGAATGGTATGGAATAAATTCAAGACAAAGGAACAAAGAGTCTAGAACATAGCACAGAGTTAGGAAAAAGATCACAAGAAAAATGAAAGAAATTAAATAAGAAACAAACTAATAGGTTTTATATGTTCCTGAAGTTCTCTCGTTGCTACCCACAGACTATACGGCCCAAGAGACAAAGGAAAGCATCAACTCTTGCAACTAAATGCAATGCCTCGTAGTCGAGGCAAAATCAGAGCTCGGTGAGAAAATGCACAATAAGTCTCCCATTGCTATTAGACATGCCAATAGCTTAACAGAACTTTAGATATAAATGGAGTATAAACTTGTTACTTTGTCAGTAAGAAACCTATCTTTATGATTTCATTTGTCTGTGCTCTGTGTCACCACGAAAATCATGTATGTGTACACAAGCACCTTTTGGATAATTCATCACTAGTTAAAGCCTAATTCACAATTTCCAAAATTACATGCATAAAAAATCACTATGGAATTCTCTCCTGACAAAATTTCTGACATAAAAAACAACAGATAAACTTAATCCTTAATTTACTATCTGACACTACATTGCATATTTACAGAAAGCTCTCACACGAGTGGCCACATTGTGTCACATCTCAAGTCGTCGGCAGCATCAGTCTCAGTTCAATACTCAGCACTGACAGCAGTAACTACGAGAAGTAAAGCCCATCCAAGCACTACACTTAACAAGAAGGCACAAACCTCATGAGAAATTTCTTGAGCTAAATTGAAAGTAAACAGATGTTAAAAATTTACCATGCATTCGTGAGCCACTTTCAAGAACTGGCTGCAAAACAGAGAACAAATATCAGCACAATACAGCAGCCCACATTTTATCTGCTTGAAAAGAAATGCACTCAGCACTAAATGTCAATGTGGAATCTTGCCCATTATAGTGCCTATGACAAGCTCATGCAGACATTCAGGCTAATGGTCCTTGACTAGCAAGCAAGGCTGTTAAGTTTGTGAAGCAATTCTGCAACTGCGATTTTCACCGAAAAAAAACCAGTATTTTGCTGAAGCATGGAAGGAATATCAACCTCTGGGGACATTCACTTCTTGAAAAATGTGGCGTTATTTCAGAGTCTTGAAAGCAGATCAAGTCATTTTCATATCTTCTCTCATTAAAGCACACAACTACCAACAGGCAGTGTTCTGATTAAAATTTTCATGGGTAACCAGCTTCACTTCCTGAAAAACAAAATCTGTCAGGCATACTCTGACTTCCATTCAACTGATGAAATGAGTGTGCAGTCTGGTGCATGAGGGCATGCAAACTTGGGGATTATAAAGTCCATTACCTGTGCAAGATGTCTGTTTGTAACACCAAGTAATTAACATACCTTCTGTGCCTGCAGGTTCTTTCTGTGGAACTCCAGATCCATTCTGTAAAATGAGATACACATCGTACAAAATACACGGCAATGCTAAAATAGGAAGTGCAGAATTTATGGCATGTTCAGAGAATCGCAGTATCATTGAGGTTGGCAGGGTGCCCCAGTAATCATCTAGTCCAACCACCCTGCTCAAGCAGGGTGTCCCAGGACTGTGTCCAGCAGGGTTTTGAATACCTCCAGGGATGGGGACTTCACATTCTCTCTGGGCCACCTGTTACAGTCTTAGACCACCCTCACAGCAATAAAGCTTTTCTTGCATTTAAAAGACATTTCCAGCATTTATGTTTGTGCCCATTGCATCTTGTTCTGCCACTAGGCACAACTGAGAAGAGCCTGGCTCCATCTTCTTCCCTTCCTCTCATCATCAGTGAGTACACATTCAAACTGATAAGTAATTTCAGAACAAGTATTAAAACATATTGCACCCACATTTCTACTTCAAGGGATTGACAGAGTACACAGGCCTGCAGACTGACACCGCCAGAATGAGAACTTGAATTCATAGAGTAGTACATTGATATTTTATTGAAGCATAACATTTTATTGACACCACCAATATAAATGGTAACAAGCCCTGGAATTGTTGTAGGCCCTCACCATGGGATTGTTGGTTGTATTTTTCTTTTTTGTTTTGCTAATGAACAGGACTAATGGCAAGGCTTACTAGAAAAACACACAGAAGCTTTAAAGCTTAGTTGGCTTCTACATTTGGGTCAGCAAATGTTCCTGCTACAAAGCCAGTGATGGATTCTTGCAACCTATTCATGTTTCTCACCAGCACAACAGCAGCTAAAAAGATAGGCAACCATGGCTACCATCGTGGGATCAGCAAACTTCTTTTCACAGCTGTAAATATTTGTAGTGGAGCCAATTAGAGGCAGCATGCTTTTGTCAGCATTACCTAGGAAACATCAATACCTCCTCCAAAGAATCCCCCACCTCGCCTTATCCTGCTGGCATTTATTGAACCTTAGTGTCAGCTCTGGTGGCTAATGGTGCCTCCTACACACACGGTGTTAGAAGCTCTGTTTGAACGAGGTGAGAAACTGGCTCTGACAAGTAATAAAGCTGCTTCTGGTGGCACTGAGAACCTGGATTCTTGCTCCTCAGCTCTCCGGTGGACCTATAAAACTAGTAGGGAGGCAGCTGTGAAATATCCCAAGCAGTAAGCTTTGTTTTAAACTAACCGAGAGATTTCAGGATGCTTTTGCATAGCTATTTGTATGCAAAATCCCTATTCTGAGCAAATACGTTTCAAGGACATTTGGGGACTAATGCACCTGTTTACAGGGTAATTCCACAAGCAAGGAAGTCACACGTATAGAAGTCAAAGATAAAATGATGTTTCCTTTCACTCAGGGTGTAAAAGTAAATACAACCTCATAAATTTGGGAAACATTCAGAGAACAATTCCTTTGCATGCTTCTGTGCAAGCTATCCCAAAACACAAGGCACCTACACGCAACATACTTCAGCTATGGAATTTTCAAACCACAAGAGTCTGTGTATCCTGTCAGTTTTATACTGTTTTTACCCATGTCTAAACTTCCATGACTTGCACTTATCAAGCACTTCACTGATGTTCAGGACAAAATCTAGTTTATGTTTAGAAAAGTAAAGGGTGCAACGTGTAGAGTAGGTCAGATGGTAGCCCCAGAACTAATTATGCAGCTCTATACCACGCGGATGACAGACCATTTGAAAGACTTCCTATTAGCTACACACTAACATCTCCTCTATGATTTTTAGACCTTTTCTAGCTCATTCCTATGAGCTGTAATATAGTCTTTCATGGCAAACCACCTTAATATGGAGTATGGTTATAAGCACGTGCATTCGAGTTCAATAGCTATCTCTGTGCTTCATTTCAGTTCTCAGTATTTTGTCTGGTTTCCTAATTTAAAGAAAACATCATTCGTACTAGCTGCTAGGTGATCTGAAAACAGGGCTGTAAGTCCACAAAGGAACCACATTATGTTGGATGAACTATGAGAATTTGTGGATGCATTGTGAGAACTTGTGCACTATTCTTCCTCAAACAAATGGCAGCTGAGTCCAGGGTGAGCACAGTGCAAAGGCTGTGATGCCTCTTCCCTGCTATGGTAGGCTTTAATGTAAGGTATTTTCCACTGCCGTAATCAGCCATGCAGTCAGCAATATTGCAGCAGTTTAGCAGACACTAAAGCAGGTAGCACATGTCATTGTCCTGATTTTGGCTGGGACAGAGTTAATTTTCTTCCCAGTAGCTACTGTGGTTTGGATTTACTATGAGCAGAAAGTTGCTAATACACTGATATTTTTAGTTGTTGCTAAGAAATCAAGGACTTTTTTCTAGTTTCCCATGTTCAGCCAATGAGCAGGTGTACGAGAGCTAGGAGGGAGACTAGCCAGGCAACTAACCCAAGCTGGCCAACGGAAATATTCCATATTGTAGATGTCATGCTCAGTATATACATGGGGCTTGGCTGGGGGACCGAAACTTTTCCATGAGTTTGGTGAGTTCTGAGAGTTCAATGAGCTCTGTGAAATCTGCAAGTTTCATGAGTTTTGCAATTGCTGCTTGGGGACTGGCTGCACATCGAACGCTGAGAAAAAATGTTTTGTGTATCACTTGTTTGCATATTCATCGTTATACTTATTCCTTCCTTTGTTGTTTTATTAAACCGCATTTAGCTCAACCCATGAGTTTTACTTTTTATCCATTCTCCTCCCCATCTCACTAGGGAGAGGGAGCAGTGAGCAAGCAGCTGTCTGGTCATATTTTCCAGCTGTTGGGTTAAACCACAACAGGCATGAAAGAAAGTGAGCAGGAAAAACTGAGGTAAAAACCCCAACTTGCTAAAACAGTCCTAAAGACTTTCCTACTTTTAAGCAAGAGAGCGAAAAGAATGGAAGTTGTCATATGGATCTATTTCTTCTGCAGGCATTCTGGAAGCTGGTTAGTGTCTCTTCCTGCTGTTTCTACTGATGCACTAATTGAAACTTCAGTTTTCCAGCCAGAAGCAGCTGGGAACTACCACTTCTGCAGCAGAAATACTAAACTATCAATGTCGGAGGGTGAAGGAGCAGGAGTCACCAGCACCCTGCTAACATGTATGAATGTGTCTGGTTTTACAGAGAAGAGGCACAGTTGTTTACCATCAGATGGGATAACAAGATCATTGCTCGGGTACTCCAGGATGCAAACATAGACGACCATGAACAGAAAGGTGGCAGCTCATACTGTGATAACTACTATGGTACCTCATTTCTCATGTTGCTATATAAATCCTCAGGAGAATAACAGTCAACAGGCTTGCTCAAAAGACTGAAAAATAAAAGTCCTGGGATGTCAATGCATCAAGATGAAGCTAATATAATTCTGTAGCTAGGCAGGTTTAGATAGAAATGCAAGAGCTATACCTCCAGACTTACCAGCCTAACCAAAACCTTGATGCTATTAGAAGTCTCCTACACATTTAAAGCTGTCCAGGAAATCTGGGAAATGCCATTCACTCAGTTCATTATCACAGAAGACCAATTGTCTTGGAACACCAAATGTCTTGGAACAAGATGGAAGATAATGTCCTTCAGTTGTCAAAACCAGTAAGGCTGTGTCTTTGCAAGACTCCTGCCTAAAAACTTGAACAAACCAACGCTTTTTGGATCACCAAGAGAAAACAATCAAGGACTTCATGTACAGTATCATTTTCTCAACAGCAGAATATTCAACTACAAAATAGTAAAGCTATTATCAAATCAGAGGTAAGAGAATTGACAGTCCATTAATTCTGCCAGTAAATGAGGTCTGGACACTAGAGGATGCACAGTTTATTGCTCACCGTGATGCTGTGTTGTCAAATGACTCAAATTTAATGACACTATAAATAAAGCAGAGACCCTATTCCAGTAAGTTCATCCATTTGGAAAACATGTGCAGGTAACATTTTATACTAAGGGTAACATCCAAAACCATGAGCAAATGCCCACATAGCTGCAGTCCTGCAGAGTAGAGTGAAAGCTGGAAGAACTTCACTTCTAGGATTATGATCCATTGGAGGATCACCACAAGCTTCTCTCATTCTGTCCAGACACCAGTAACTTACGCAGAAGAGGAGGAAGGAATTGGATTGTTTACCATCTAATCCCATCTTTTTGCTATATTCCATTCTATTTTCTGTATTTGCAATGAGAGTTTATTCCACAAGGGTTACTTCCCAAATATCCACAGGGATTTACATGTTTCCCATAGGCTCCTCCCATCTCTTCCGTACTGCCAGAGATGGCCCATCAGTAAGGGCTGAATTGCCTCCTCTCAGCAGAGTCCATGATCACAGCACTAACAACGGGAGGAGCTCTTGGGAAGGTGAGTCCCATCAAAGGAGTGGCTCTGTGATTCTGTATGACCCAATCCACTTTGTAGCTTTTTTTACCTTGCAACCCTAATAAATACCGCTGCCTCATTCTAGTCAGATTTTTCCACAAGACTCAGTAAGCTTGTATTACTGGAGCAAGTACTTCGTGTTCAGCTCGCACACCTCCAGCGCTTAACGGTCTGAGCATGGATCCTTATCCATCTCCTCAACCCCTGAAGGACACTTGGGAGCAAGCACCCCTTTGTTTAGAAAAGGCATTTTCCAACTCTTTCTAATAGCATTTCACCTACATATTGTACAGCAATTCAGTCATAAATCTATGAAGCTGTGGCCTGATCTGACACTTCTTAAAACAAGGCACTCCATCCCCGTGTAACACGGTAGGCGGGGTAAACTCTCAGGATTGCAGCTCTTGGTAGATTATGTCCCCGTGGCAATCACCTTTTCATCTCTGACTTGCCATATGACAAAGACCATTGCAAAAACTGGAAGAAGATTGCATTTCATCCTGCTGGTCCACCTGAATGCACCATGATAAATTTCAATTAGGTTAGAGAGTCTGTGTTAATGATCTGAAAGTCCAGCATCCCAGAGAGCTGAATCTGCATGTAAATATCACAAGATGTGAAAGAATACTAAACATTCACTTAATGTTTCTATCACACATGCGGGATTATCAAAACTAGGAGACCGGACACAGTATCACTGTTCAGTGATTACAGGATTATTTCATTTATTTCTTTCAAAGGCATTTCTTTTTCAGTCAGGGATTCCACAATTCCTATCACCCTATCTTCAACACCTCTAACTTACAGCAGAAAAAAACACATCAATCCTTCACTGTGCTGCTCTGTGGCTTGCACTGGTAATACTCGGGTGTAGCAGCTTCCATATCATCCAATTTTGCCTTACTTCATAAAAACACCTATCTGCCTTTTACAAACTTGCTTTTCAGAGAATGGGGAGCCAGCCAGTGGATCACCACAGGATCCAGCCAGACCTGATGAAAATGTTCTACAGAATATGAATTCAGCCATAATATGAACAAAACAGCGAGATGCTGTCACTGCAGAACTAAAGCCACTGACAAGCAGAGTAAAGAGGGACAAAAGGAGAGAGAGAATAGATACATTAAGAAAGAGCTGTAGGTCTCATATAATGTTTAAAAGCTTGATATTATGTGATGTTCAAGCTAGTTCCTACCACCTACAGGGCATTCAGGCAAGTGCACAGGTCACACTAAGACAGTGCAAAATATCACTGGCTCACTCTAGGCCGTGCTCAGTACCAGCTCCCTAAGCCTAACCTCTTCTAAGTGCCATTCAGCCAATTTTATTTCTATTGTTCATAAAATGGTGTTTATTTCATACTTGAATGTGTCTAATGGTCATGCTTCTCTAATAATGCCAGACCTAATGCTTCCTATGTGGTCTTCACTTTTTGTTCTTTATGGAGAAATAGGGCTGGAAGGTGTGAGGGAGAAGGGGATGTCAGCCTGCCGTGGGAATTACTCTGTGACAACTTCACTGCTGAGCACAGCACAGAGTATCTATGAATCTTGCCTTTTCTTGACAAGTACAGCTTGACAAGCACTGCACAGCACAGCTTGTACCTTAGGCAAAACCAATTTCTTCAGCTGGCCCAGACTTACATCTTCATGCAGATGGGTGCAATGACAGGTGTCATCAGCTCAGGAATAGGTGCGTTACCAAATGAAATCATTGCTACCTTCTCCTTCACCCACAGAAACTGTGTGCTTGTGCCCAGATCATAAACACACCACTGAACTATACTGTCACCAGCAACACATACTTATTCTCCTTCCTCCCTCCTCTTCCTTTCTCCTCCTTTTGACCTTTTCACCTTGACCCAACCAAGGGTTACCAGAACATTCCCATTTGTTGGTCACTTTTATGGGGAACCTGCCATCCCTGCCCGCACATCACACCAACACAGGCATTTCATGAGGAGAAACCAGATCCTGTCGGATAATGACACTAACTATTCTAGATTATTTCATGTAAAATGCACCTCTTACTTCATCTGTTTCCTGTGCATTACTGAGAAGGAAAGAAGAAAAGAGATAGAAAAGTAAGGTAAGTACAGTAACAGCAATGCCCTTCACAAAAGTAGATTCCACCTACTTCTGTGACTGTCTGGTGTGTCATTACACCAGGAGTCTGTGACACAACAAAATCCCTCTAAGTCCACTCTCTTGTTTTTCAAAGCTAAAGGCTCCTTTTCCAAGCCTGTCAGTTCCCTTATCATCAAGAAGCCCTCTGCTATATTCGGTCCTTTTGCAGACTTTCATTTTCTTAAAGTAATAGGCAGAAATATCATAGATGCTTTTACAAGCATTTTTTCCTTATAATTTTGAAAACTCTATTTCATTTTTCAAAGCCTTATAAAAATTCCTAGCGCTGGATGCAATGACATGACCCACTTTGTACAAGGGGACAGACTAGCAGCTGTTAACGGCCCCCTGCAGGCCTGAAAAATGTTGAATACCAGGAGCAGCCTTTAAATCTGCCTCAGAAGCTGGCTAACGATTTAATCTTTGGCTTTTTGAGAAATGATTCACGTATTTAAGCTTGAATGTACATTAGGTCTACTCTTTATGGAATGGAGAGTCAGCAGAACAAGGGCATTTCCACTATTTTGAAGGGAAATGAACAGACTGCAAGAACATTTTTGTAACAAACTGTTTCAGTTATTTATAAAGATGAAGTACATTCAGTTCTTGGTAAATAAGAACTGTAAGAATAAAGGCCACTCTGGATGCATACCATCTTGCTGATTCCTGCTGTGGTTTGCTTTCTTTGGTTACTGCATGTGCCATAGTTCTTCCAGCAGCTGTCCGTGTGCACAAGCCCTTTGGATAACCAAGTCTATATGGCAAGTTGCCCCCTTTTTGCATAAAGAGTAAGCATGTTCTCTCTCTTATTCAACAGCTTTGTCCTCAAAGGTATATCCTGGTTCTCTTCTGTGAGCGTTTTTCCAAACTGGAAGTGCACAATTCAGTTACAAATTATACACAGCTCATAAGTGCAACCAGTTCTCCATCAATGAAGCTGTGGTTTCTCTGGGCTCTCAGAAAAATTATTATTTCAGAAGCCATGTATGGGAATGATGGGTGCAATTCTTCTCATCTCTCAGGAGATACTGAAACCAAGTTATAAGCTGCAGTTCTGCTCTCAGCTTTGCCAGGAAAGTAGTTTGATTTGTATACTGATCCACAGCCTTCAACCGTGGAAGTTCACATCTTGATGGACAAGCAATGTCAGCTTCCACATGGTAATAAAGCAAGTACAAGCATTGCTACAGCTGTCTAGGTCTACTCTTCCTAGCAAAGTAACCAGTCAAAGAAAAATCTATTTTTTTCCAAGGCACTATATAAACATAAATATACACATTTATATATAGGACACACTGAACCAAAGAGACTAGGTTCTTAAAAGCGGGAGGATGATTCTCCCATGAACTTGCATTTTGAGTTCTCTAAGTCGCCAGGCACTGTTTAGACATGGTGGCAAATCTGTAAAAACCTTGTCTCCTTCATGGAATCCTCTTCTCATCACGTTAGAAAACCTGAAGGACAACCTTGCAAACAGCCAGAAGTCATCTCCTGTAAAATTACACTGCAGATTTTCTTCCAATACTTTTATTTTTCACCAGGTACTTTCGAAACCTTCCAATGGGTTGTAATGGCTTTCATAGTTCATTGTTCAATCCAGTTGTACAGCACACTGAATCCAATAACAAGAACACGCAGCACTTTTAAAATGTAACTGGTTCTCCCTGTCATGTCTGATAGCTTTTTTAGATCACTAATTAATAACAGTCCTAGACAGTAGTACAAAGCTTCTTACAAAAAAACCCAACCAAAAAACCCATAGTAAAACCAGCACGTTTTTTTTACTCCATGCTCAGTTTACAGACTGTGCACCCTGCCTTTGCCCTGTGAATTCAAAGCACATGAAGTTTACTGACCTTGTTAGCACCACTCTGTTGGCAGCCACACTTTAAAACTGAAAATCTCTAACTGCATATATTGATTCAACAGCCCACGAGTGTTATGAGAAAATGAATTGCCTTTGGGAAAAAGTTAACCTTGCCACTGCATTCTGACAAAGCAAAAAGCTCGCTGGTTCAGCTTAGAACAGGCTCTGTCATGCTTCTGTAAAAGGGAAAGTTTGAGACTGTCAGTCTGGAAATTGGAAGTAAAATATACTGTCGAGGAAGAAGAGAAGCTGAATGACAATCAAACAGGAGCTGAGCAAGAGTATTCCAGAATGAGAGCACTGAAAAATGACCATGAGGTCAGTTGAAAAGAAAATAGGAAAGATTTCAAAAAGTTTTAGAGGAGGAGAATGGGAATAAACATTGCAAAGAGGCTCGCTTAGTCTCTAGCCAAAAAACCATGAACTCTTACACTGGGAACTGCATGGCAATGGAGTTTGGACTTTGGAGAGAGTGATCGATAACAAACATCTGAGATGATTCTTGATAGATAGAAGACTCTGAAAAGAGTAAGTGTTGCAGACACTGCCACCAGATTTTACTCTGCACATGCTGCTTTTTGGTGGTTGAGGCTGCCAGCTCAAGAGGAGGTTTCCGAGATGAAGTTTTGTCTTCTGTCCTCACTTTAAAGATGAGGGAAGACATTATGGAAAATTCCTTGGGGCACAGAAATGGCTGTTGTCAAAATTAGAATTAGCCCTTACTACCCACCTTGCTTTCACTCCCCCC
>Ga0065711_1044267_pt1 | contig 14199 bp, 11 predicted proteins | sample Hoacrofraction12_FD_59098 | JGI IMG/M metagenome (GOLD analysis project Ga0065711, IMG submission 59098) | Hoatzin crop microbial communities from Cojedes, Venezuela - Epithelial fraction 12 v2 (version 2) | ecosystem: Host-associated > Birds > Digestive system > Esophagus > Crop | place...
TGAGGGTGGTGAAACACTGGAACGGGTTGCCCAGAGAGGTAGTGGAGGCCCCATCCCTGGAAACATTCAAGACCAGGTTGGACAGGGCTCTGAGCAACCTGATCTAGTTAGCGGTGTCCCTGCTTGCTGCAGGGGGGTTGGACTAGATGACCTCTAGAGGTCCCTTCCGACCCAAAACTTTCTATGATTCTATAAGTTTTCTGCTAGGAATGGTGTGTTTTAAATCTCTGTTTCAGGTTTTCCTTCTCACCCTGAAGCCCTCCAAGAGCTGTACTTCACCACTCCTCATAGCTAGAAGGCAAGTCCTGCCCCAGCTTTCCCTACCAGCAATGGGACAGGGCGAGGAGTTGACTGCAGAAAGGAATGTTGTAGGTGGTGTGAGTGGAAAGGCAATGGTGGCAGGAATGGAGTGCGTGGGATTGCTCTGCTTTCCTTCTACCCCTTGTGTCTATTTGTGGCTGTCGCTGTTACTTTTTACCCTTGTCCAACTCTTTCTGTGGGTTTAGAAAAAAAAAAAGCTGGACTGTATTAGCAATTAGATGAGGACACAGTGGGAAGGTGTCCTAATTTACTTGCAAAAGGCCAGGTAATTCACGGTCTGAAACTAATAAGGAAGAGAAGACGGGAGAGAGAAAACTGCTTTTCTGTGTAGCACCTTTGTGAACCTGATAGGACTACAGGCTACAAAGATGGTGCAGTAATGATTATTTTGCATTACTTTGCTCCTTTTTTGCTTTCTACCAATTTGAAAGCATAAAAGTTATCACATTTTGTCTTATCAACCTCTCCAATTTCTGGTAGCAGGAAAAGCTCAGAGGAGAGTGTAGGAGCATGACAAATACTGTAATTTGAGTACTCTTTTTCCTTGCAACGTCTTCCTGTAGTTCAGTAATCAGTAGTTAAGGCACTCTTACCAGGAGTTTCAAGCAGACTCTCACATTTAGTTTGTAAGATCCTGCTATATTTAGAGAAGAAATAAAGCATTTGTTACATGCATTGAAAGCCACTCTTGACGAATAAATATAGTCCCACCACTTGAGGCTGCTTTGTGACATCTGCCTCCAGCAGTTTGTAAAGATTTGTTACAAGTGGAGCAAGACAGACTCTCCCTTTCTCCCTGCCTGCTGAAAGGAGGACATGTTTACGCTTTCTCTCTCTTACGGCCTTCTACATAACTCTGGAGTATTTTCTGTATTTATTTTCTCTTTTAAAGGTAACAACCAAAGATGGTAAACCTGCAATAATAATTTTCCTGTCATCTTTCACATCCAGTCATTTTTCCCCTCAGCTTGTTTGTTCCTGTGATTTTCTGCATTGGGACCCACTGGGCGTCTGGCACGTTTACCTTGTGCATATGTTGTATTTTTTCATGGAGGCACCAAGAAGACCGAGAACAGAATTCTTTTCTACTTACAAACCAAGGATGAAAGCAACCTGACCTCACGATTTTCCTGCTGAATGAGAGTCAGAAGGTTGAAATACTGCTTACTAAGCAGAGGAATTATTATTTTGCCAACAAGCTTGTCTAAATTAACTGGAGAAAAAGAGCATAAAATGAAGCTTAAAATGTTTGTTTTGTCTTTGGCGAGGAGGTGAAAGCTCCATAATTTTTCATTGTTATCATTTGCTCCCCCAGAGCTAAGGTTAGGTCAGCATTTGCAGTTTAAACTCCTGTTTCCAGAGGTTAACAACTCAGCTGTGAGGCTTCAGTCTCTGTTTAACATTTGGCAGAGTTACTGCCTCGAAATAATACCTCTGGTACACATATATGATACCTTCTCCCAAAGGGGCTTGGAGCACTTTAACACACTGAACTGTGTAATGGCTTCTTTCATCCATCGTCAAAATGCAGCCACTTTTGAGGTGGAATATAGTCTTGGAATGCAGAGATCTATATAACAGTTTAGATAAGGAAGGAATGATTATGCTGAACTGAAACTACAAGAGGAATTAATATATTCACATACCTTCAAAATTTACAACATTTTGTATTTCCTGGTACTTTAAGTGAGTAAAATTTTCCCTTTCTCTAGACATGCTTTTTTAGTCACAGCTATAGTACAGCAATGACAAGATTTGAGATCATATTAAAAGGACAAAGACTCTTTTCATTACTTTGAATCCTTCTAATCATTCCTGCTTGCAAAACCTTTTCTAGTACGTTTCTGTTCAATGAGATTATGCTCTTAGTTATCTAACCGCTGCTTAAGGACAACAGAACAATTTTTAAAGTGCAATAAAATTGAAGTCTCAGGTTAAGCTAATAAACATTAAACATGACTACAAATAGCTCAGTACTTCCTACTAAAGAATAAAAGTTCTGGCACTGACGTAAAAAAATGAGGATTATTTGTCAGTTTGCTACTTCAGCAGGATGAAGTAATGATGTTATTGTGAAGATCTTGTCAAGACAGACAGCGGTGGTCAAAATATTCAAATCCATGTGCCTGAAGTTAGGTTCTGGTTCACTGTTTAGTCTCTGAAATAAAGATCAGATGATTTTCAAACATGCTAACCGTAATGGGAATGAATAAAGGAGCTTGAACTTCCAATAACAGACTGGAATGAACATGGGTATCTGTATGAAAATCAGGACACTAGATGATTACATGCGAATTCAGGTGACTCATATAATCAGCCAGGTTTGAAAGCATGCTCTTTGCTTTATTCTTCAGAAACCAAGCATTAAATGGTTACTTTGAATAAAAAAGTGTGCATTGACAAAATGAGCACTTAAACACCTATCTGCCCCCTTGCAGTACTGTCTGACGCTGTATCTATACCACTTAATAACAGAGGCACTTGCTTACAGTCTAATGGGCTGTTTAATTATTAACGTGCTCCTTGGCACAGTTTTTACCTGTGCCAGAGGAATAGCATTATTCAGGGAGAGTGCCCAAGAGACAGTTTAGAGATTGATATCCTGTTCTGGGAAGGGGGGAATCTGGATTGTGGATGTAACTTGTCCAAAGATGGGAGTTTGGCCCTGGCTTGGTCTGTAGCCATGGTATGGACGTAGCCCTGGGGTTCTCAGGTACTGAACTTCCAGACTTCAGTGAAGCCTAAGCAAGATCAAAGGACCAAGTCACTGCATCTGGGGTAGTTCTGACGGACATGTAGGAAACCTTTAGTCTAAGAAGGGAAGCCCTAAAGACTCTGAGAGCTCTTCAGCACCTTAGTCGGTAGACAAGATTGCTGTATTAGGTGCTTAAACTCAGCCTAAATCTTGCTTTAGGCCTGTAGGTCAAAAGAGATTTAATACGGGGATAGAGCATGCCTAAACATATGTTATGAGTGGTGGCAAAAGAGCTCTGAACTGAAGCATTATCTCATCACTAATCATGCGTTAATCTGCTTGCTACTACTAATCAATTTATAAGGTTGTGCCAGCAGACTCAGAGTGTGAGCAGAATGATGTTGAATCTGGTCATGACATACTCTTTTCAGATACCCAGAGGCTGTGTTTCTGATCTTGTTTTCAGTGGAATAAATCCCAAACAATGTCAAATGACTTTCTTCAATTCAAAATGAAGCCTATAATGACATTAGATTACCTGGGATGTTTCTCTGCCTGTTAGGCTAGTTTACAGATACCTGAGATCCAAAATAAAGCTTGTGCCTTCGTGGTGTTCTTTGAGAAAACATTAAGGTAACAAACACAGGTCTGTCTACCTAAAAATGCCTTTGTGACAGTCATTTCAAAGGAGCTTTGCACACTCCGTAGCCCTGAAACTGCTGATTCTGAGTGACAGGTAAATCAGATCTGGCTCTTCTCTTACAGCTTAATCTCTCTTAGCTGGGGAAAAATGTAAAAGGGTCATAGATCAAAGAGAGCTCTAGCTGGCAAAGAGAAAAGGCAGGTAGAAAGATGACCTAAATTTTCAAACTGACTGATGATTTTGGATATTTCAATTTTGGGAGTCCTATTTTCAGACAGCTTAATAGATCTTCATAATCAGAGTGCAATTGCTCAGCATATTATGTTTGAATGTCCATAGAGACTGTTATAAACACCTCCAAATCCAGACTCAAACCATCAGGATCTAAGCAGAGAGAATTTCAGTGGAAAGTGAAATATTGCTATACTCCCAGTTCTTTAGAAAGCAGTTAGTAGTAGCTGAGGTTTTCACAGCTCTTGCAACTAAAATATTTTCCTTTCTAGTTTTCTTTTTTTCTTCAGCAGTCATCCAGTTCAAAGCCCTCTAAACCTCTTTGCTTGGAGTCCCTTGGTCTCTGAGGACATTCAGTGTGGTTTGGTTACCCACACTCTCCAAGCATGGTATGAGCGTTTTCTCCTCCAGTGACAACACTGAGCTGTTTCTTCCTGGTTGCTTTTTGTTCTGTATACAAATGCTTTTAAGCATTCCAGTACGTACTTATAAATCATACCTTGCCTGTTCCATCTACTGCCATACGGATGGGACAGAGAATTCCTCCTCCCATGGAGCTCCTGTCCATGTCCTCCTGAAGCCATTCATTTAGTTCCTCTGTGCCAACAGAATACTCTGTTTTCCCCTGCTTCTGCCTTCTCTCCTGGGATTTCTGCCAGGCCAGTGCATGCCTCCAATGCTTTCTCTTCCCTTTGGCAGCTAAGATGGTGTCCCAGCAGCCTTGCCCTCAAGGGATGAACTGCCAGCAGGGACTCTGCTCCAGCTCAGCATATGGAGGCTCACTCCCACCCTGCCTGCTCAGGCTCCAACCAGAAAGTCTCTGCATTTCCATAAGGAATAACAGCCCCTCTTGGCTTCGGTGTCGCAGAGATCTCCCTGGCCCATGACCCCACAGTTGCTCCTCCCAGCCTGGCATCAGCCAACACTCAATACTCTGTCCATCAGCAGAACTCAGGGAGCATCACCTATCTGATTGCTGCTGAGATCATTGCAGACTACTGCACGCTTTCCAAGCTTCGGACTCCCCAGATACTGCACGTGGTAAGGTAAATTAGGTTTTGAAAACAAAACCATTTTATCTTGCCCTTTTGTCTAATAAAAAAAGCTCAGCTCTCCCCTGCTAAGCTGGCATACTGAACTACACTCCCAGGGATAGCAGAGGAGCTACACAGCATTTGCGTGTATTTCATAAATAGAGACACACTGATTTTTTTCACAATTTAACTTCTGCAAGGAAAAAAATAAATAGAAAATAACACCCCAGTTTATATATAATTGGGACAAGGTGTATGGTAGGAATTTGTAGAACATTCATTTTTCAAATTTTCCTATTTTCTTTAAAAAAAAAATAAATCTGATTTTCCAGAAAAATCAAAAAAAGTGTAAGCCCAGCCCTGGAGATTTTGGAAATTCTGTATTCAAAGAGGTCTCAAAAGTCTAGTGCAATAACTTGGGAGTGCATGTGGTGGGTTTACTTTAAAGGTACAAACTCTGGAAGTGTTGGGATTCTTGTAAGCCCTATGTTGATCCTGCAGGAAATCTTGGAGGACTCTAGCCCTTATTTGATTATGTGTTAGTGAAAATGTTTGATGACTAAGATCTTGCTAGAAGAGATATTTTTTTACAAACTTTATGCTTTCATTAAGAAACGTCTTCAGCAAAAAATATACAAGCAGTTCTGATTGCAAATCAAGAAGTCATTTTCTAAAATTATGACTATTATCAAAGCACAGTAAATGGAGACAATGGAGCTCTCCCCCCTACACGCCTTGCATAGAAACCTAACTCAAGGCTTTGTTTGTTTCTTTGGGGCTTTTTCTCTAGATTACTCTAAGCAGAGTGCTTTATTGCTTAAATGCAGATGGAACAACCTTTCATGGATTACAGAGCATATGAACACTAAGATTATTTTTTGCTGGATCAGGGACATCCACTAATTCTGTCCTTAACATGCCCTTTTATTAGGAACAATTACATATGTCTCTGGAAACTGTATGATTCCATATGGGACACAATGACTGGGCTAAATGAGGTGCTTTATGGACACAATTCAACATTAACTTTGAATTTCCTGGCTTTTGTTGATTTTTGTCACAACCTTAACATTTTTCAAACACAGAATCATTACATTAAAAAAATAAATCTGTATTTTAACCAAGATTTATTATACTCCAGTGAGCTAAACCTTGTTTTCTCTTTTCAGTAATAACATGATTTATTTTGACACAGCTGAACAGTAAAAAAAAAAAGAGAGAGATCGGAATGAAAAATAATACTTCCTAACAAAATAAATGTAGACCTTTACAGGAATTTAAAAGAAATCTCTATCAGCCCCGAGAATGAATATATCAAGTCTCTCATTCTGACAGATTTGTCATATACTTTGCTTATTCTTAAGTACAATTTAATATGAAAATATTGATCTGAGTGGTTATTTTTAAAATTTTCTGGAAGATCGAGGATCTGACATCCCCTCATATATTTGGCTGCAGGACAGGCTCAGAATCACTGACACTAAGTGATCAGCTACCATGAAGTCCTTAGAGGAGATTACTGTTGTATCCCTTACTCTTCTGCCATCTCTTGTTTTTGTGCAGACCTACCCAAAAGGCAAGATTTTGGTGAGGCATGTGCACCCTGAGCAACACTGGTGGCACGTGGCTTGTGAAGCCCTGTAACAGGTAGATATAGTTTTTAATTTTTTTTAATGTTTCAACATTCTCCTTCCACTGGGTCCCTGGTACTCTATGTGAATATAGAACAGATCAGGGCTGGGACACTTCATTCACTTGAAAGAGAGGGGGATGATCTCCAACTACTGACAAGAAGAGAGAGTAGAAAGGCAACATCCCAGACAAGGGTGTTACCTTCAGTAATTCAGCCCATTCAGTCCTAGGGGTGGCAGAGTCCCAGTCGGAAGCTGGTAGCTGCTCTGAGCCTTTTGGATAGCCAATGTTTTCCTCTTGCTTGTTCTTCTGTTTCCCACATTTCATCCTCAGGAGTAAACGTGGTAGAGTAGTCACCTTTATCCACCTGGAAAGAGACTGTGACTTATCCCATTATTGATTAACCGCTTTAAGACCTGTCCCACTCCTCAAACTATAGGTGAGGCTTTGTATCTCCCATGAAAACTGCCTATTCAGCTTTCCCATTTAGAAGTGGTTGCTCTGCCATACTGTACTTCTGCATGTTTCCTTGCCCTGCTCACTGACTTCCTTTTTCTTCTCTGAGTGCAGAGGCAGAGTGCTGAGACCAAAATCTTACTCCCCCCTTACTTTCTTTAGTCCAAAGTCCAGTGTTGAATAGCAATAGCAGGGAACTTTTGTCCCCCTTTAGTCTCTTTCCCTCTCCTTTTTGGGGCAATTTGTTCTGTTAGTGGCTTGTTTGGATTGTTCTAGTCCAGCAAATCCGATTTTGGAACTGAAAATGTCATGCTTTCAGGACTCCCACCTTTTAGGATCATGACCTCAAATTTAGTAACTACTTTTCTAGTGCATTGCCAATGAGTTCACCTTTTCAGACTGTCATACCTGCTGCCTTTGTACTGATAGCCATTCCTAACACGAGAAGACTCTATGAGCTTGGAGTAACTTCCACAGCAAGGCTCTGAACTTTCCAAATTCCTTCACCTATTTTCTCATCTTTTAAATAGTGCTATAGGTGGTCTCAGTGGCTCAGTACCCTGTTAACCACAACAAGTAGGAAGATGACAATGGAATGGATTGAGGCATAATAAGGACAATAAATATTGTCCCCCAAATTTCCCTGTATGTTAGTAACTTGCTCCATGATGTTTCATGTACAAGATGTAAGATCATGTATCCGCATGTGATATAGGATACCTCAGATGCAAGATACCTGCTCCTCCAGACTCAGTAAATTGCAAGAACTTCTGTTTAAACATCTCTGCAGGGTAAAAGTCTGAGTCAGCCGCCTTAAGTGTCTGAGCTTATTATCAAAGGAAGTGCAGACATATCAGATTTCTAAAATAGTGGATGATTAGAGGACCTAAGGAAGCCTCCTCCTCTGACTTGTTCTTGGAAGCCTACTGCTCCATTGACTTTGAAGACTGCCTGAAAAGATAAGCCTTAGTAAACTAAAGTTAGCTCTTGTGGCACTCCACAGGGTCTATTCAGTCATTTCCAGCAGAAGGATAAAGTTCCAGCAAAACTATAAAGATTTACATCATTTAAATATAAATTGCAATTATTTATTGAAAGAATTATCTATAAAGAAATCACAGTAGAGTTTTAATGAACTGAAAAATCGCCTCATATATTTTCAGAGAAATTTTCCTGGGGTGATTAGACAGATACTTTCTTAAATCAGTCTGAGAGTCAGACAGCTCAAATTACTGGTGAACAAACAAATAGGAGATGACTAATTCCCATGTAACAGTGTCACCTAGGCACTGCTATGCTTAATGCATTGCAAAGCCTAAAATAGAAAGCACCTGAATTAAACAATGCATCTGAGAATATCTGAAGGCAAGGAGGAGTGAATGAGGAAGCAAAGCGAATATTAATAGTCACCAAGACTTCCCACTCAACAGAGAACTTGAGCCTGCTTGGCCGCTTCATGGAACTTTTCAGACTGCACGCTCTGAAGGAAGAATAAAAGCAAATAAAGGACAAAGGAAAAGAACGAGAAGAGTCAGCGTTTACTTTCCATTCTCTTTTGAGAGTAAACTCCAACTGCCAGCTTTGTCTGTGGAGCATGACGGCAGATGAATATACTTCTTTTATTTGCACTATGCAAGGGTCTTCTTCACTTGAAAAACAGAAACAGAATGCGCACTAGTAGCAACTTGCACAGCCACCAGCAAAGCACATTTAATTTTCTCAGACGATGTTACAAAGCCAGACGCCAGAAACAAAAGCCCTGATGAAAGTGACATCTAGTTCTCCTCTCTTCTTCTCCGCCTGTCTCGTAGACATGTAGTCCTGCTACTTATTTTGTACCGGCCCCAACACTTACCAAATCACTCGGGGAGCCACTTCAATGTGCTAAAGCTGCAGAAAGCAAAACTAGAAGACTGGATGATTTTGTGAGTTAGAGTGATTTACAAAACACCTGACAGAAGCTAGAGCTGTTCAAAGAGAGGGAGCAGGTCTGCAAAGCTGGGGAGAAGAGAGAAGGGGGTGGGATGATAGATTTCTGTTGGGGAAGGGGGAATAGGCAAGAGAGAATGGAGCTGTGAAACAGAAGACCTGTCAAATCTCCCATCTCAGCACAGGAATGAGGTGTCAGCAGATCGTGCCACCTTTTGGGAAAGTGAAATCTTGTATCCAAAGCAACTTGCACATTCTTAGCAAATGGATTTACTGGGGCAGAAAGTTGCTGGTTATGCTTGCCAGGAAGAACCAGGAACAGAGATCACTCTCACTTTGCTCAGAGCTCTACGGGCAACTACCTGTGAGCATGAATGGATGTGTGTCTGTATTCTAGATGATTTTTCCCCTTCATTGTTTTCTGAACACCCTCTGATGTCTGATGCATAGATGGAGCAAAACTGAAGTAGTACCCTCTACAGTGTCCTTGAATGATGAGTCTGCTGTTCCCTGGTTGTCCTTTTGCATAGTTTCTCCATAAGCAAAACCCATCTTTGCCAGGCAAATGAACCATAAACCTTGCCTGTATTCTTGAACTCCCTTACCCTCCAAAGCAGGTTGGCTGCATGTGGACTGCCCATTGGGAATGGTCCCCTGCTTATGCTATTTTCTCCATTATGCCCAGGAATAATTTGGGACTGTGCAAGATGGCATAGATGAAAAGCATGCCAAGGTCTGTCCTAAAAACAATCCAATGCCTGGCACTATACAATTTAATTTACAGATGTGGCTCTAGTCTGTTTTACATGTTACAAGTCTATAATTCTCTGCTTGAATTTTCACCTCGGGTACTCATAAATTAATTACTCTCCAGTGGTAACTGCTATCATTCCTCAGTAAAACAGTATAAAACTAATGGGAAGATATCAGCCTATTCTTTGAATGTTCCGTGGAAGTATGAAAGAAACAGAGAAAAATTTGCCTTTGAACAGTTCTGTGGAGGTCATCTGGGCCAATCTTCTGCTTAAACCAGGGGCAGTATCAAAGTTACCAGGACCTCCAGTTCCTTTTCTACAAAGCTGCTTTCTAGACTTTTGGCATGCAGCATCACAGAATCACAGGATGGTTGAGGTTAAAAGGGACCTCTGGATGTCATCTGGTCCAAAACCCATGCTCAGGGAGGACCACCTAAAGCGAGTTGCCCAGGACCAAATGGCTTTTGAATATCTCCGGAGATGGAGACTCTACAACCTCCCTGGGCAACCTGTGCCAGTGCTTGGTCATCCTTACAGTGAAAATGTTGTGGCACAGGCTCAAGGACTCAGCCAATATGATCCATAACAGTCAACTTTATTAGCAGAGAATCTGGATTATAAAGGCAGCACTTGGTTATGATTAGTCACTATACATAAACAGTCTATACAGCACTCAGTTATGATTGGTCACTATGCATATAACATCTATCAATAAAACACCTGGGTTACATAAGCAGTACTCAAACTATGACTGGTCATTATTCATAGAATGACTGTTTACCTGCAGCTGGCCTGAGAATGACTGTCTTTCCCACAGCCAGCCTGGGAAAAGTCTGTTTTCCCGCAACTGGCCTGAGAAAGGCCTTGAGGCCTGTGCTGCTTGAAGCCTGTGCTTTTACAAACCGATCGAGTCCATATTCAGAGTGTCTGGGTTGCTCACAATATGTCACTGTTCTTCCAGAAACCCCACATGAAAATGTGTTTCCTGATGTTCAGAGGGAATCTCCAGTGATTCAGTTTGTGCCTATACTCTCAGAAAAATTCCAAGGAGGTCTGCACACAGTCTCCTTGAAAGAAATAATACAGACTATCGCAACAGCTAGTGGGTTAAAACATGAATAACAGGTTGGTCTAGATGGCATCTGGAAGTTCTTTCCAACATCAATTATTCTATGATTCTATGATTTAAGATATGTTTAATTTATATTTTAAATTATATTTTTTATTAATTATATTTAATATATTTAATATATTTTGCTCATGTAATAAAGAAGTTTTGGGGTCATGTCATTCTTTAGCAGTCATAAAGCAGAAATTGTGACTCATAGCTGTGTAAAATATAATTCAAGGTATCATAACCATGAAATGATTGTTTTCACTGGCTTCTCAAAATGTGTAGGCTGTATTAATATAAATACTTGCCTTGTCCAAAAAACGAAATCTAAATTAGTTAAGATCACTTGCACAATAAAAGTCAGATTTGCTTAATTATTATTACAATAGTTTTACATCAGTGTGTGTTTAGCAGAGCAGTTACACAGACATAAAGTGTTAAAGTGTTTAGAATCACTGTTCAAAAAATTAAGAAAGTTTTCCAGACAGAAAGCAAAAGAATGATTGTAAATCCTTCCCTTCACAGGCAGCTCTGTTCCTTCCTATTTCTCCTTCTAATCACACCAGTTCAGTCAGGGAAATATATTTCTTTTTGACCTTTTATTTCCAACTATGTCGAACAATTTGTCCCAATTAAGCCACTACTGTATCTGGCCTCAAAAAATGGCATCATATAATGTTGAAACCATGTCACCAATACGTTACTTAGTTTAAGAACCTTCCTGATATATCAGTTTTTCACTAATCCTTTTTCACAGATCTGTGATTGAACAAAAAAATTGCATTTACATTTCAGTCCCTCTGGAATACTCATCCAGATGAGTAACTTTCTCCTGGAAACCCTGTTTGAATACTTAACAGTGGTCCACAATATCTGGGCGAACAGAAGTGGAGGTTTTGCTTGACAAGCTTTTCTTTACACAGTTCGAAAGCATTATTTACGTTCAGAGTGGTATCCAAACCATGGAAAGAGAGAGACAGATAAAGCAAATGAGCAGATCTAACTGACTTAGAGAAAGACAGGATTTGAATTGCTTGGTTTCTCTTGTGAAGGCGCACAGTTGTTGAGCTGTGCACATGCAAGTACAGCTACCAGTTAAAAGCAGAGCACATCTAATATTGGATATTCCGGAAAGTTAAGAAGTATTATTTTCTGACTTAAAAATTTGTAGCTGGGGAAGTCAGTCCAGATGAGACTGTTACCTTTGAAAACTCCCACTCTCCAGATCTCACTCCATGAGCATAGCTAATTCATACCAGTGTCAGTGTATGTATGCACATATGAAAGGCACAGGGAAAAGGAGCAGCTCCTCACTGTGCTCATAGGAAAATTCTGAGCTCAGCAGATTTTAATTTCCATTATTTTGGGGTCATTTTGTTTTAATCTGTGAGCATCTACAGACATTTTTCTACACTGTGAAAAACGTGAGAGGAATCTGACCAACAAAACTAATACAAATGAACTACATTGTTGATGAGTACATGCCTGAGGGCAGTTTGGGCTTCCTTTATATATCCTACCTTATTAATCTCTACAGAGAGAGACCAGAAGTCGATATCTTACATATGCTTTCCTCTGTCCATAAGGGATTTTGTATTTTTGCACAGGGCAATTGTTGTGCATAAATGGCCTGAATCAAATGAGCAGACAGGCCATTTGCAGCAAGTGAAACTTGATTCTCTAAGATGATGTGTTTTCTAATAAAGCTTCTAATCTACAGTCAATGAAAGGAGAGGGAAAATGGACAACTGTAGTTCCTGACATAATATGAATGTCCTTCTTTCAGAGCCACAGTAAATTCTTCCTACAACATTGTGCTACATTTTGATAATTCTTCTGTGATGTTACCATTATGTAAAGAGGTAATTCAAGACTGCCTCAAAAATCTGGGATTGTAAATACTCCAAGATACTGGCAGACATAATCTGCCAGAATTCATCCTTAAAGTTAATGCCCATCACACTCTCACCAATGTTGACTGGTCTAAGATTTTGCCCCCAGTTTCTTTGTTTTCCAGAAGAAGGTATAGGTGGTTTTGAGAAATCCTCCTTCTCTTTTTCATTTTGTGAATAAGAGGGAAAAAGAAAGAACAAAAAAATCGCCTTTCTGAAACACATGATCCAAGGGCATAATACTAATTTTAGCATTTGTAAGAACTGAACCAGGATAAGGAGAAAAGTGCATGCAAATTTTGACCTTATCAAGCATAGGAATTTAAGAAAAAACAACTTATTGTTAATATGAAAGGAGCAGTAGTAATACTGGTGAAAAATGATGTATTGATGATTCATCCCTATAGAAAACACAGGGTCAAGGATGAGAGGGCTATTGAATGAAAGGGATAAGTGCTGGTGAAGACAAAAAAAAAGAAAAAGTAATGTGACATAGAAGCTTTAAAATGTAGCATCACAGGAAAGTGACCTAAAATGATAATCAAATCTGACTGATTTTGAGTTAGACTCAGAACACAACCTGTTTCTAGAGCTCAGCAAGCTCACTATAATATAGGGACAGAAAATAAATACTGCATACCACAGTATTATACGTAAATACCACATACTGCAATTTGATTGAATATTTTGAATGAAGTCTCTCTTGTCACTAGATGAACCAGGTGGTATGGAGTATAGGAGCAATGTCTACTATAGAAAACAAACATGTTGCTGAGAGGAGCTGAGGAACATGAGGCTCTTAGCACAAATACACAAAACAGCTTGCCTCAAGTCAATCCTGAAAATGTAGTTCCTCAGTAAATGTAGCTTGAAGAATCAGACTGCTTGGATCACACCCACCTCCATCTTCTTAAAACTTCCAGCTAAGGAGGAGGGAAGTCTTTCTTAGATCAGACTCATTGCACAGAAAGTCTGATATAACTGCAAACTGCATTTTTCAGTAAAAAACTGTAAGCTTGAAGTTTGAAGAGTTTAAATTTTTAAGTTTAAAGAAAATACTTCAATAGCAATCAACATTCTGAAAATATGCAATCATGAAGGCAATTTTTGTTGATGGAGACTTCGCAATCACTATTATCTCACAGTCCATCCTTTACAGCATCTCAGGTTGTTTTTTGGCCAAGCTGTATGTTTATATTTAAACGGCAACTGTGTGTGGTGCTGAAAAGGTAAGGGATGAGAAATGCTAGTGGAAGGTGTCAAAATGAATAATGAGAAGGAAAAATTAAATGGAACTATAATGGTCACAAAGAAGGCTATGTTGACTGGATGCTGATGTGTGATCATGTAAAAGTAAGATTTGCCTATGATATTAGATGCTTTTTGCCTTTCTGTGTGGGCCTGTGAGATAGGCAAAGGTCAGGGTGAAGGCAAGGATGAGGAGGAGAGGAGAGGAGAGGAGAGGAGAGGAGAGGAGAGGAGAGGAGAGGAGAGGAG
>Ga0065711_1044269_pt1 | contig 14197 bp, 9 predicted proteins | sample Hoacrofraction12_FD_59098 | JGI IMG/M metagenome (GOLD analysis project Ga0065711, IMG submission 59098) | Hoatzin crop microbial communities from Cojedes, Venezuela - Epithelial fraction 12 v2 (version 2) | ecosystem: Host-associated > Birds > Digestive system > Esophagus > Crop | place...
GACAAGGTCCTGTGCAGCCTGCTGTAGGTGACCCTGCTTCGGCAGGGGGGTTGGACTAGATGACCCACAGAGGTCCCTTCCAACCCCTACTATTCTGTGATATTCTGTGATATTCTGTGATATTATTCGTGGAAGGTGGATTGCACAGGCAGTAGCAGATTCTTCTGAACCTTTCCAAGCTTGATATGGAAGGTCTGTCTATCTAGCTGTCTGCTGCTGACACTGCTAATGAACACTCCAAAACTGTTCCATAGAGTTAACTGAATACTATGGGTATCTACAGACAGTCAGCAGAGCAGCTCACCAAGAGAGATTACAACTAGCACAAATATCAGTTTAACTTATACCAAAGTCTTTGGACACTATGCATGTTTTCACATAATCTCTCATGTTCTGTGTTTTACTGGACATACGGGGTCCAAATACAGGTATTTCCTGAAGCACTCTTGGATGCCTCTGTGCTTACCTCAGTCTCCAATTTTTGCTCAGCAGTATGCCAACAGAGTTTGGAAAAAACAAAGCTGAAACCTTCCTCTCAACTTGTAACACCTGAACTCGAAACAAAAGCAAGAGGCTATTCTTACTCCTCCAGAAGTTGTGTCCTAAAGGCAGCAGCACAGGCTGAACCCACTAGAAACTTCTGGCTACTGATTTTATGCCAAAGATGCTCTGATCCTGTAACAAGGGAAACACTGAACTAGAAAACACAAAACACCAACAAGATCAGTGCACCCTGGTCAAAAGATGAGCTCAGCACACATTAATTATCTAGGTCAACAGACTGCCTGGGGGAGGTTGTCCAAGCACAGACAACAAAAACAAGGACAAGCATATGAAAGCCGCACTACAAGTAGTAACTCTTACCACTTGCTTCGATATGTTGAATGGTGTTTTGAAGACTCCAGCTCCAAAGCAATCCAATTAATTATCTACTAATTATCTAGGTCAAGAGACTGCCTGGGGGAGGTTGTCCAAGCACAGACAACAAAAACAAGGACAAAGACAATCATATGAAAGCCACACTACAAGTAGTAACTCTTACCACTTGCTTCGATATGTTGAATGGTGTTTTGAAGACTCCAGCTCCAAAGCAATCCAATACAAAGCTGTCAGATATCAGCAGATCGCAGCAGAACACCATCATAGGTCAGGAATAAACAAGTGGAACAGGTTATGACTGAATGAAATCAGACACAAAAGAAAAAACATGTCAAGAATTAAATAATTCACACTTGAATTAACATGCACATCCTGCCTATCAAACCCCTCCTTTTGCTCCAAATCAGGCTGCTGCTAGAGTTTCTGCAAGCCTGGAGCGAGAGAAGGCTATAAATGCAGAAGAGCAAGGACACAGGTGGTCAGCACCAAGGTACAATACTTCTTCAGCCTCATCATTTAAAGCAAGTTTAGGGTCCTCAGAACCAGACATCAGACAAACAAGTCCAACTTGCAGGCTGGAGAGTCCCATCAGCTGGTTGTAGGGGCCTCCCACCCATAAATCCACCCCTGGTCTCTCAGCTGCTCTTTCTCCTGTTAGAGACTGTTCATCTACTCACAAAGCAGTGGTAAATCACACCAGTGAACTGCATCAGCTTAAAACCAGGTACACAAGGTGAACTGGCACCAACTCTGCTTTCCTTCAAAGCTGCAATTTGTAGTAAACCAAGAACTGCTCCATAAGCAGCAGAGTCATCCATACAGAAGGACAGTAACCTCAGAGTGACATAATGCATGCTCTGGCATGACAACTGTTAACTACTAGGAAGTGTATTTGCTTCTTAAAATAATCCAGAAAACTGAAAGTTTCCAGAGGAGATCAGAGAAAACTCCAGAACTATCTTTTAAGCGACTACATGGACCAGAGGACCAGCAGTCTCCTCTTCTCTTCAGGCTCCCTCTCTATTCTGGGTCAGTTAAGTGGAGAACCAGCATCCTCTCAGGACTTGAGGGAGAAGGGCCCTTTTTGGAAGGCTGTGGCCATCTCAGAAGACAGAAGAGCAAAATTCCAAGTTGTTTCTGGTAAATCTAATGCCAATGCTCACTTCCAAAAGGCCAAAAATTAAAGAGGCAGAGCAAGTTAGTCCCCCTAGCCTTCAAGCATGGTTGGGCACAAGGTGCCCTGGCAAGGCAATATGAAGGAAGATTGCAACTGATGCCACGTTTTCACCTTCTTTGTTAACAATCAGTGGGCATCAGGCTTCAGCAATATGAACCTTCACAAACAAGAAAGAACACTTCCACTGGATATAACCCTCAGGTCTTCCAGCTCTCCACTGTAATTCCAAATTTTACTTTTTTTTTTTTAAAACAAACTCTGAAGCATCTTTCTAAAAGAGGTACTTTGGACTTTCAAACAGAAATCTGTCTTTAGGCTTAAAAAACAATAGCCAATGGAGCTAATCTCAATCTAGCAAGGATTAAGTCTTACAAAACCTGTCACAGTACTAAAAAAAGGTGTGCTTGCTTTCAATGGAGAAAAGACTTGGCACGGTCCAGTTCATGGAAGAATCAGCTCCAACCAGGACAATGTGACAATACCTCTCCGAGATCAGAAACTGTGACTGAGTTGAGTGTCTCATTATCTAGCATGGTTAGCCTCCACCTAAAGCTAGTAATAAGCTTTAGTTGTCAACAACAAAGCATTTGCACAACCTGTTCTTGGCTACAGAACGTTTATGTGTATGAATGCATGAGATAACCTGAAAACACAGCTCTAAGCCTGACAACACTGTATCAGACACTTTCGTCAGCAGGAAGTAGTGATAAATAAATACATAAAATACATTAAAATTAACACAAATAATACATAAACATAAATACATAAAATACATAACTTTATCCTAATGTTAGTAACCATGAGGACTTTAGAACGCAGAGTGCAGATAATGTTTAGGTGAACCACCATGGAGAAGGGATCTCCATCAGAAGAGGCTCTGCTCCAGGTCCAGGCTCCCAGTTCATACCGATGGTGCCAGAGGCACGTGGACCATGAGCTTCAGCAGGGCAAGGAGACACCATCTCCCCTACCAGCTGCATCTCAAACAATGCAATCACCCACAGGAAAGTTTAACAAAGCTATTATAGCAGCTCACACTTTAAACTCACTAATTTTCCAGAGAGCCTGGCGTAACTAAACAGTCAAGTACTTTTAGCATTCAGTGGGAGGATCTTCACAAGTTTCATTTGCAAGTATGGAGAAATTACAGGCTTCCTCTGGTCTAGAAAGCAGTGCTTCTGCCTCTACCAGCTTCTCAACAAAATCCAGCTTCTGTCTCAGCACCCAGTTTCAAAGGCATTTGAGCCACTTTACAGGAGGGCACGTCTACTTCAGTTGCCTGAATTGTATCATGAGGTAAAGCTGCCCAAGCAGGTAACATAGCAGAAAAAGTACCCTGCAGTGAGCATTAGATGTTCACAGAATTGGAGTTTTTGGGGGTTGTTTTTGGTTTGGGGTTTTTGTGACAGCCATCTGAAGAGGAGCTACACATCAAACCCTGCTTAGCAAATCCTTTAACACTGATAGGCCAAGATAGAAGACTCTTTCTTCCTGCATATTAACGTCTACAACATAGAACAGTATCTAACCGCTTAAACTGCATGCTCAGCCTTTCAGTATTTGCTTTTTAAAGGTGCTGCACATTGCCTTCACTTCCCTCCAGCAATAACTTTCCTGAAGATGAGAGAAAAATACTGAAATAAATTTGTACATGTATTCTATTTACAAATTCTCTCCTTCATCCAGATATCCTTTATGCAGATGAATCGCCATATGAAATCAACTGTTACGGCTGTATGTTCACTGGATGGCATTCACTGCATCTTGCTCAGAAGCAATTGTAAACGTGAACGCTTGAGCACACTGTGAGATACACCTAGTGAATCACAGTTTTGAAACGTGTATTTTAACTCCAGAAGGAACCTCTGCAGGTGTAATCTTGCTGATTTCAATACGGTTCTGTAAACAAATTTGTCCCAAGACATGCAATAACCTAAGAGCTCATTTAGCAGAAGGGTTTGCAGTTTTCAGTCAACTCTCAGGGGACAGCTTGCCCACTCCACAGTTTGCATTACATCTGTTTCCACTTTCAGAGGGGTCAAAGACCAACTGGAGAACACACCACCCAGAAAGAACTGCTTGCTAATGTTGCCAAAACCTGGGGAGAAGAGCAACCAAAACCCACAAAACCGCCCACCTCACCAACATTTTCTGTTTATATTTTTTTCTAAAACTCTCTTTCACTCAGATATTCCTTATGAGGATGGATCATCTGCACCATATATCCACTTCTGTTACCGCCGTTTATTCACTGAATGGATTTCATTGCATCAACACATATCCAGCTTCTTGACACTATGAGATTTTCAAAGCCTAGAAATCCTTGCTCCCTTTGCAACAGACAGAAAAGGAACAAACAGGAATCTATGAATCCACCGAATCCAGTCAAAAGCTGTTTGCTAAATAGAAAACAAACTCAACTTCTGTGCTTTTGTTTTTCAAATCAGCTGGTAACAAAAGCCACCTGCATTACAACTCCATCCAGGCCACATGCTTCTCAAACTTCAGCAGCAAGTGTCCCTGAAGAATGTTATCAGCCATTTCCATGTCAGCATATCTACTTTAGGCAGCACTTCTTCAAACGCATAAAGCATGTGTTTAACTTTATACCTGAGAGTAACTCTAGCAGAACCAGTGGAACCTGTGACTTGCATAAAATTAAGTCCCATAACCACTGGCAGGCTCACGACATTGCATTCCCTCTGCTGGCTTTACTTGCCCAAGATGTGCCCACTAGAGCCAGGCATACCCCAGACATCATCAGTGGTGCATTTCGGCCACAGTGCATGCCTACTCCAGCCATCTCAGAGACGGTCACTGCAGCCAGAACACATGGATCCCGTCATATCTACAAGGCAAATATAAACTGTCAGCCATCCCTCAAAAAAAAACATCATAGATGAAGATATAATTGTTCTTGGTGTCAATTATCAACTTGTTTCAGGAAGAGTCAACACAGCTTCTGTAGGAGGAAATTATCAACTCATATCTAAAATCTTTGAGGCTATTCATTACACGTGGATTCGTATAAATGTTTTAGTGAGGAACCATTTCAAAGTTCTAATGCAAACTAAGATGCTGTTGGCTACAAAGAAAGGATTTTGCGTGGACTGATAACTGATTAGAATAGGAAACAAAGAGCAGAAAGAATCAATAGGTTTTCACAAGGACAAGTGGCCACCAGTGAAGTTCCAGAGATCTGTGCTGGGGCCTCTGCTATTTAATGCACACACAAGATTCAAAGAGAAAGGGAACAGTGGGACGATATTGGCTTTTAGCTGAACTGCCAGAGGGTTTCATGATACCAAGTGTCAGGGGATGATGCCTCTATCCAACACTACTGATCACTGTAGAAGACAATACTGTGCTAGACAGACCTCTGCTTCTGCCTCATGCAGACAGTCTCCTGCACTTAAGGTCTGCTACTACGGCACAATAAGCTGACTGACAAACAAGTCCTACAGCTCTTACTGACCAAATGTCCACTGCACCATTTTTAAAATAGGTCCAGAAGTAGTGTAGACATACAGTTCAGACAACGATGGCCAGAAGCTATTCTAGAGACAGGGAACCTACACACCATGCAAACCAAGTTTATTTTGCAGCAGGCAGCTTGGCCAGAGTTATGACTTCCAGTTAGACATTAAATAAGCCCTCTGCACAATTTTCACAGAATCACAGAACAGTTCAGATTGGAAGGGACCTCTGGAGGTCATCTGACCCAATTGCCCTGCTCAAGCAGGGCCACCTATGGCCAGTTGCACAGGACCATGTCCAGACGGCTTTTGAGTATCTCGAAGGATGAAGTCTCCACAACCCTCCCAGGCAACCTGTGCCAGGGCTCAGTCACCCTCACAGTGAGGAAGTGTTTCCTGATGTTCAGAGGGAACCTCTGGTGTTTCAGTTTGTGCCCATTGCCTCTTGATCTGTCACTGTACACCACTGAAAATAGCACTCTCCCTTCAGGTGTTTATATACATTGATAAGCTCCCCCCTAAGCCTTCTCTTCTACAGGCTGAGTAGTCCCAGCTCTCCCAGCCTTTCCTCACAGCAGAGTTTCTCAAGCCGCAATGCCAATTCAAGAACAGAAACCTCTACAAAAGTAGCAATGAAGAACAGGTCATGTGGACTGCACTATTCGCCATTTTATATGGCTTAACGCACTATGAGGAAGAATCCTCACCTTCAAGGGCATATGCTCCACCTCACTGTCAGGTGAGAGGTGGTCTCCACCCATAGTACTTAACATTTCTTATTTCTAAAGGAGGTCTACATAGCAGTGCCACATTGAGACAATGCAGGAGCTGCTGCTCTTGCAAATGAGACTATTTCCAGGCATGGAAGGCATCTGAGATACATCAGGCTTAGCAGTTCTACATCAGCCTAAGCAAATACTGTAAAGACACTACATCATCTGTATCACAAACCAAGGAAGATACTGTGACTATTCCACAAAAACTTTGCTATAAAAAGGAACTGGAAAGATTAAATAGGTTTTGCACATTTTGTAAAGCTCTAGATAATCAGGATTCATTACCAAAATGGACAAATGACAAAAAACACTTGAGGAGGGAGTGTGTCTGCTCTTTTCAAAGCTGGTCTCAAATTTTCACACTCAGACCAGCTGGTCATGCCTACAGTCCCAGCACTTTCCGTCATGCTCATGAATGAGATATTTTTCCAAACAAAACTTTTTTTAAAAAATGAAACCTAGGTCTAGAATGTTATCTTTTAAAGGAGGGAAGCACATTGCTCCTTTTTTAATCGTTATCAGGTCAAAGAGTGTCAGCAACCCACATGAAGATTCCCAGAAGCTGCTGTGAAATCTTAGTGACAACATAGTCTTTCCAGATCAGCTAGGATATGAAGAGATTTAGAAACAGGAAGAAATGATAACTTAAAACAAAACTGGTCTCAGCAGGAAAAAAACCTTGATCAGCACAGCTGAGAAAGCCAGAAAAAATATTTATAGCAATACTTATTGTTTCTTGAGTTAACAAATACACTAGCACCCATTTACTGTGAGTTGAGATCTAGGGAGTAAATGCTCTTTGCTTGGACATGGAGAATTTCAGCTTATCACTGGGCACCTCTCACCCATCAGAAACACTCATCCTTAACCCTGCTAATAAGTCAATCTCCTGTTTATCTTACAGCAAAAAAAATTAATAGGACTTCTTTTCCACCATGCTCTCCTTTATTAATTAGATACGGGAACCTAAGTCCAGATGTTACTGCCCACAAGAAGACACGCTGATGATGTAAGGTTTCATCAAACGGATGATGATGTAAAGGAGCTTTGCTGACACAAATACACCAGCCCAATCTTTGTAACACGGGTCAGTCCATAGCATGACAGGGCATCAGTTCAAAACAGCAGAGTGTAGATAAGAGAGATCAACCCTCCCTTATCTCACAGGGTGAAAAAAAGAGGTGCGAGAAGACTGAGCCATTTGCATATAGCTATACAAGGAACTAGTCAGAGTTGGAAATGAAAATCGAGTCGCTTAAAATCCAGCTTAGTGCACAAGCTACAAGACAGTCCACTCTTCCTATAAAAGCATGTATTTAGCAAGAGTGTCATTAAGAGCATCTCAGGAACATGCAGAAATATCTGCTGTGGGTTTGTCTTTTCTGAAGGAGAGGGGGAAGAGTGTTCCTATAACATCAATCACTGTCCTGGTTTTGGCTGGGATAGAGTTAATTTTCTTCCCAATAGCTGCTGTGTTTTGGATTTAGTATGGGAAGAACCTTGATAATACACCGATGTTTTTAATGGTTGCTAAGAAATCAAGGACTTTTTCCAGTTTCCCATATTCAGCTAATGAGCAGGTGTGCAGGAGCTAGTAGGGAGCACAGCCAGGCAAATGGCCCAAGCTGGCCAATTCATATACTCCATAGCATACATGTGATGCTCAATCTATAAATGGGGGTTGGCTGCAGGGGCAGGAACTCTTTTTCTGCGAGTTCAACTTTTTCCATGAGTTCGAAGCTACCCGTGAGTTCAGCGATTGCTGCTCAAGGACTGGCTGCACAATCAGTTGTCAGGTGGTAAGAAAAAAATTGTATCATGCATAGTTTGTTTTGCATATTCTTTATTATTATTTCCTTTGTTGTCCTATCAAACTGTCTACATCTCAACTCCTGAGTTTTACTTTTGTCTACTGGCCTCCCCATCCCATGGGGGGGGGGAAGCGGGGTGGTGATGAACAAGCAGCTGTCTGGTGCTTAGTTGCTGGCTGCTGGGTTAAATCACAACAATCACATACAAATCAAAATTAGTCAGTAGTAAGATTCAAGGAATAACGTACATTGAGAAATGAGAAAGCGAAGAGGTCGCACTAATGCATGAGGCATACCTTGCTTGATCTTAAATGGATCCTAAATATTTCCCTTGAACCAATTTGCATTCATAACACTTCTAACTTTATTCCCTGTTCTTCAATTTATTCCCATTTCATGAATAGGGAATGAATTTTGCCGTCACTCATCCGCACCTGGTCAGCTCCTGCTGACTTCTACAAAATTTCCCTCTGTTAATGGACTTGTTTCATAGCAGTCTCAAATCCGTCCAGAGCGAGCACACAAAAAAAGAACAAAAGAAAAACACAGAAAAAAACACAATACTTTTGAGTGTAGAAACTTACCAGGCAAACACTTATAACAGTTTTCTTGCTGTCAGGAATTATTGCACCTTTAGGGGAAGCAAAAGCCAATAAAAGCCTGGATATAGTAGGACTACAGATGAAAGCATAGGAAAAAAAATTGTGTAAAATACCATTGTATGCAACCAGAGAGCCACTTCTCTGAGACTGTCAAAGCATTGTCACAAAGAGATGGAAGAGTGGAAAGGTTTACCCTGCTTTTTAATTTAGAGAAGCCAAACAAAGAAAGAAAGAGAAGAGGACTCAGTAAAAGAACATACTTGATCCTATTAAAATTAATGAGATTTCATCCTAGTCTCCACACACAAGTTGTACTGGGAGTTTAACTTAAGTGGATTTAAATCCAGATTTAGTTAAAGTGCTGCAAAGTCTCCCCAAGCCAGACAAATATAAATCCAATACAAATATGCATGCAAAATTCAATGCAAATTTAATCAAATAACTTTTTTTCCCACTTTTTTTATAAAACAGATCTAAAACCAGCACACCTTCTCTATCTGAAATACGTGCTCACGTGTTTTGCTGAACTATTGCATAAGTCGTTCTCCTGGCCTGGCACCGAGTCAGCTGGAGCTCAGCGAAAGGCAATCCCAATGCCCTCCCAGACAGTCAGAGGCAAAAGGGTCATCTTTAGCAGAAGCAGTGATGGTTGTGAAGAAGACTTATTAACTGTCTCAATAAATTAAAAAACAGCCCTTGTATACAAACAACAACCCCTTCCCTCTTTGTGTATTTAGGGAATAAAAGAGGTAGCTATGGTGGCTTGGACACTCCATAGCCATGTCTGCAGAGCACAGTTTAATTGTACTTTGGGGGGACAGCTCAGCTGATACTCCCCAAGCAAAGGTGACAGGAGCTGTGGCAATGTAGAGATAATCTAGGCATGCAACTGGCAAGCCACACCAACTGTGCAGACCTAACTTCCTCCTCAAATGGAGGACCCATCTGATTCCTTAAGCAGGTGCAAGATGTACAGATGCACTGTGGGTCCTGCCGCATGCACTGGAGGATGGTCCAGCTGGCTGCAAATAAACAAGTACCCATATCCCTGGCTCTCTGCCCTCCATTCCTTTCTTCATACCACATTATTCCATTAGAAAAAACAAACAAACAAGCACCCAATGTGCTTTCCAAATCACTGACAAGTTATCATGCAAACTGGGAGGAAAGGACATGATGGAAAATCCAGGCTCACACACTGTCATTCCAGAGATCCCATGTTCTGCAAAGCGCACTTGAAGACTAGCTCTCTCACCATGGCAACACAGCCATCAGAGACCATATTTCAGCCCCATCCTGTCTAGTACCAACTCTGTGTCAGTGCAGTAGCAGCCCCACCTCTCAGCGCTGAAATCCAAGATCTGATCCTTAAGGCCAAGCCCACAACAGCAAAGAAAAACAAAGCCAGCAAAGGCAATGAAAGACTGCCAGAAGTTTTGGCACCTACACCGACTGGCACTCAAAATTGCCCAGAGGAAACCTCATTTTAGTGATAATTACAATAATGGCACAGCAGAGCCATCACCTAAAATGCAGTGTTTCCATGAATACACCTAAAGAACCAAAGCAATGAGGAAGGCAGACAGCACAACAGCAAGCAGCAAAGTGCTGCTTCACACACCAGCAATGCAAGCATGTGGTTCCACTGAGCATTAAAACTCACTCCTACAGTTCTTGCCACTTGCTTTTGTTGGAGAAGTTGTTCACAGGAACATGTGGCAATATCCATGTAGACATTCCTTCAAGAAGGGGGTTCCCATACCACGATGGAGATATGTTGTCCTTTGCTGGATGAACTGCTGTGCCAGAGGCATGGTGATCTCCTTGGACTGCCAGCAGTCAAAAGCTGACGGAGCTGCAAACCACATTTCCAAAGTGCACAACCAGCTCCTGCCTGCACCCATTTGCAGCATGACTACTGTTCCTGCAGTACCAACAGCATCCTTACACCCCAGCTGCAAGCTCACAAGCCCCACTAACTGCTCTAAGCCTAAGTCATAGAAAGGGAACCACAACTTCAGTCCAAGGGAGAAGAACTGACAGAAGGAAGAAACATATTAAGTGCTTGCTACAGTCCAGAAAAAGGGTTGAACTGCAGTTTACTTCAGAGGACTTCTTGGCTTCCTAGCTGGCAAAGTCAACAGCCCTTTAGGAGTCCTTCCCAGGCCGAAACAGGCTGGGTATCACTGACAGGTGGGGTACGATGAGGGATACACCTGCAGAACAGGCTGGAAGCCAGGAAGGAAAGCAACCTTACTGAGCCAGAGCATGCAGTGTCAGACGGCACCCAGCAACAGCGCACGCAGTACAGATATTGCCCTCCCAGTCCTTTTAAGGGTAGGAAGAGAAAAGCCACAAAGCTAATCGAGTTCAGCTCCTGGTGCAGGGAGCTTCACCCAGCAATTACCGTGCCGGGAGGAGGGGGAGCAGGAATGGTATCTCATCCACCGCACAAACAAACTTTGTACCAGCTCCGTGATCCTAATTTAAACACTTCAAAGGGCAAACGGCCAGCTGGTGGGGATTGTCATTGCTCTGCAACTGAGCCATAGCAATGCACAGCAGCTGAGGATCTACACGCAAGTGCCAGTGAATTGACTGCTTTTTCCTCCAGCTTTCCCAGTGCGTAATTGCTCTTGCTATTAGAAGTTTGTATCAAACACAAAGCAACAACTAAAGGGCAAGGATAAATCTAAAACAGAGATTAGCCGTGCCTGAACATGCTTATATGTGCGGTCTGGCAATGAGAGCAGAAACAGGTCAGAGCAGAAGGATCCGAGCATAGCCGTTCAGCCCATGCGTGCAGGCAACATAGATCTCCGTACGGAGACAGGGGCTGCAGGGAAACGCATGTGCATGACACCCAGCCATCCACACAACTGCTCTCAGCCATAAGCCCAGCATCACTCAGAACACACACCTCAGCCAGGACGAAGCAGTCACTGCGATACACCTGGTTTGTAGGTACGCAGCAGAGCAACAAGTTCATTCCTCCTACGTTCAAGTGACCTGTAATTTTTCACTGCAAATATGCTGGCATAAACTCTTGCTGTACCTGGTTTACAGTGCTTTCAGTTCAAAAAACTGTGTTCAAGCATGGATGACGATACATAGAACACATGCTTGGTTAACATTGTGTCAGAGCACGGGGAGACATCAGCAGAACTGTATATGAAAAGCTTCATGCAGAAACGTTCTATCCATGCCTTTAAAAAACACAAAGTGGCGAGAAAGTCCACCCAAACAGATCAATTCTTTAGGGTTTCTTCAAGCAAAGTTTTGGACATTTCCAGCATGCACTGCTTTAAACAAACTTCTCCATTCCTTAATGTCCCTGCAACATTTTCCCTTGAAAATTTAGTCAGTCACACACAACTGAGGAAGTCAGCTACGACATTTAAAAATAGCTACGTTATCTAACCCTGTAATCCATGTTATACAGACAGACATTATCAGGCCTTCAGCATGGACATTTTTCATCACTGAAGCTTCAAATTTTGCTTGCAAATTACTCTCTTCGCCTCTGAAAAGTCTGTGCCAGGAGACTTCCCTTAGGAGGCTGCAGGTGGCATGGATGTGCCAATTAGAAGTTCAATAGCAGATAACCAGATGCAAAGTCTGTTTTCTGGCAGATAGGTTTACAAAACCAGCAGTGAATTCACTATTAAAACAAAAAATAAAGATGTCTGCACCAATGTGTTGAGAGGCATGTAGTTTGGAATTTCCCCCAGAAAAGTACCAAAATAATAACTGTATGTATACATACATTGTGTACATATATACATATAAACTAGAATCACGAGGTAAACATTCACAGCAAGTGCATTAATCTACCACAGACATGAAAGGTAATAAAGATTGATAGATTCTTTCCAAACTATCCATCACCATGTAATGGACTGCATTAAAATACATAGTAGTGGATGATTGTGGTAGATAAGTAAGACTAATACACAAATACGTGCACTTATGAGAGACAGACACTGCATCAACATGCATCTTGTAGACTAGTATTCAAAGCTACTGATCAGCCACAGAGCCTCTGAGGTCTAAAGGGCACCAAAGGCTCACTATCAGCAAGTTTACCTCACTCAGCAAGGCTGAAACTTAGCTCAAGGCGGGGAGGATTAGTATTTCTATGGGTTTGTTCCTCCAGTAAGCAGTCAGTTAACTCACTTTATCATGAAACAGAAGTCTTGTTGCATGACGAGGCCTGGCAGGGATTCAGTCAGCTAACACGCAGGAGATCAAGGCACCTTATTCGACAGGATCCCGAGAGAGAATTTTTCTTTGCCAATCCTAGAAGACAAAGTTTGGGAGACAGCAGAGGGGAAAGTTAAGGGATTCACTGAATCCACCAGAACAAGATCCACAGTGACAAGATAACCCCACAGGATGCTGTGTTTGAGAGCTTGGTCAAAGCAGAGTACTTATTCTCCCTAATATTTACTGGATTCCAGCTGACACCTTGCTAACATTGCCCAAGGTACAGTTAACCCTACTGAAAACCTCTGCTTAAGGTATGACAAGATGAAGGTTTCAGTAGGATACCACGCAAGGCAGGATTCAATTTACAAAGGTAATCTCAGTCATACACACTGGACTTTATTTATTGAGACACAAGATATTTTCACACATCTGTGATGCCATGCACAAGGGTGACCTGCTGCAGGCACCGTATTTCTGCGGTGGTCCACAGGGCCCAACCATGTTACCTTTCAGGCAGTGAATTACTCGCTGAGTCAATCAGCTCTCTTCCCCACCATGAAACCCAGTTCCCTCTGCTCCCACCTGCCCAAGAACAAAATCACCTACGAGCGCACACACACTGCGAGGCGAGGGAGCAATGAGCAAGGACAACGCTGCCGCCTCCGCGGCTACTACACAGGGGTGTAACTCGTTAGCGAATTTATCTCCAACTTCTGCGGCAAACTGATTTGCAACCTACGTAGCAAATTTACCGGAGCGACTGCCGAGCGGCTGCTACCCCCGCAGGCTGCGGCCACCCGTCCCCGCCCTGGCTGCAGCAGGTCGAACCGACTCCCGCTCGGCGGCTCCCCCCGCCCCGGAGACCCGCGGCACGGCGCCCCTCCCGGTTCCCGTTTCCGCAGGCCAGGGACAAGGCACCGCCCGCCCTCACGGCGCGGCAGGGCAGAGCACGGGGGCGGAAGAGGCACTCACCCCGGCGGAGGCGCCCGCCGGCGCGGCCCCGACCGTGAACAAGAGCAGCCCCGGCGCCCCGCCACATGCCACGACCGCGCCCCGCCCCGGACACGCGTCCCCCTCCTCTCATTGGCTGGCCCACCGGCCTACTGCCCCTCCCCCTCCACCCGCGCCGGGGGTGCTTTTCAGCCCGGAAACACCGAGGCGCTAGGGGGGGGGGAGTTGTCTGCCCGCGGAAGTGGCGCATGCAGCGGGGCGGGGCGTGCGGTGGTGTGGCGGTCCGCCTCGGGGCTATTGCAGGCGGGCTCGTGTG
>Ga0065711_1044270_pt1 | contig 14196 bp, 9 predicted proteins | sample Hoacrofraction12_FD_59098 | JGI IMG/M metagenome (GOLD analysis project Ga0065711, IMG submission 59098) | Hoatzin crop microbial communities from Cojedes, Venezuela - Epithelial fraction 12 v2 (version 2) | ecosystem: Host-associated > Birds > Digestive system > Esophagus > Crop | place...
GGCTACGAGGATGGTGAGGGGACTGGAGCATCTGTCCTATGAGGAAAGGCTGAGGGAGCTGGGCTTGTTTAGCCTGAAGAAGAGAAGGCTGCGAGGGGACCTTATAAATGCTTATAAATATCTCAAGGGTGGGTGTCAGGAGGATGGGGCCAGACTCTTTTCAGTGGTGCCCAGCGACAGGACAAGGGGCAACGGGCAGAAACTGAAGCACAGGAAATTCCGTCTGAACATGAGGAAGAACTTCTTCACTCTGAGGGTGATGGAGCACTGGAACAGGCTGCCCAGAGGGGTTGTGGAGTCTCCTTCTCTGGAGATATTCAAGACCCACCTGGATAAGGTCCTGTGCAGCCTGCTGTACGTGACTGTGCTTCGGCAGGGGGTTTGGACTAGATGACCCACAGAGGTCCCTTCCAACCCTGAAAATTCTGTGATTCTGTGATCCTCTTGCACAAATTGGAGGGAGGAGGTAGAGAAATTGGGAGTGAAGATGAGCCGAAGAAGCGGGAGGGGGGATGGGTGGTGGTGTTTTTAGATTTGTTCTTATTATCCTACACTGACCTTTTGATTGGCAATAAATTGATTTCCCCAAGTGGAGTCTGTTTTGCCCATGACAGTAACTGGTGAGTGATCTCTCCCTGCCCTTATCTCAATCCATGAGCCTTTCATCATGTTTTCTCTCCCCTGTCCAGATAAGCAAAGGGAGTGACAGTGGGCACCTGGCATGCAGCCAAGGTTAACCCACCACAAGAGGCTTTAAATGAAAGTGTGTTGAACATGTTCTTTAAGACAAAACAAAAGAGTTCAATTCAGTCACACTGAAACAGCAACCCATATTGTCATGCAATGATTCTGTCATCACAGGAACCCATGATTTTCTAAAGTTGCCATGGATCTGTATCTAATGATCTAAAACTGTCCTCCTCTGTATCTGTGGGAGTTTCCCACTTAGATAAGAGTCAAAGTCAGCTCAAAAGCAAAGGGTAAAGAAGCTGCTACTTATACTAGTTCCATCCCATTGATTCAGTTGACTTCCTTTATTTTCATGAGAAGGTTCATGGTTGGACTCTCTTAAGGGTCTTTTCCAACCTAAATGACTCTATGATTCTACATTAAAGTCACCTCTTGTGTTGGCAGTTACTGTATTACTTAGTACTAGGCAATACCCTTTCTATCATATTACCTGAAGGAATATAGGCAACACAATGTCTGTAACCAGTGGTCCAGAATACAGACCATCTGATTAAATTCGTAACTTATCCACTCATCTGTGGAATGTCACTAGAACACCTGTCCAACAAAGCTGGTATCTGAAAACAGCAAATCTGCTATTAAGTTGAACTGTTGACTATTTTATATCTAGATGTCTTTTAAAAAGTTTATAAATTAATATTGCTGAACTGATAATATTTAAGATACACACACGACATTAAACTTGCCATTTATAATGATGGTAATTAGTAGTTAAAAAACCTTATGCGTCAATGATTTTCCTCCTTTCAGATACTCTCCAAACCCATCTTCTAAAAATGCACTCCTGTACTATACAGATACATCCTACTTTTCCTATCAGGGAATAAAAGATAAAGAAAGCAGTACCAAAACAAATGCTATTCACCACTTCGATATGTTTTCCTCTTCCTCTTCCTCCACAGGTTTTACTCTTGCCATCGGCTGTCTATAACTTTCCAAGACCTTAAAGCTAATCATCCACAAAACCAAAACATTGAATGAACATATTTTTGACACACAGGAGGAAAGGATCTATAAGCAAACAGACTCTTGCAAACTTCCTTATAAAATGTTATTCTCCGATTTACTACTCCTATACACCACCCATTTGAGCTGAGTATATGTTTTAGGCTAGCCGGGAACAATACCGATACTGTTTCGAAATAATAAAAATTACAAGAAGAAAGCAGACCTTTCTGACAGTAAATGTGTTGAGATCTTCTAAATTGCCAAAAGATAAGACTCCAGGATTTATAATTTGAATGACAGTGCTTAACTTCCCCAATTAGATCATCCCTAAGACATGGAGCAGATTACATTCTTCATTTTTTTCAGTGATACACAAGAGAACTTTTAGGAAACCTTAAATCTTACTTACCCAATAAAAGCATTACTTCAGTTTGTCAGATATGGCCATAAACCACTCAGAGCAGCCATAAGCATCTCCTTGCCTTAGCTCAACCAATACCTCACAGCTTTGTCCCATACACAAGCTGGAACACACAATCTAATTTAAATTGCTGCCATCAACATCCTAGTGATAATCACCCAGCACCATTTTCTACAACATAGGTCAGATTTTCATTGCATTTATACACACATAGCTACACGCATAGCTTATACAACCAGGACACCTAGCAAAATTATCAAGTCCCATCTTGTTGCAAATAGCATAATATACGATGGCTTCACAAAAAAAAAAAAAAAAAAAATCCTATTTTGAGGATCAAATCACATTATAAGAATTTTTGTAGTCCTCTTAACAAGGTGGAAAAAGCTTGAAGATATACACACGTTCTACCAGTTCAAAACTCAGTGAGTAAATAAAATACAAGCAATTTTAAAACATTATTTTTGCAAGCAAAAACTGTGTTAACATAAGATTAGTTATTTTCTTTAATTAAAAGCTAACAAAGCTTACCATTGATTCGGGACAATACTCAGGTGCTCGCTGCAGTAAGTGCTTCAAACGGGAATCACTCTTAGAAGACAAAATCTGTTAAAAACAAAACACATCAAAACATAGAATGTAACTACATATTGAATACTTTTTTCAATTGATTTCATCCTTTTTAGTTTCACTGTCTACCCTTTTGACAACTTCGGCTAACGGTTAATCTGTAAACAATGCAAAGTTAAGATTTTCTTTTAAATATCTATAGCCTTTCAAACACGTTGCACTTCTTATGAAGAGGGAGTTTTTATATTCATTCCAAAGAAGTGAATGAGAACTTCCTCCTCAAATACTTAAATCAAAAAGTTTCTATTGAATAGACAATGTGAAAAAAGCAGGACTTCTGCCCCACACATCAAAATATTATACAACTATTTACTTAACTAACCTTCTGCTACATGTTACATGACCTCAGGCAATTAAACTCTTTCCAAAAAAACCAGAAACAAGTAATTTCTGTGGAACAAAGATGAACAAAACCTAGACTAGTTAAAGAGACTATCAAAACTAACAGGGGAATGAATACTACTCACGGCAGAGCAAGATCAAGTTAAGCACCATCTAAGCCAACCAAAAAGTTGAGACTGGATGGGATGCAACCAAGGATGTTGAGAAGCCAGCCACTGTCGTGGCAAGGCAGCTTTGCTATCATTTTTGAAAGATCATGGTGACTGGATGACGTGCCTGATGATTGAAAACAGATAAACATATCCACTAGAAAGGCAAGAAGGATAATCTAGGGAACCACAGGCTCTGCGGCCTAACCTCATCCTGTTGGAAGACTCTGGAACCAATCCTCACAGAAGCCATGTGGCACAGGGCACATGAAGGACAAGACAGTGACTGGGAACAGACAGGCATAGCAAGAGAAAATTTAGCCTGATAACTTTCCATAAAGAAAAGATCAGTTTAGTAAAAAAGTGGAGAAAAAAGTGGAGAACAGTGTATGTCGTCTACCTTGACTTCAAATAGGATTTTGCACGGTCTCCCACTGTATCTTTAGAGCGAAACTTGTGAAACATGGATGGGATACGTGGGCTGCAAGGTGGGTGAGAAACTGCCTGGACAGTGGGGCTCAAAGATGAGCAGTCAGCAGTTCAATGCCTAAATGTTGGCCACTTAGAAGTGGTATAGTAAAAACCAGTACTGTTAATGGCTTTACCAGCAAGCTGGACAATGGGACAGGAAAAGTCCTCAGCAGGTACGCAGATGAGCCTAGACTGGAAGCTGTTGTCAAGGTACCGGAGGGTTGAACTGCCGCTCACATGGGCTTCAACAGGCTGCAGTAATGCGCCAGCAGGAAGCTCAAGCAGTTCAACAAAGGCAGACACAGGATCTTCCAGCTCAAATGGAATAACCCCATGCAACAGCACAGGCTGGGTGCTCACTGCCTAGAAACCAGCTTTGCAGAACAGGGTGTTAGGTCCTGGTGGATGACAAGTTGAACATGGCTCAGCAGTGTGCCGATGCAGCACTCACAAGCTAACAGCATACTGCACTTCAGCACCAGCAGTACTGCCAGCAAGTTAAAGGAAGGTGACCATTCTCTTCTATAAGGCACTGATGAGGCCACATCTGTAATACCAAACCGAGTCCTGTGCCACCCCTGTGCAAGGAACATTATTGATCAACTGCAGAGAGTCCAGCAGAAGGCCACAAAGGATGCTGGACTTTACAACATACCAAGACAGGCCAAGGTAAAAGAATCTTCAAACTGAAGAAGGGTTAAGAGTGAGCATGGGCCATCTAAATTCCTGTCTTCCAGTACCTGAAGATGAATTACAGAAGACGAGTCAGACTGTTCTCAGAGTTGCACAATAGAAGGATGAGATGCAAAAGTAACAAGATGCAGCAACAGAAATTCTGACTGGATACAAAGGGAGGAAAAAAAAAAACAAAAACATCTTCACCATGAGAGTTGAGAGTAGTTAAGTGCTGGAGCAGATTCCCCAGAGACGCTGTGGAAAGCCCATCCTCGAGGATATTCAAAACTTGACTAACAAGATCCTGATCAACCTGATATAATTTTGAAGCTAGCACCTCTCTGAGCAGGAGGTTAGACAAAATGACTCTTCCAACTTAAATTATTTTGCACAGTTATACTTGGGAAGAAATCTTACCTTACTGACTGTCATATACAATTCTGAATCATGTGAATTTATCTTTTTTTTTCCCCTCACGTGTTTTTCAGACCATTTTGTAGCGTTGCTCATCTTATTTCCTTACAACAGTAGCAATGTTTTCACAGTTTATTACGAGATGCTTTTACTTCATCAATCTTTTTGGTGGTGTTTTCATTGTTGTTGTTTTGTTTAAAGTTTCATGGAAGTGCTAATGTAAGTTGAGCTCTCGGCACATTTTGAATTGTTTTCTGGTCCACATTAATCATGTTTTTAGTTCTTGTTCCTTTAGCAGTCCAATTAAGTAAAATACTTATAAATCAAAACAAGAAACTGGGCAACAAAAGGGATGGAAACAGGCCTATTAATATGGGATATGAAACTCGAAATTACAGGAATAACTGAAACATGGTTGCATTGCAGATCTTTCAGAAGGAGAAATACATTGCAGTTCTATTCTAAATCTCCAACATGATTAACTCATGAAAAGAAAAACCAGAGAACAATAGTACTAGCTTCAGAAATGAGAGCAAGAAAAGAACTGCAGTAGTATTTGGGGTCTTCTGGGGTCATAGAATAATACAATAATTCAGGTTAGAAGGGATCTCAGAAGATCATTTATTTCAAAGTTCTGCTCAAAGCAGGGTCAACTATGATGCCAGACCACGTTGCTCAGGGTTTTATCCAGTCAAGTTGTGAAAAACTCTGAGGACAGAGAATGCACAGCCTCTCTGCTTTCATGGTGGAAAAGTTCCTACTCGTAACCAGCTGGAATGCCCTAGGTTCCAATTTATGACTGCTCTCTATTGTGCTCTCACTATGTACCATTGTGAAGAGCCCTGCTCTGTCTTCTGGTCAATCTTATTACAGGTATTGGAAGGCTGCTCTGAGGTGCTCCTTCTTCCCCAGGCTAAAGGCAGTTCCCTCAGCCTCAACAGAGCGGGCACGTGTTCCGGCCCCCCTGGTCACTTCAATGACTCTCTGCTAACTTGTTCCAGCTAACTGATGTCTTTCTTGTAACAGGGGGGACAACACTAGACACAGAACTCTAGATGTGGTCAGCAAGGGTCTCTAGACCCACTGGCTATGCTCCTATTAATACAGCCCAGGATGCCTTCTTTATCATTGGGGCACACTGCTGGCTCATGTTCAGCTTACTGTCTGTATACCAGCACCCCTGTGTTCTTTTTCAGCAAATTTGCTCCGCAGCGAATCAATCTCCAACTCATACTGTTGAAAGCGATTCTTTCCTTCCAGGTGCAGGACTCTCCATTTGTCCTCACTGAATTTCATAAAATTCCTGTTGGCCAGTTCCCTCCATCTGTCCAGGTCCCTCTGGATGACAGTCCTGCCATTAAGATTATCAACTCCTCCTACCAGCATGGTATTTCCTGAAAACTTAACAAAAGTGGAATCTGCCACCTCCTCCAGTTCATTAATAAAGATATTAAACAAGACAGGTCCCATGACAGTCCCCTTTGGTATTCTACATCTTACTAGCCTGCAAGGCAGAGGAGGACCCACTAATCTCTCTCTCTGAGAGTGATCATCCAAGCAATTTTTTTACTCATCTAGTGTTCCATCCATCAAAACCATACTACCCTAACGTGGATACAAAAATATTGAGGAAGGCAATGCTGAAAGTCCTGCTAAGTCAACGCAAATGACATCGACTCCTTTCCCCTCATCCAGAAATCCAGCCTTATTATCAAAGGCAATCAGGATTGTCAGGCATGATTTACCCCTCTCATGACCACGATTTTCCCCAGGGATTTAAGAGAAGATGTCTAGTCTAGTCTAGTTTGCTGGATTAGGAACTCCTTTAGGCTTGTGGGGTTTTTTGTTTGTTGTTGTGTTTTTTTTTGTTTTTGTTTTTTGTTTTTTTTTTGAAGATGGATACATTGATTATCCTCCAGTCACTGGCGACCTCCCCAAGTTCGACAGCCTTTCAAAGATGATACAGAGTAACCTTGCAGTGACACCAGCCAGCTCTCTCAGCACGCTTAAATGCAGTCTATCTAGTCCCATGGACTTGTATCTTGTATAGGTCAAATTTTCTCAGGTAATTCCTGACTCAACCATCACCTGTTACTTGTAGCACTGAACCTTGAACCCCGTCTCTAGGCACAGAGGACTGGGAGACCTTGTTAATAAAGACTCGGGAAAGAACCTTTGCCTTATCTGCGTTCGCTGACACTAAATCAAGTGCTGCGTTCAGCAACAGTTGCACATTTTTCCTTCTCCAATCTTTAACTGCTGTCATAGCATGTCTTGTTGCCCTTCACATCCTCTGCAAGTTTCAACTCCAGTTGAGCTTTGTCCTTCCCAATATAATGTTAACATTCCTGAGCAAACTTTCTAAAATCCTCTTTCATAACCTTTCCCTGCTTCTACCTTCTCTATACTGCCTTTCTGCACTGAAGTTTATTCATGACTTGTCTGTTTAGCATATTAACATGTTTTCCTGAGGCCTGGGATGGACAGTTCTTCATGCTTGGAGGCGGATCCAGATAGAGATCTCTCGAGTGGTACAGAGATGAATGATGCCAGGAACCTTATCCCTGCAAAACTTCCCAGAAATAGACTTAGGTAAAAAATGTCAATTAAAGACAGGCCCACTTATTCCTTGCTACAGTACCTGACAGACTCATCAAATAATCACGAAAAGGAGAGGACTAAGCTTGGAACAATACTTACTAAGAATGCAAAATAATTAGATGCTTGAATCACATCAGTTGACAAACAAATCTGTAATCCAAGTTTTCTTTTTCAAAGGCCTCACTTAAAGAAGCTGAATTACTAGTTAGAAGAATTCTTTACTCTCATTCAAGCCTTTTTCCTTAACTGGCAGGATCAAGACCCCCACTGAGTCTCCTGTGCCCTTCACCCTAGCCCCTGGCCTGTAGAGTTACCTTTTACCCATGCAAGGCCTCCCTCACTAGTATTGCTGGTGTCCACGTACATGAGCAGCCAACAGATAATAGCGTGAGGGTCAAAGAAAACCCCTTGCAATTTCTGCAACATCCTAGATCTGAGCCCCTAAAAACCAAACCCACCTTAGACCGCAAGTCTCATCTGCGGATGACTGCCTCTACCCCCTGCAGGAGGGAGTCTTTCTCCTGGTGGCACCAGTTGATCAGGCCAAGATGGCTCCCTGATGGAGCTTGCTCCTCCTCACCTTTTCTGAGGTGCCAAATCTATTCTGTAAGTGTATATCCAAAGACAGGCCAAGAAACTTCTTCCTGCTGTCAGGAGTCACAAACTTTCAGTCTCCACTAAGCACAGCCTCTGGCCACCCCTCTTTCCATGCAATGCGTAGTTCAGGCTACTGCCCTTGTAGGTTCTCCATGAAGAGCTTGTCTAGCCCCCATTTACACTGAGGCAATGCTTCTATCCTTGACTTCTTTATCTGATCGCTCAGGAACCTGACCAGAGCATGACTCCCACAGTTTAAGTGCCACTGACTCAAGGAGAGACACCATCCTTTCCCTGCAGCCTAAGACTTGGATGGACACATTCTTCCTCAAGAGCTCCCTCTGGGTCAAGACCTCCAACCTGTCATGAGTGGTTGGCCCAGCCCATGCCAGAGGCTGTCCTGCTGGGCATAACGGGCACACACAGCCTCAAGCAGGACACCTGCAGTACTCGCTGTGGGTCCTCTCCACAAGAAATGGCTGCGTTAATGTTCAAATCCCTGTCTGTGCACCCTGGTCCCTGGCATTCCCCCAGGTATAAGTTAAATAGAAATATGGAGTACAAGCCTGGTCTCCTTCCTTGCCATCCCTGGCAAGCAACTTCAATGTTTTATGGCTCAAACTATCAAGTCTAGGAGGAAAACATTTTTTAAAAATTATTATTAAATAAATTATCATGTCAGGATGGCACGGTGTGGTGGTACAGACAAGGCAACAACTGCATGGCAAATATTTTAGAAAAGGTGTTTGGAAAGATGGAAAGAGGCAAATCAGAGCCAGCTCTGTTCCCTTACAGTCGCTCCCCAAGTATGTAAAACATAGAATTTGTAGGATGAAAGTTAAGACAAGGCAGTAAGTATCAAACAATACATTCCAAAATAGATTCAACAAAGACAAAGCATTTGAATTGCGCTGCACAAAATGGTTAAGTTACAGAACATGAAAATCAGTAGAAAAAATAGCGGACAGCCCATTCAGCCAGTTTGTTGGCCTATTTCAAAGAATCATTCAGAAAATGATGCTACCAGCCTGATGTAACTAAGACAGCTCCTTACAGAACACTTTGAGGGGTGCCAGTCTTGCTTTAGACTTGTTCTAGACCTCTCACCACAAAGATTCTGAATATGCTGATAATCCAAGTAGAGAGAGATCATTCAGATGAGGCAAGATGAGAATACCTTACAAAAAAACACAGAAAACCCTACACAATAATTAGAACCAGTATAAAAGAAATGGGATGAAATCTGACATTGAAAAGCTCAAGACCTTTCATGAAGAGCTAACAGGAATTCACATGATAAACTGGGAACTTCAAACCAATGGAACAAAAGAAAGAATCGGTCAGATTATTCCAAATGTCCTCTCAATGCAGATACTAAACATGCCAATTACATTTGTTTATATACAGAAAAGGATAGCTCTCTCTGACTTACATGTAAGTTTTAACACAGTGTTTAAGACTGAGTGCTATACTTTTCCTTATAATACCCATGTACAGTTTTGCTTACCCGTATCCAAAGAGATAAACTTACGACGGAAGGGCTGCAAGAATAATTACAGGAATTCAGAGAATATCTTATGCAAAGAGACCGTAACACTTCTCTTTGTTTGGCCTAACAATAGGAAAGCTGAAAGGGGATTTGGCTGCATTCTATAAATTTATCAGGGAGGGAAAAGTACATTTTAAATTAAAAGTTTTGTTAGGACAATCACAGATAAATATGAACTTAATCATAACCAGGTTTAGTGCTTGAATAGCCCCAAAGCAGGTAATGAAGACAAGAAAAGGGAGCAGGTATGATGTAAGGACACAATGTTGATATTAAAATTTTGTATATGTGTATGTATGCTTTACTGATGTAAAAATTTTTTGTATATAAATTTATATAAATACACACACAAAGCTGTACAACACATTATCCAAAGGTTCAAATTTTCAAGTTGTGAAAAATCATTTTGCAAGCCTCAATTAAGCACAAACCACACTTTGTTATTACCTTACGAACAGAGTGAGTAAGCAGATTTTTGCTGGATTCACAAAGCCATATATTATAATAAGCATCTCAGATGCTTAGCTAAGAAACAAGAACTGATGGGAAGAAGGAACAGTACCAGCATCTTGTTATTAATGTTGAATTCCCCAAAACTTACAAACACACAAGATCCAGAAACTGGGTAAGATACCTTCACCCCTCGCATTTCCTAACATGCTTATCACCTCTTGACCAAACCCTGACCTCAGATTTGTATCTCTATTTCTCCTCAACTTCAGCAGAACCTCTTTTTTGCTATGAAAGAGGACTACAGTTTAAGTTCTCATTTAAAAAACAATAATATTACATCGCATGATTCACACATAGTATTCACACAGAAAATCACTTGCTTATAACCCTGATCTTGCTACATCATTGTCTAAAGGCATGATTTTAACTCTGAGGGATAAACCAAAATTAAAACCAGCTTACCTGTTCACAGACGTCACGGCACATTAAGTTGTCCTTTGCATGGTAACAACAAGACAAGCCTATGGAAAAGCATGGGGGAGGGAAAAAGATACTTAAAAGACTCGAAGCATTTAACCATCACTTCTGAGCAGAAGTGCCCACCTGATGGCCTACCAGGATGATTTGTCTGGTCCACAGATGACCGTGAGAAATTTTCCTTCCCAGAAGGTAAAAAAAGAACATGAGAAATTGTTGTTCCAAAGCTGACGTAGACCTGTTCATCGAGTCTCACAGAACTACCCTGAACACTCCCTGCCACCAAAAGGAGATCTCGCTCCCCTTCCTTCTGCTTCTAGGCACATTTGTGCTGCTTAACTTGCACCAGTTTGGCACCTGCGAAATTCCTTCATAAGGCACCTCATTAACCCGGGAGGGGGGAGAATAGAAGGATAAAAAGTGAACAAAAAACCCACCAAAAAACTCCACAGAGACTATATGGCTTTGTAAATTCAGTCATCTCAGAATCTGCAAAGTGCAAGAACCTGTTAGGAGGAGGTAGAAAAGGAAATGCGAGCGGGAACTCCTTTTCACACAGAGGTGAATACAGCTGCTCATTGAACTCTGGCTTCTTAAACACTTGGAACAAAACTGTAAATCGCTTCCCTAGTGACTGATAATTACAGCTGGGTCTGCCTGACTAGATGGAAGTCATCGAGCAAACACAGATATGAACACATCCACAGGAAAACAAACGAGGAACCGAAGCACTGAGAAGTCATAAACCACCAAGATTTCAAGTGGCATTTTTAACATTATACTTTGTTGTGCTTTGTTCCCCCTACCATCCAAATATTTCCTTCATTCGGAGTTAAGCTTGGCCAATATAAAATGAATTGCACCACTCCTTGATATTAATTTTCATCCTCACTGCCCAGTGCTTGGAACAGTGTATTAAACAGAGGTTTCCTTCAAAGCTTTTACTTTCACGCACATCTTCATACACAGGATCACTTCATGACTACAGATTTCTGTTCAGCTGTATCTGAACTACGTATCACATCGATGCATATAAAGCTGTATTTCACAATGCTTGGTTACTAAATAGATTTTGACCAAACCACTAGGAGGGAACTTGGGTGTGTATTCCTTGATTAATTCCACATCTTACAAGTGTTTTCATCTGAAAGCTTATACCTGTTACAAGAAGATATCAAATTAAAAAAAAACCAAAAGCTACCACCCCCAAAACCAAAATTCTCCAATACTGAAATGACATTAAAAGAGAAAAGAAAGTTTCAGCCCAAAAATGTTGAAGAACTGGAAATAAAAAAAAACAAAACCCCAAACCAAAAAGGTTGTCTGAAACAGTCACAATTTAAAAGAGCTACTACAGGTTTGAGCTATGTTTTAATGCAGAAATCTATCTTTCCTGATGAGGAAAGACAACAAAACAAAGCAGGACTTGTAACTGGTTAATGTTTTCATTAATAATTAGAAACAGCATAGCAAAATGCCTGTAATAAATGAGGACAGCACCAAAATCCTGCTTACAGCACAATGAAATGAAAGAATGAAATCGTAAAATTGACTTTAAGGTTTCTTGCCAATTTTCTACCATTACAGAAAAGGATTGAGAGATACATATGACACAGATGGCTTAAAAATATTTCCGATTTGAGGGCTATACATGAGATCTTACAGGTTTTCCTGCATTATGTTCAGCAAGCTGATCTGTGCCAAGAATCAACTTCATCATTAACAGGTCCCACCATGTTCAAACTTCAGTTACCCTTTCACGTAACTGAAAAACTTTGCTTTACACTTTAGTCCTGTTCTAAAGCCATGGTATTGGAAATATATAACAACAATAAAAACCATTAACTTTTACGAACAGACAGTTTTTCCTTAAGGCAAGAGTTGCACTTATTTTCAGAAACGTTTCTAAATTTCAGTACCTACGCAACCAAACTGTAAGCGCATTAACACAGTGCTGAAGAAAACATTCAGGTTCCAATGAAAAGATATTCAATTAATTGTCATAATTAAAAAGAAAATCTAACCAAACCTACTTAAACACAGGCTTTACTTATATACAGAAATACTGTCTACTCAATCACATTTTTGTTGTTTTGCTTCACTGTAGGTGCCATAAATTTTTCATTCTATATATTTTTATAAACTGCCACATTTAAGAGACCCAAGAACTCAGAGTTCTCAACCTGTAAAGAGAATTTACATTGGCTTAGGTGACAATGCATATGTTTAACTGTTTTTAAGTGTTTGACTATGTCACTACAATTTGAGTTCATTAATATCTCAGGCAACATTTTATTAAACTCTCCATCACTTAGATTATCTAATACTCTGTGGCCTTCTACCCACTAGTTTTCAGTCACTCTCAACCCTCCTACGATGAACTAACACACATCCAGGACAGTTCTCCTTCTCAATCATTTCCACGGCCGAGTTTCAAGTCTTATCAACTACACCAAAGAGTGTAACAATGAAGTAACAATGAAGTAACAATAATAACAAACTTTATGGTTGTTTAATTCCTTTTACACAAAACCCTAACCAATTGATGGTAAAAATGGCCCAGAGTGATCTTTAGTGCTTAAGTCAGAAACAGAAGTTAACAACAATATCCGTTCCAAACAAAATTCCTCAGTTCTTGTTCCAGTCAATCTCTTCTGAAGTGCCTTATGGTCCTCTTTCAGTCAGTCCCTTACTTTCTCATTCCAACTTATCTAGTTTTACTAAAAAATTTGCAGGTTTCATTTCAAGACTTTACTCATGTCCTACTATGAAATAGCTATGCTTCCTTGTCTGGTAAGATCTGCCATCTCAGCAATATGAGTGAGTTTATCAATGGAAAGCTGGGTTACAGTACGTCGTACTTCATTCCACCAGATTTTACTGCCTTCTTCCCAAAACTGCGCCTCACCAGAAATCAGAACTGTAGCATAACAATGAAATGCCCATAAATGCCTTGGTGATTGCAGCCTTCTGCTTTCAAGTATTATGTATTTTGTATTTTCCACTCTCGTGACAGCATTGCCGACACAATCTATTTGTTAAAAGCTATTTGCCAATATCTGTGCTTGCGCTGCCTAGTTTTTCCATTACTCTGTTTCAGTCCTGTCAAGAAGTTATCTGCTATAACAACTGTAATGCAGGAAATTATTTTACCACCATCCTTCTCTCCATTAAATGTCTCACCTTCCCTTTAAAAAAAAAAACAAAAACCCAAAACCTTATTGAATAAATAAATAATAAAAATAATATATATATATTTATATAAATAAATAAAAATTTAAAAGAATACCATTCTTCCTACCGAAAACGCGAGCAAACCCACCAGGAATACCAGCCCTCGAGCACAGGCACTGCTCTGACATCTCACCCGGCGACGCACAGGCCAGGTTCCACCCACCTAGAGCAAGGCACCAGCTCCTCCCCATTTCAAGCCACGCTCCCGGGAACCGACCCACAGCCAGCGCGACAGCCGGAGGCACAACGCCGCGACACCCGGTGGGGTGCGGGCAGGGCGCTGCCCCCCGCCGCTGCCAGCCGTGGCGCGGGGAAGACGGCCGCACCCCCGCACCCCCCGCCTCGCCACCTCCGCCATTCAAGCCCCCTCTCCGCACCGCGGTGCCAGGCGGGTGCAGGCCGGCCAGACACGCAGACCACGGCAGCGGACAGACGACTGACCCGAGCGAGGCGACGCCGCCCCTCCCAGCCGCCCCGCACCCGCT
>Ga0065711_1007752_pt1 | contig 14195 bp, 9 predicted proteins | sample Hoacrofraction12_FD_59098 | JGI IMG/M metagenome (GOLD analysis project Ga0065711, IMG submission 59098) | Hoatzin crop microbial communities from Cojedes, Venezuela - Epithelial fraction 12 v2 (version 2) | ecosystem: Host-associated > Birds > Digestive system > Esophagus > Crop | place...
GACACTCAGGTCTCTCTCCACAGAGCTGCTCTCCAGCAGGTCCGCCCCAAGCCTGTACTGGTGCATGGGGTTGTTCCTCCCCAGGTGCAGGACCCTGCATTTGCCCTTGTTGAACCTCATCAGGTTCCTTTCTGCCCAACTTTCCAGCCTATCCAAGTCACGTTGAATGGCAGCACAGCCTGCTGGTGTCATTTGCTTTCCGTTATTGCAGACATGTCCACTGATTAATGCAGTCCTGATGCCACTTCTGTTCCCTATTTCCTGGGCTGTGATGTGATTTAAGATTGTGTAGCTCCCTTAGGTACTTTCTCTGGAGCTGGAGTGAGGCATCAGTAGCAGAAAATTTGCAGCTTTCATGTGCAGTTTTCATTATGGAGTACGCATTTTGATTTAGAGACCCAAGATTCACCTCGGTGAACAAAACAAAATGTTTATCTTCCATATCAGTGAAGGCAAAATGTTAAAGTTTGCATTGATTCAATATTAAAACAGGCTGACTTCTCGAAGAGACATTCCTTGATGAAAAAGGCTAGAACTTCTCATGAGGAAATATTTTGTACTACATCAGTAAGGATTTCAAAATGGCATTTGGAAAGACTACACGCAAACCTTTTTATGCTCAAATTTCACTACAAGTGATGCAGCTGTAATTCAAACCTTCTGGATTTTGAGTGCTGACAAGTAGATAAGATTTTTCCCTGCATGTTCTTCTTGCAGCTCCACCGATTTACACTTAATTTTTTTATTGCTTGTCTTTGTGAGATAAGAAAACTTGTGCTGGTTGGTTCCTTGCAGCTCAGCATGAGAACCAGAGATCTTCCTTTGGGTTTCTGTATTGGGTGACACTGATTTCTGAAGCTATAGCAGCAAGGTCTGATCTTTTCTTCAAAGGCCTGTGTGGCCTTCGCTTCTTCTGAGTGAAGCCTGCAAATGCAGTTCTGTTGTAAAGCTAGTATTGATACCACTTTGAAAAAAGTTACCTCTCTCTGTGTCCACTTCTCTTGAAAAAATCTAACCATCCTAGAGCAGACAACTTCTCAAATTGCTGAACTTTTAGGTCATTTTTCATTCACTGTAGCAGAGTCTGTTTCTGGAAGAAAAAGATTTCTGTATTGTTGCAACCCCAGTAGAGCTTCTTTTCAAATGCTGATCAGTTTTCTCATTGACTACAAGGACGCTGAACAGACCATACTGTGTTGTAGGGTGTGAAGTTTAGGTAAATTTTAATGTTAATGTTAATTAAGGTAAAATTTAATGTTTAAATTTTATGGAAAAACTAGACATGATTGCCAGTGAAATAGATGCAGGAAAATATTGTTGACTTCACAGAATGGCACACTTGGAATCACTTTGGCTCATCTTAAAAAAGTAAGGACCTGATCAGATGTTTTCTTCTCTGCTATGGCCGTCTTGTGTTTAAGGAGTTATGTATGCTTCCAGTTACCACACAATGAAACTGAGGAATGGAGTTTGAAAAGCTGTTTATTCTACACTTCAAGTTATATAGTTTCCATTCATTCCAGTCAGACTTCCGGGTGCTCTGATCTTAGGAAAAATTAGACTCTGTGGACTCAGGTGTTGAATTTGTTGTAAAAAAAAATATATATATATATATATATGTGTGTATATATATAATGCATCTAACTCATAAAAAGGTTGGAGTTTAAATGTTGTGGGGATAAAGACTTTTTTACCTTCAGGAACAACAGCGCATTTACTATGTGGGATGTGTAAGACTGATGAACTCTTAACTATTCATTTGCTTGTTTTTAAGAGCCTCGGTTTTGTAAATGATGTGGAAGAGAAGAGGGCTGCTGTCACTTAGCAACCCTGTCTGGTTCGGGAACAAAATGTTTTGCTGTTGGAATCTGCGCAGTGCCGCTACAAAGCATTCCTGACTGGGTAGGAGCAGGAACAGCTCTGTTCTGGAGAGGTTTGGTGCAATCAAAGTGAAATGTTCCTGACGCTGCGTTTTTGAGATGTATTCATGCTGGTATTTGTGACCATTAAGATTTTTGTTGTCTACCTCATTGTTTGTCTGTTGTGACCATTAGCCAAGTAAACATTTCCACATGGCTTCAATAAAGCAAATGATGTTTTACATTAATGGTACAAAATAATTTCCGCCTTAAATGATTCGTGATACTGCACTTTTCAGTATTCTAGTATCAGCCATGTACGAACCTTCTGAGCGGCTACATTAGCATCCCTAGAGGAAAAGAAGCCAAATGCTTCAATGTCTGAAGATTTCCTGACTTATTGCTTTTGAATGATGATGGCATTTTGTAATGTAGCTCTTAATGAATGATAGCATGATAAGTGTAATTAGAATACATCTTTCTTTTATAAACACTCTGTTTTTGCTGAGATTAAAAATACCATCAAGTAATCGTACTTCTTGAAAGCAAAATGAAATTCACTCTGTTTCGCATCAACCTGCTAGTAAGTCAGGGGGTTTCCAGAAGGCAAGCTGGGTCCATGTTTCCAGCATGAAGTTGAGAATTACTTCAGTTGTTCTATGTGGCTCTGGTTGAATATGCCTTTCCATACAGATATACAAGTCTTTTGTCAGTGAGTCTCTTTATTGCTAGTCCATGACAAGCAGAGAATTGTGCTCACAGTCATGAAGGAACAGTCTGAAGCCTAGTTATTCTAACTACTGTACTTTCAACTGGGAAACTGCAAAAGCATCATCTTCACTTAAAAGATGCAGCCAGCAATACAAAAAAGAAGGCTACTTCCTATTTTCTTTCAAATATACAAAAGGCAAAATTACAAACCTCACTATGAGTAATTCTAACGATAAGAGGAATGAAGGTATTCCATCAAAGTCACCAGCAAAGTCCCTTGTCTTAGAAGTCTCTTAGTTCTCCGTGAAAATTACCTCAAGGATTAAGAATGTAATTACCAGATGCTTCTCTGGTCCTAGGTTTATTGCTGTCAGGTACAAGTTGTGCTGCTGTTTTTGTGCTGTGGATGCAGGACTGAAGTAACAGAGGAACACTTATTCTGTAGTTTATTACAGTATTAGTTACCCTGGGCGCCAACGGGCTGGATGCTTCCAACATGAATTTTTGAAGTGCCCCTTGTTCTTTGTTATGACCCTGGAATCTTTCATGTGAACATGTTGATATTGATATTTGATGCTCATGTTCATTTCGTTGTGTCACAAAGTGTTTAGAGACCTCAGTCGCTCAGGCTTGGAGATATAGTTCGTTCTCTGGATTTGAGAAGCCCTGAGCTTTGACTGGAATCCCAAATGCAGTGTACTTGTGTGACTTTCTGTGAGCTAACACACTGGCTGAAAGCCGAGCTCTGGCTTCTTGGGTGCGAAGAGGAGCAAGAGTCCCACATCGGTCTTGGCTATCCAGCCAGTGCATTCCATATAGGAAGCTCTTATGGGTAATATTGGGGTTATTTAAAAGATGACTGATGAGAAGCTAAAAAGTAAGATGTGAAGTGTCACTGCTTTTCCTTAAGTGTACAAGATCGTTACTGACTTCTAGAAATGAGTCTGGCAATTTCTGCAAGAGCATGTAGGTCTGAACTAGCATACCTGTTTTGCTGTCAGTATGCCCATCCTGATTTATTCTGACTGAGAACACAGTTTGCAGTAATTTTGAAGTATACATAATAGGCATATTGTACAGTTGCAGGTGGAGGGATGGCTGGAGTGTATTGAATTCATTGAAAAAGTTCCCATTGACTCCAGGGGATTTTGAATTATACCCTGACCCAGCAAGCACTTTAATGTAGGCTTTAGCTCACTATTTCAGGATCACTGAAGTCACTGGAACTGTTTGAGAAGGCAAAGCTGAGCACATGCACAGCATTTACAGGCTTTGGACCATAAAAACCCACTGTTTTTCTCGCATTTTTTATTTTCTTCCCTGCATGTATATATGCACATGAACATTCTCTCTCCCTAAATATGAAAAATCTAACTTTGCTAAGCATATCTCTTTCTCAGCAAATAAGGTATACTTAAAATAGAGAATGCTAATTTACATATAGCCAGTCAATAAGATCTCAGCAGAAACTGTCACACTTTGCATGTAAAGAGCAATGTATGATTTGGTGGGTGTTTTTGGCCTGCAGTTCGCTCCCTACAGTCCTGTCTTAGGTCTGCTGTGCATGCTGAAATGCATCGTCTGTGGTCATAGTCACATTTCAAACTTACCTATGACTCTGCATGCAGTGGGAACCATACTGAATTTTAGATTAACTCACAGAAGACCTTTTCCTCTGGATCATTGTTGATTTTAAGTTGTTTGAAATGTCCATTCTAATGTAGTGCAGCTTAAAAGATTAAATGAAGAATGCAATTTGCCTTCCAATTGCTAGCTGTAAACATGACTTCTTATTTTTGTCTGTAGTAGTAATAACCATTGTAATAATATGCTCAGCTACCTTGAAATTTTCAGTTACTATAAAAACATTATACTTGCGCTGATGGGATTTGTTTTACTGATCTTGTTTTGTACTATTATTTTTCAGGCAATTTAGCTTGACTGGTCAGGTTAAGGTAGTTGAAATTTGAGTCTTATTTCATGCCAGTTGCCTGTGAGCTTCCAGTGAGTTTCTGGGTTTGGTTCAATTACGCTGTGTTTATTTTGTATGTTACTCGACTTTGACTCTTAAAAAATTTGCATCTACATCTATTTTAGACTGTTAAGGTCTAACGAATCTGTCTAGCGTAGCACTTCAGGAAGTTACTGCCCTTCGAATGTCCATCGTGCTTCTACGCCAAAGACTGCTTCCACAGCAATGAAGTCAGTCAAAGCATATGCATTAGGATACATAAGTTTACACCATGGCAGAAAGTCTACACACCTTCTTCTCCAGTCCAACATGAACCACCATACTAAAACAGTTCATGCAAGGGCAGATATTATCTTCTGATTGTAGCCACTATCTGGCAGTAACAGAAAAGCTGGAAATGGTAATATCTTGGATGGCTACAATGGTTAACTGAGAAAGCCTGGGTTTGCTTTTCTTCTTTTCTTACCTTCTCTTCATTCAGTGTTTGTAATCTAACAGCAAGCAGGTGTCATTAGATAAAACCAAACCCACTTCCTTTTAGCTAGCTGTGTCTGGTGCATTTAATTTGTCCTGTCCTCCCCTGTTTCTGGTCAGAATCCAGACCTGCTCATTTCCTGAGCAGACTGAAACATAGTAGTAGGTCACATGTAAGACTAACAGGTAACTTCTGAAAATTTTTGGATCTACAGATTCTTTGCTATCTTTGTGCTGCAGCTTACCAAATTTGGCTCAAGCTTGCTTTGGATGGTGCCTTCTTTTGAAGATGTCTGTAAAGACTTGGCTTGTTTAATTTTTTTTTTTTTTTTTTTTTAATTTTATAATGTCAGTTTGATGTTACCAGATGAAAGTGAGTCAGAAAGGCTTGAATAAAAAAATACATAGAGACTACTGTACTTCAAAAATTACTTCTGGAGCCATTATTTATCTGGTCAGGTAACCATGTAATATTTCTAGTAATGTGTCATTCTATGGATTATTACAACACAATAACTTGTCCATTTTGAAGCTGTGTCAATGCAGTATTCTGCATTGACATAATAAAGTTGTCTTATGTTGCTACTTAAATATCAAAGCAAAAGCAAGGTGTTTCATCAACAGGCTTCAGTCAGTTGTTGGTATTGCTAAACTGGCTTTTACTAATATGTTGAAGGTGATGAGAGAATTCTTTTGAAATATTGGTATTGGTAAGGGAAAGAGATTTTTAGAAGATATGACTTGTAGGTCTGTAGCAGACAGCAGCCTGCATAAAGGAGCTGCTAATGATAGTAAAATTCCAAACACTTTTGATGAAGAGATAATGCATTGCTCTCAGCTTGTTTGCTTTAGATTTGGAGTCTGATGAGGCTGTGTAGGAGGCAGACACCCTGTCATTCCTGTGGGATTTTTTTTTCTTTATTTTCATTGAAACCTTAGCACAAGTACAGAAGTCATCTTGGCAGCGGGGACATCGGTTCACTGAATAGTCAGGCGAATCTTCAAAGCTGAAACTGGAAGACGAATGATAAAAATCAGATAGTATGTGCATCAGTCTTCCATCATGAAATGATGCTGCTGGCAGCTTTATCTGTAGTGAGTTTCTGCTTACTCTTCTTCAATATGGGACAAGATCCTGCCCCTCCTGTCTGCTGGTCTGCCTCCGTGGAGGAAAAATTAATTGCTGAATGTCAAACAAATCCTAACCATGCCACTCTACATAGGGGTCTTTGGGAAGGGGAATGATGTTGTGGAAGTGACCAGTAGGTCTACCTCATGTCTCTTGCTCCTTTTCTGTGGATGCAAAGAAGACAGGCTGCACGACACGACCGATTGGCATGGCATGGCCTGGTCCATTGGCAAAATGCTTCTTGGGGAACAGTTTGTGTGCTAGTGATGTATGGTATTTTATTGTGACAGGATTTTATAAAAAAATATGTACTAAATGCTAGAATGTCAGAGAACACGGAATAGCTGGAACAAAATAGCTGTTACTGTGTTAATTAAACCTAGCTCGTTCCAGTTGTTTTGAGTATGGATTAACCCAGTGTAATACATTTCAATCTCGCTGACACTTTTTATGTAGAATAAGAGTGCATTATGGGGTGTTAGTACAGGAGTATCATTTTCTGCCCATGTAGACGAGCCTCAAATTAGCATACTTACTCTCCAGTACTGATGTAATTGTGATTTTGATGTCTGTCACGTTTCAGAATTGCATGGAGTGTTCTGATTAAAAATGCCTCATAATGCTGCTGCTTTTCCCTTCACCAGAGGCCAGCAGAAACTGTAGATGAAGAAGAAAATGCAGAAGAGGAAAATTACAGGGGAGAGGAAGAATTTCCAGAAGTGAATCGAGAGGAGAGTGGGGAAATTGCTGAAGAAAGAAGTGAAGTGGAAGAAAAAAAGAAGAAATTAAATGAGAATTATGAAGATGAAGGAGAAGAAACAGATAATGTTGACCAAAGAGAAGAGGAACTTACTGATTTAAATGGCAAGAAAAATGAAGAAAATGGTGAGGGAATGGAGAAGTTGAACCACCAAGGTTATTGTCAGCCTGAAGAAGGAATAAAAGAAGAGGATTCTGACAATCAGAACCAGGTGAGTGTTTATTATTTCAATTTGTTGTTCTTGAGTTATTGTCCCTCATTCATCTCAGCCATAGGCTTCTCAGCTAGTCTCTAAGTAGCTCACTCCTGATAAGGTCCTGCGAGCATTTACAAGAACTTCAGTTTGTGGGAAAAGCAGTTTTCCATCTGTATAGCTCAGTTACATCAGTAATTAGATTATATGCCCTCCAACTGAGAAAGCAGATGTTTCTCGCTGTTTGATGAATCTGCATCTCCTGCTTTCCTGAGTATGCTGAATTTTGGGGAAAAAAAAAAAAAATTTCTTGCAATTTCCATAAAAGCATAATCCTTGTATATTTCCACACTACATTGTCCTTTAGGACTGAGAAGAAGGGTGTGTTTATGAAACCACAGTGCCTCATTAATTTGATAAGTTGACTTTCACAGAAGCTGCATTTCATAACAGGCTTTTAACGTTGCTGAGTGGAAGAGGCAGATGACAAAATCCTCAAAGCAAGGGGCTTTAGTCAGTTTAAAGCAAATATCCCATTAGTTTAGGAGGCACGGTAACATGCTGTTGGATGGAGGCATGCGGCCGAGAAAAATAAGGTGGACTACCCTAACTCTCAGATGAACGGACCAGTGAATCGAATGTGGGAAATGAAGTGTTTTGTTTGATGGGGACAATCCAGATCTGGGAAGAGTGGGATTCTTGAGCTTCAGAAGCAGAACAACTTGCTGCATATTCCCTCCCTATAGGCTGCTGAAAAACAGACTCTTCATTTGCTTCTTGTGACACTGGGAATGGTTTCTCACACCTTGTAACTGGGCTTTCTTCTGTTTCTGTATGACACACAAGAACATTTTTCAATTAAGAGAGCTGAGTTATGTGATATTTTCTTGGGCTCTGAATTTATTCCATGCTTGATATATTGATTTTGTTTGGTTTTAGAAAGCTGAAGTTATTTATGGAAGTGGAGAAAGTCAGGGAGCATTAACTTTAAATTTATATGTGGGTAACTGGATGTTTGCTCTGTTAAGAGCTGGGGGAGAACCTCTAATTTGAGTACTTTCTCCTTTGGAAGGTATATAAGTATAAGGTAAATAAAAATCTTAATGTGATCGCTCTTGGAAAACATTTTTCACATGAAGAATACCTTGTGGAAATTTTACTATGAAGTGCTAACACTGTATTGTAATGAAGTGAAATATTTGTCACCCAGTGAAGTTAACAGTTCCTGTCCTTTTTCTCTAGATTGATTCCCATCTTGGAAAAACATCCACAAACCCAAGGGTGACAATCACCAGCCCACAGGAAAGTGAAAAAAATGACCAGAGCAATGACTACGCTGCAGTTGCATAGATAGAGAACATGTAATGAGCAGAAAATGAAAGATTATAATACTATCAAGCATGTTATTTTTTTTGATTGATAACTTATAATGGGAGGATAGGTGGAGTTACCAGCATACTGGGTCTGGAGATGATAAAGCCATATGGGCTGATACAGAAAACAAACGTTAATAGCTACTAGAAGAACACTGAATTATTTTTGCACGGTGAGATTTTCCAATAGAATTTGAGGGGGGAAATGCAAGAGTGCTGTATAGTAGCATTAGAAATAAATGATCTATTCTGTGGTATAAGATGGTTAGCAGTAATGGAATAACCACAAAAATGACACTGTTCCAGAAAAAGGAAAAGAAACCCACCCAAATTCAACGTCAAAACTTTGCAGTTTCGTTCAGAAAAGAGAAACAATTTTTGACTTTTAATGAGGACATATGTAGTTTTCCTTTAAAATCCTATAAGATATATATAATTTCCAGGCTTAATATTAAGATGTAATTAGAGTACCTTTCTCACTTAATAGACTTATGCCCACAAAAAATGGTGAGTTATAATGAGGTGTCAGACCTAAAGTTACTAAATAGTGGATTTTCAATATACTAATTAGAATAGTTTTTACATTCATAAATAGCACTTATTTAGCACTATGAATGTATGTAGGCCGCCTACAATACTGCAGCTTGTTCCCATTTACAGCAAGAAGTTTTGTTGATTGTCCTGCACTAATTCACTAAACAGTGAATTGTTATCACAGTGAAAAAAAAGTAAAGGAAGCATATGTAGAAGATTAGTTTCAAAAGTTGAGTTTGGATGGATTTGTAATTCTATCTATGTGAAATTTAACTTATTAATGAAAAAAAAAATGGGCCTGGATTCAGACTGAAATTGCCTTGAAACAGCTGCTGTGAATGGAGCCATTTTAATACGAAACACGTTAGGATGAGCCCACCAGTTTTCTGTAGAAGTCGGCAACAATTGCTACATTTATGAACCCTTTACATAGCCTTAATGGTTGGAAGTGTATCATCAGCTTTTTGAGCAAGCTGGCTCCTGATAGGCTGTGAGTTAATTTGCATTAGTAAATAAGGCATTGATCCACAGTATCAGTTCTTTTAATGACACCAATTCCATTGCTATTATCGTTTCTCTGTTAGGAAAGGGAATAATTTGTAGTTCGTAGAAATACAGCCCCCAGCATAATTCCCTTAATTACACTAAGGAAATAGTGGGTTTCCTTATCATTAATGCTGTTAAAATATTACCATGAGAAATTAAATGTAATTTTTGTTGATTTCATGCCATTAAGACAAAAATTACATTTATGAACAAATTGAACTTGAAGCACTGGTTGAGGAACGTGAAGAACCACTTGTCATGACTGAAACCCATACAAACATCTTAATTTGTTCTACCAACTATTAAATATATTTTTCCAATGGAGTAGAAATACGTAGAGATACTTCAGCATGTGTCTGAGTGTTGGCAATGTAAGTATAAGAAAAATAATGTTAAAAACCTTAAGAGCAGGGTTAGAACAGTTTGCTCTGCAGCATCTCTGAATTGTCTATGATTCGCGTGTCCTTGGTCGCACTGTCTGACAAAGATCTGAGGGAATATAACATTTGTGATCAGTTCAAAATAAGCTCCTAATTTAGCCAAGCTCTTAAGCAAGTATGTTTCTTTTATCTGATACAGCAATTAAGGCAGTGCTCAAATCTTTAATTTCACTGGGATTTAAGAAGACATTTAAATTTAAGCAGAAGTAAAAATACAACCAAACCTCCCCTCCCCAACTGTACGCACTAGTGAGGAAAAACGACACATAGAGACCCTCTAGGTACCTTTATAGTTAATCTTGCACTGGAATAATATATGCAGTAGCGTTAAAAACCACAGACTCACGGAATGTTTGGGGTTGGAAGGGACCTCTGTGGGTCATCTAGTCCAACCCCACTGCCGAAGCAGGGTCACCTACAGCAGGCCGCAGAGGACCTTGTCCAGGCGGGTCTTGAATGTCTCCAGATAAGGAGACTCCACAACCTCCCTGGGCAGCCTGGTCCAGCGCTCCATCACCCTCAGAGGGAAGAAGTTCTTTCTCATGTTCAGACGGAACTTCCTGTGCTTCAGTTTGTGCCCGTTGCCCCTTGTCCTGTCACTGGGCACCACTGAAAAGAGTCTGTCCCCATCCTCCTGACACCCACCCTTAAGATATTTATAAACATTTCTAAGGTCCCCTCTCAGCCTTTTCTTCAGGCTAAACAAGCCCAGCTCCCTCTGCCTTTGCTCATAGGAGAGATGCTCCAGTCCCCTCATCATCCTCTTCACCCTCTGCTGGACCCTCTCCAGTAGCTCCTCATCTTTCTTGAACTGGGGAGCCCAGAACTGGACACAGTACTCCAGATGGGGCCTCACTAGGGCACAGTAGAGGGGAAGGAGAACCTCCTTCGACCTGCTGGCCACACTCCTCTTGATGCACCCCAGAATGCAACCCTCAACCAGTACTTCACCAGACAGCGAAGGCAGCTCTGTCTCCTCAGGGAGCTTAGGGCAATTTGCCCACTAAATCTTCTGTGCAAGGTGACCAAGGAAAAGGGCTGATGCTGTGTCTTTGCACACTTAGAGCTGAACCGCTCATATGCTTACCAGTAAGCGTGGGCTTAACTGTGTTGCTGAATCAAGACAAATGACAGTCATCTTGTGTTGACTTTACTGGGAATGGGCTCTTTGCCAGAAGTTAAGGGGGTACCAAATACAGGATTCTACTTGCTGTCGTCTTCTTGCAGATTAAGACTTGAACAACCTCTGAGATGTTCTTCATCCTCAGAAATTTGAAGTTAAATCGACACCCAAAACCATCTGATGGAGATACTTCATTTGGAGAATGTTTGCCTCAAATATTGCACCTAGAAACAATATTTAGAAGAAACTGAGGGATTTATATAGTGATACTTTTCTCCCTTTGGTTTCTATTTATAGCTTCTGTCTGCCAACAGTTTCTGTCATTTCTTCCCTTTTCCCCAGTGGTCGGTGTCTTCCATGCTTAAAAGACTTACAGATGTCAATAAGAGTAATTTAAAAGCTTAAAGTAAATTCTAGGGAAGTGTAAAGCGAACATGTTCTTTCATGGGAACATGAAATCCCTACGGGTGTTATTTAGCCTTTAAAACGCTTCCCCCTCTGTCTTCTTGTGAGAAAGACAGGATATATTTCCTCAGAATAGCAAATCAGACTTCTTGGAAATAGAGATATAACCATTTTATCATCCACCTTACAACACTGACAACATGAATTTTATACCAGGTTCTTTTCTATAGAGAAATTAATTTCTGCATAGCAAATAATTCTGATGTTAAAGTAGAAATTAAACAGGAAGCATACAGGTGGTCTTGCTGATAGTTTTTCTGTCTGGACTTGCTGTGTGTGATGGCTTAACTCAGTTTTACAGAAGAAATACCATATTTTGTTAAGCTTATATAATGTTATTTTATTAAGCTTATATGCAATGGTTCTGAGGTTTTTTTAAGGCTTATTTTCTGGTTTTGGTTTATTTTTACAAGTAACTTGCTATTAAAGAGAACTAGTGTACAGATATTCCTGTGGTTTGTCTCGTATCAAGGCCTGTTTGGTGTTATTTCTATCTTTGGGTGACTGATTTCATAAACCTGGTGATTTTGAAGCTGATAGGATTCTCCCATAACTAGAGATTTTAAAAAAAAGTAGTTTTCATATCGCAAATGTGAAAGAAAATATGCTGACAACTTAGCTGTTACATAGTTATAAACCTAACTTATAACTCTAAGAATAATGGCACAGTTAAACTGGCCACTGTTTTTTAATGCCATTGTTCAGGTCAGGACTGGATTATCGGTATGTAGATACTGTTCTGCTGATACTCAACAAATAACTTGAGTTTCTCTGTTCACTGGCAATGCTTGAGAAAACTACTGAAACTTCTCCATGTCTCCCTGCTGAAATTCCTAATTTCAGCAAAGCATTAAAGCATATGCTTAAATCCCATAGGACTGCAGTTTTCATTACATCGTGTCTGGTGCTGCAGTGGTTTGACGTATCACAGCCAAAATAAAGTTAGTTTCTGGAAAGCAATGGGTGAAAATAATGAAAATATAATCCCTATGCAGTCTTGTCTAAAGTAAAGCAAAATAAACCTAGGTACAGAACTAAAAAAGAAGTGTAAGTATTCTTATTACCTGAAAATATGTGGAAATGTCGCTTGAGTATTTTGATTATCCCAAAGGTACATTAAAATAGCTGTTGGATAATAAATGTAATTACAAAATGAAGTATCTCGAAGAAGGGTGTATTTATGAACTAGTAGCAATCAGAATGATTTAATGGGATGGAGCTCAAGGATGTATTGTTTTGGGTGGCTGATAGCCTGCAATCTGAGTTTTAATCAAAAGAAATGCTTTAGACATGGTAAGAGGCAGTGCAGCCATCCACTGTCTTTAGATTAGTGTGCATGTGCATATTTGTGTGCATTAACTTATACATGTACATGGGAACACTGAAATTGAATGCATTTGCTGTGTGTTGACACATACTGCATGCATAAAGTGATATATAAAACAATATATAAGATATAATAATATGATCTTGCTATATTGTTAGTGATGGGGAAAATATTACTGATTGTAACTGAAATATGCTATAATTATACAAGAAAATACAGCTAAATCTAGTAACAACTAACCCCATAAAAAGGCTGACATGTCTTTTTAAGTGATGTGTATACTTTGGTAAGCCAAGCTCAAAATGCTGAATTAAAATGGGAATAGCAGCCTGAAAGCCACTGGGAACCATGTGGGTCATAAGGAAGTGGGCAGGATTTGGAAAATTCAAGAAAGAAAGCACAAGTCTTCACTACAACATGTGATACTGAAACTTTCAAAGGCCTTTAGTTCTAGCGACAGTGCAGGGAATATAAAGGGGTCATTTGAAACCATAGGCAGGGTTCCAACAGCCCTTGCAGTTACTGGGAATGCCTTTAAATGTTCATATTTTTCTTGCAGTCACCTACAGCTGTGACGATACTTGGCTCTAATATTTGCGGTTTTAAAAATTAATCCCTAATTCAATTATACTTTTCCCTTGTCCTCAGCAGGACAGAAATGTAATTCAACTTACAGGTTTAATTAGTTGAGAGCTTCTGCTCTCTAATCCTAGCAAGGTTTAAAAATCTCTTGTTTGCTATAAACTAGAAGGAATCTGATTCTCTCTGTGCATACTGTTTGTACTGTGAACTCTCTGATGAGTGTCCATGCGTGTCGATGTAAAAACCACTGTCAGGTCTCTCCTCCGTGAGAACTGTTTGTCTGGATGTTCACTGTCCCGTTCGGGGCTCCAGCCTTTGTGCTGGCACCAATACGCATGTGCAGCAGGTGAAGTCAAGCTCCCAACCCATGCTCCCTCTGTGGAATCATTTTTGAAGGTATTTACTTTTTCCGTACTCCAAAATAAAACATGAAGAAATTTTGTCCGAGGCTAAATTCCTCTCATGAACACCCAAGTTACAGCCTCAACGCAGGTGATTTTGGGACAGTGGTCCTGCCCTGTTCCAGGCTTCCAGGTCTGCAAAAAAAGCACCAGCCAGGTCTTCAAAGCACTCCACTCCACACATTTGGCCTCGGGGGTTATACTGGCTCCAGTCTTCTGGGCTCTCCCGGTCATGACTGGAGAAAAATTGCTCTCCAGAGGATGACACAAAATACCTGAGATCCCAGCTGAGTCACCGTTAATGGA
>Ga0065711_1044271_pt1 | contig 14195 bp, 6 predicted proteins | sample Hoacrofraction12_FD_59098 | JGI IMG/M metagenome (GOLD analysis project Ga0065711, IMG submission 59098) | Hoatzin crop microbial communities from Cojedes, Venezuela - Epithelial fraction 12 v2 (version 2) | ecosystem: Host-associated > Birds > Digestive system > Esophagus > Crop | place...
AAAAAAAAAAAAAAAAAAAAGCTGAGAGAACAGTATCCAAACCCAAATATGCAAGAAAACCCCACTCAGTATATAAACAACAAAGGGGAATAGGGCTCCTCATCCTTCCTTCCTCATTAGGCTTAGATCCACTGCAAAAATAAGAATTCAGGTCTGAAACTGTGTCTGTCCTCAGTGCTTCTTAGGAAAGTGAGCTGCAAAGGTAGCAGTAAGACATCTGTAAGACATCTCTCTGATTTTCTGTGCTGAAGCCAGGATGGTCCTCTTACATAAAACAATGAAGGGTGAGGATTCATAATGCCAAAGCTGACAAGAGCAATATGAAGGTCCACTGTTGCAGCCAAGAATGGAGAGATGCCTACAGGGGCTCTCTTCTCCCCATCACTCCAGTTACCTTCTGCCCTGAGCTGACTTTAGAGAAGTGCTGGAAGCTGCTGGGTTCTTACGAGCCATCCAAGGATTCAGCGGATACTGGATGCAGCAGCTATGGAGCAGCAGTGACTAATGTAGTGTGGAGTCTGGCCACATTTCCTGCATATGTTTTTGTAATACTGCAAAACAGAAAATTACTTTGTTGTGTCTGTGTTAAATGAATTCTTAAAAGGAGAGAAATATAAAGTAGATGGCTTCTGTCTTCTGCAACAAGGATGAAAATCTGGAGAAAGTTCCACTGAAGCCAGCGATGAAACTGGTGAGCAGTGTTTGGCCCTTAGTGTCCTGTTTCTTTCCAAGTTCACCAGATCCTTGGGAATAAAAGAATTAGTTGTGAAAGGTTGTGGGAGGACAAGGCAATAGGTTAACCGATTGTTGACTGCTGCTGACTAATGATTGTCTCTGGAGGAACTCTGCCATGCATTTTCACCTGATTTTATCTAGTGCTAAATGTGTATATCAGTTTGTATATGGGAGAAAACTGCTAAATTGCATGCTTATGTCTTTGCTTTTCAGATATTATTATCCAGTATCCTCAGTTCTCTGGCTACTCATACATCACCTTTGAACCACTGAAAAACTCCTATCAGACATTTCAAATTACCCTTGAATTCAGGGTAAGTTTAAGCAATTTCAAGCTCACATAGGATCTTTAAATTTTATTCGCTTATTCTGATGATGTGGACAATGAAACAATAACTTAGCTTCAGTATAGCTTACATTGTAATTGTGGTGAATTTATACATAATTTTCATCTCTAAAGATATGGCTTCGCCTTTAATGAATGCAGATGAAGTTGGTAAATGGAACTAAAATGTTCGCATCCATCATTAGTAGGCAGTGATGAGAGAATCCCTGGGACTACTAATACCAGCATTGCAGACTAGTGGCAATGTACATTTGCAAGCTCATAGCCATGTGAATGAGCTACAGGCTGAGGTACACCTGAAATTTTTGTGAATTACGGTTTGGAAATGGCATGCTATGCCTTTGCACATAAGAAACCACGATCTTGTTGCACTGAGCAAAATACTGCCCTACATGCAGAGTTCCTTTCCTATCCTGCAAGATTTAAGTAGGCATTAGTTCCCACCTCTGAAGTTTGGGACACCGGCTATTGATATGTGCGCAATACTGGACAACTTAAGCTGCAGTTCTGAAGAGTGCATCCCACTGTGACTTGTGTTAGTGCTGTCTGTGTGTTACAGACAGGGCTGGTAGGGCTGCCTGTAGGCAGGGTGGCCGAGCCCTCGGATGCTCCCCTGCTCCCGTGTAAGGCAGCCTCACAGCCGAGGTGTGAGGCTGTCACTAGAGCAGAAGCAGTCTGCTGCCTCACGTGGTGATGTGACACTCTCCTGGCAATTTGTCAGCTTAAAGTGCAGGACAGCGGCGAAAAGCCACTGTGTAAGCTGCTATGTGCGTCTGGAGAAATCCTGCCTGCATAGGTCATTTGGCTTGAAGAGTGTCAGGCTCACTGGACATGTGAAGCAGGGTGTGTGTATTCATGTGCAGTAAGTTGATCTGTCTACAATTAACAGGCATGCTGGGACACCCTTGCAAAACTTCGTGCTCAGAGGTCTCGTATGGGACATATCTGACAGCCGTTAATGCTTTCAGGCTTTTTTTTAGGCCTGATAGTATCATAATGCAAGTTGAAGAAATATTCTTAAACCATTTAAGCATGAGGGCAATGTTTTTCTTGGTTCTTCAAATACAGGATTCAAAATTGATGAACTAATTTTTGATTCTGCAAGTTAAAAATTCCATCTGAAAAATGCTGTCCCTCAGTGCTGCTTGCATTGATCTGTCACTGTGAGTCTTAGACTTTGATTTTTCATGTTGATGGTGTGATTGCAGGCTGAATCAGAAGATGGTTTGCTACTATACTGTGGAGAAAATGAACACGGTCGTGGTGATTTTATGTCACTAGCAGTCATACGACGTAGCATCCAGTTCAGGTAAAACCGCCTAAATCCTCCACCCTAAATCTGATGTAAAGAGATGGGAGCATTGCTGCCTCCAGCGACTGGCTGTATGCGGTGAACATCTGTGGTGTCTTTGAGTTCTGCCCCATGCAGTGCACCAGATGGACAGTACTACGTAATTTAACAGTTCTTCAATATTTTTTTCTCTCATCCTTCTTTAGTGTGGGCATGTGCCCTGTTGAACACTTTTTACTCAGACCCTGGTGTAAAGGCAAAATAATCAGTTTTCTTCAAGGCATTAGCCCGGGACTCACTGATGTGTTGTCGGAAATGCTAATGAGCCACTGCATTTGCTAAGCTTGTGTTATATCGAGCTGTGCATAGTTCATGTTTTTGCTTCACAGCAAAAGGACCTGCAGATGATATAGCAGAATAAAGGATTTAATGCCAGCAAGGGGCCTGAAACTTCATCTTATATCTCCTGTTTAGAAGGGAGTTGCAGGTTTTTTAAGTGAAGATGTAGGGGGTTTCTTGCAGTCACATGGATATGAAGCATGTGAAAGAGTATGTCAAGGATCTCCTTACTTGGGAGGATGAATCCTTTGAAAGTGGAGAATAACAAAGTGGGTGATGTGCTTTAGTTGTGTTTCTGTTCACCTGCACTGAACAGCAGTCAGAGACAATGGCATGTTTTGTGCATGTTCAGCTCCACAGAGATTGTCCTGGAGGTCTCCTTGTTGATCAGCACTGAGTTTCGTATAGAACCAGAGTTATTAATGTAGCACTGCCTTTCGCTATGGAGCTAGAAAAATTCCCAAGAGAAATTGTTGTGATAGCAGGACTTCATATTGTAATACCCTCCATCTTGAAACAGTTTTAGCTGCTGGCAAACTTTGCAATGCACTTGGTTTGGCCAGAGGATGCAAAATCTTCTCTATGGGAGAAAGACAGATAGTGATGTTTGAAACTTCAAACAGATCACATGTAGGCCTGCTGTCTGATTTTCCTGTGGTCTGCTAATATGCCATGTGAAACAGAGAGGTTCCCAGGAGGAAAGGGAATATTTGGAGTCTAAAAATGACTTTCAGTTATTTGTTTAATGTAAGACTGTCACCTCGCCCTCTCTATCTCATGCTCCCAGGTTCAACTGTGGCACTGGAGTTGCAGTCATAACAAGTGAAAACAAAATCAAGCTGGGGAGTTGGCACAGCATCACGTTGTTCAGAGACGGGATGAACGGCTGGCTCAGGATGGACAGTGATGCTCCAGTGACAGGAAAATCTCAGGTGGGTAGTCCTGAACTTGCAGCTCGACCTTGGGCTCTCTCAGGACCATGATGACATTTTTTTCTTGCCAGCAGAAGTCTGATCAGATTTAAAAGGTACATTTTTATTTTTTCAGTGTTGGGGCATTTAGTGAACCAGAATCAGTGTACAGATTACTCTTTCGCAGACATAGTCTAGAAATCACATAGATAAATATCCCAGTGCTGAATCCCATTACAGTGTCTGTGTTGTCTTCCATGTTTGCTCTGCCACCCTTCTGCTACACAGGCTGCTGTTATAAGTTTTCGAGGTTTTACAGCTGCTGTCTCTGATTGCTTTCTTTGTCAAGCCTCAGAGAGCTGCTCTGCTTCCTCAGCCAAAAAAATTAGAAGCATATGTATATGTGTGTATATATTTATGTATAATATGCATATAGCCACACAAGGTTTGTATACAGAAGTGTAGTTACATGTATACCACGGACATAGATTTAAGCACAGTGATGGCAATAGACATTCTGCCCTGATTTATGTTAACACCAACAATTTCATACGAGGCCACCAGGGTAAGATATGATAAGGGAAGATGTCTTGACTTGCTCATCTGTTGCCAGGCCAGAAAACAGAAATGAAGTTAAGGCGCTGGAAAAAAACCCTGTTGCAGATTCTTTCAGATTTCTTTCCTCTTCCATTTGACAGCCACTATTAGCATGCCATCCCCAGCCCTGGAAAAAAAGCAGCTTCAGACACATCTTACTACTTCACACTTTCATGTGCAGGGACTGAAGGGAAAAAAAATGCTGCCCACTAAGTTCTCATCAGCTGGATATGACAGAGGAAAGGATTTCAATATCTGTCCCGTGTCACTATGCGCTAGCAGTGCTATGAGGACACGCAAAGGTCAAATGTGAGTCAGGAGAGATACATACGGTAAAGACTGATGCCATTGTGCAGCCCTTTGGTAAGACTTCACCTGGCTGTGCACGGCTATGATCACCCATGGCCAAGAAAGATGAAGAAGTAAAGGTGGAACAAAGATCTAATAGGAGACTTACAGTCCACAGAGTCTATTACAAGAAGAGTGTGACAGTGGACACACATTTTTCTAGCTGCGGCTATACCAGAAAGAAAAGTTAATTGCTCCAGGTGCTGCTGTCCACCAGAACTTGCTGCTTCTGTAGTACTGTTGCTCCAAGGAATCCTCCTCAGCCCTTCCTAGTTAGAATGACCTGGATTAGTCTCAGCAGAGTGGTAGTCTTTTCTGACCTGGTTTGCTATAGTCTTAGAGAGTGCTCACAAGAGAAGTGCAGCTTGACAGACCAAGGAGGGGAGGAGTATCAGAAGCGATGGAAGATGGCAGGCGGTTGGAGATAGCCTGGAGAGCTGTATGTCCACAACTCTGACATATGCCCACCATGAAACGTGGTGGATATCTTGTCCAGGCTGCACAGGACTTTGTCCAGGGACAAGCCACAGGCTCCACCTGAATTATTTTTCCCTGCTGAAACTGAAAGCTGTTTGATGTGTTTCTATAGCGCACTGTGCAGCGAACACCCATAACCTTGGCTTATTTAGCCCTGCAAAATATAGGCTACAGGAATATAATTTTTTGTTATAAGTACCAGGGAGGCAGGGCAAGGGTGAAAAATCCAGAGAGCTTTTAGGCTGAAGATCATCGCTGGCAGAAGGACACATTGGTAAAAACTGGCTGTGCATAAATGTAGGAATTTTAATGTTATCTTCTAAAGGGCAGGCAGGTTTCGAAACAGCCTTTGAGTAGGAGGCAAAAGACATATATTTTCATCAATTTATGGAAGGAGTTATGACTCCATTGCCCACAATAATATGGAGTTTAATTCAATGATCCAAAAAGTTCTATTCAGGTTTTTTTGTTGTCATTTTTCCTTCCTGTGCACTATAGCAGTGTTAGTAATCTTGTATGTGTATGTTTCTATAGGCAGGTGAAAGTAAAAAAAAAATAAAGCAAGTAAAGGAGTAAGCATAGTGTTGGCAAAGTGAGCAGAACCCCACTGAAGTTGTAGTTGTATTAGTTTATGTCTTGTCTTGGTTTTTACTGTTGTTTTTTGTCATTTTATTATTATTCAACATTAAGCACTGGCTGTGTCCTGTCCAGAAGGCCCTGTGTTCTGCAGGGCTTAGAGTTTAGACGACAAACAATTTTGGCAAAAGCAAAGGAAGAAATTGCAGCAAAAGACAGATCACAATCCCTCCTCAGAACATAGTGATATTTAAGCTCTTGATTTTGCATTAAATAGTCCATGTTATCATGATGGATGTGGGTGCAAAAAGTAACATTTAAAGTGATAGACTGAGTAGAGGAGTGACTAATGGAAAGGAATTACCAATGAGAAACCTTTATATCCCCTGACACAATTCTTTGTGGAGAAAAAAAATTGATTATACACAGTGTGGCTTGATTAGTTATCCTGTGTTATATCTGTTCTACATCATGTTGTGCTCTGTTTTCCCTGTAGGGCCAATATAGCAAAATTACGTTCCGGACTCCCTTCTACGTTGGCGGTGCCCCGAGCATGTACTGGCTGGTCAGAGCCACAGGCACTAACCGTGGGTTTCAGGGCTGCGTTCAGTCGGTCAGCGTCAATGGAAAGATAATTGATATGAGACCCTGGCCATTAGGGAAAGCTCTCAGTGGTGCTGATGTCGGTAAGTGTTATGGTATGGGGTCTTTAATCAGTGCTAAACCAGGGATTGCTTTTTTTGCCTGTTGAAAAAATTAATCAATGGTCCAAATTTGAGAGATGGAAGGTGCAGTCTCTGTTTTTGGCATGGTATTTCTCTGGGCCTTTGCACATTGCTTTTTCTGGCTCTGTAGTGGTAGAATTTTATCACATTGTACAAGTAACATCATGGTCATATACCAAAAGCCTTTGTGGATGCAGTTATGCAGCACAAGAGTAAAAAAAGTTCTCATGAGCAGACAGGAAACTCAGTATTGCTGATACGACTACGTCTGCACCAGTATTTCTGCCAACACCTCTCAGGATGCCTTTTTGTGCTCCTAACACACAGTCATATCATCGGAAGTCAATAGTGTGCACACTGTGTTTGTATTTAAAACACTATGGACACAACAAAATGTGTTTTGCCTAAAGACATCATTGCACTCATCCGAAGCAGTGCCTGGATCTTTCAGACCCACAGCAGTGCTGTGGCCATTACAAATGGCTTTTCCCCTTGAAACCCCATTACTGCTGAGGCAAATAGGGTTTCCTGTTGACCACCCATTGTTTTTGTTTCCATTATGTTTTAAAAATACCATGGAATAAATTCTTTCAACAACTTTATGAAGTGGTATTATAACATTATCTCCCCTTCACAGATTAAAAGATGGAGAAGTAGGCAAGTTAATTAACTAGTCCTGTCTCATTTATGCATCTCTACTTCATCCATGTAATGCTCACTTGAAAAAAAGACAGGGCAACAAAATCCTTGCATTAATGACCTCCCAGTCTGAGAAGTTTAAGAGTAAACCGAAGTCAGAAAGCAAGTGCTAAAGGCACAAAATAAATCCAGTATTACTGAACTCTCCATGCCATGCTTCAGCCACAAAGTCATCTTTCTTCTCTTCTATAACTATGCATTTGGCACACTCATCAATCCCAAGAAGGAAGTGATTAATGAGAAGCTTCCTAACAATCACTCTGTATTCTCTGGATAACATGACCACATTTCTGTGCAATATGGGGAGAGCAGAATGGCCCAAGAAACAGATGCTGAAAAGACGACTTCGGAAGCAGAGAGTAATTTCATGATAGAATGAGAAACTGTGGAATTTAGATAGATACATGAAAGCTCTGCTGAAGTTCTCCGAGCCCTAATCTCTTTTGCCTTTTGCATTGCAGCTAGTCTCAATCCCATCCATGAATGCTCCACATACTACTGCATTAACAATCAAATTCAGTGAAAATAAATGCTGGGTTCTGCCATGTGTGACTCAAACAGAGTGATAAAGACTTACTGTCCTTATGTGGCTGCACATGCTTGTATGAAACAGTACCAGGAGAGACTTGCAAACAATGTGGCGTAGAAGTTAAGTTTAAAAGACATAAATTGCAAGGGAACTCTACTAGGGTTTAGGGATGGGTTTGGCTAGCCAGTCTTCCATTCGTTTCCTGTTGGCACAGAGTATGAATCAGCGGTGCTGCAGCACCCTGACCGCAGAATTGAGGGTGGGGAGGAGAGGGTCCGTCCTGCCTCTGCGCCATCTCTGTTGCAGCAGTAGAAGTCCCACTGGACTGTGAGCGCAGGGGCTGACGGAGAGGCAGCGCTCGTGGTTCGGAGCAGGCACGGCAGGACCCTGTATCCCCACTGCAGCTTCCCTCCTTCCTCATCTGCTGTGGCACCCAGGGAGACACAGCCATCAGACCTGTGGCTTGCCTTTTAGTTGTAGTCACCTGTGCTGGCCTGAAGGCTGTGACAAGTCACCGAGACGTTGTGAGAGCGGCCTGTCCTTAAATACCAAGACTGCTCCAGTTCAAGCCGTCTCTCAAATCAGTGAGCCTGTGACTTGTCCCATTATTGTTATCTTCCTTGTCCTTTTCTGTTTCTCAGAGACTTTGTTTGATCTGTTTGAACATACTGCCAGCATTGACTAACAGTGCAACAGATGCAGCAGAGATGAGCATTGTCTTAGTTTTATGTTTCTGTCTCAAACTCGATATGTCTAGATCCTTGTCTGCCCACATGTCTTGGCTCTGTTTCCTCATCTATAAAACAGAACTAGTGCTGCTCACTTCTGTTGCTGTTGCGATAATTGATGAGTATGTGAGAGAGCTCAGAGACGAGATATCCGTCCTGCTTCGCTTCATCATGGCCATTACAGCGCAGCCCAGAAGGGGATAAAATGACTTAGTGAGCACTGCGAGCCCCGCTGCTCCCGTGGCTGGTCATGGGGCAGCTGCTTGAAGGGGTAATTGTCAACCTTCCACACAGAAGGAGAATCTGTTCCCTTCTGAGGAACTTGTATATTTTGCTTATGCTCCTTGACTCTCTCAGTCATCTCAGATAACCAAGTTGTTCTCCAGTGCTTATTGTCAGAGCTGCCTTGTAACATACGTGTCATCTCAGAGGTGGTATGTCGAAGTGCCTCAAAATATATTTGCGATTCTTACTTTGTCGTAAACACTTTGCCCTTCCAAATGACGTGCTTACACTTGTGCATCACAAATGTCTTACATGGGCTCTCTTAAAGTGTAATACCAGTTTGTTACTAGCAATGAAGGGAGAATTATTTAATAAGAAACTAAAATAAAGGAGATATAGTAAACAAAATCAACAAGAACTTAATCAAATGTACATTTGCCCATTGCATAATCTAACTTTATAGATGCCAGTTTTAAGAACTAAATGAGTAAATTATTTGTTCTACAACAATTTTAGCTTAATTCCGGCAAGAAGAAACTGTCTCCATATTATTTTAGGTGGTGTGCCAGCATAGTAGAAATGCCTCTTAAAAAGCCCATCTGCTGGTGATATGGATCCCTTTTAGTGTAGACAAGAGGGCTGACAACCTGATTTTAGTTAATAAGATTAGTTAATGATGATTAACGTCTTTCGTGCCTACTACGGCATGAATTTACAGTGAACAAAGAAGCACTTAAGGTAATTGAAATTAAACAAGTGCTTGTAAACAATCTGGAGAGGTTTCTATTTTATGAGAAATTGAAGATGGGAATGAGAGCGGAAGAAAAGTAATCCAGGGGATGACTGAAAGCTACAGCTGTGAAGTTTTGTTAGTAAGGGCTAATTTTTGCTATTTTTAAAGTCTTTTCCTGGTCTGGTACTAAAAAAAGGTGCTAAAAATCAAGTTGTCTTGTCTAAATTGCACACTGTTTAGCAATCTGAGAAAGAATCTAGGCAGAAGAGCAAATTGTATTGGTTGGTAGCAACAACCGACAGTGAAATAAATTTTGTTCGACAACGTTTTCTGATAAATCAGTGTTCTGGGTCTGTGTTTAGGTGAGTGTAGCAGTGGCATCTGTGACGAGGCCGCCTGCATCAACAGTGGTACCTGTACTGCGAGCAAAGCGGATTCATACATTTGCCTTTGTCCTCTTGGATTTAAAGGTCATCACTGTGAAGAAGGTGAGAGGATTCTGGGCTGCTGATATTTCTTTGTATGTGTTAGTTATTGTTAAATGTGTTTTCCACATGGTGAATCCAAGGAGGTCTGATGCTATTACACTGACAGTAGAGAGTACTTGTTACTTCATCTTCTTAAAATCTCATAGTGAAACGCTCCCCCACCGTTCACTGTGGGGCTACATCCAGCTCCTACATAATCTGTGATTCTCAAACCTCTTTGCTTATTTAAGCTAAATATAATTATCTCAAAAAAAAAATCAAATTTGCTTTTCAATAGTTAAAATAATGGGCCACTCCACAGCTGCACATTAGCTCTAGAAAAAATCCCCACTTTTCTCCTAAAAACCAGTGTCAGTTGTATATTCTCATATGTAAAGGATCCAATATCAATTTCCTGCTGAAATCACAGAGGTACAAATAGTCAGATACAGCATTATTTTCTGTGCTGCAGAACTTCTCATGCCACCACCCACTGTGCGTGTGCTTGCTACTTTGAAAAACACTATGGTGAATCCCTAAAGAAAAGGAGCACAAAGCTTTATAATACAAATACATCCCCGTAAAAGGAAGGGATTAAGGAAGGAAGCAGTGTTGGCTAGGATAAGAAACTATTTTTAATTTGGAAGACAAAATTTTTAGGCTGTGTTTCTTAATGTTAGCTTTAAGTACCTAAGAGAGGGAACTGACAGTGGTTGGTAGGAGTTAGTCCCTTTGACCCTCAATTGACCTGCTTGTGTATTCTGGATTTCCAGCACTCACCTTGGCCATACCTCAGTTCAACGAGTCATTAAGGTCATTTGCTAGCACACCCTGGCCTTTGGAACCACAGAATTACCTTTCCTTCATGGAGTTTGAGATGACATTTCGTCCAGATTTAGAGGCTGGTGTCCTTTTGTACAGCTACGACACAGACAGCAAAGACTTCCTCTCCATTAACATGGTGTCTGGTTATGTGGAGTTCAGGTTCGACTGCGGCTCAGGAACAGCTGTAATCAGGTAAACAGGATTGCTTGGGTTTCCTTTCCAGCAGTGCCATGGTGCTGATCCAGGAGAGGAGTGGGCTGGAAGGAGTAATAGCCTATAATGAGGTGTGGGAGCCCATCAGTCTCTAGTGTCTACTTCTTCTAAGGAGCCACAGAAACACTAGAACTGTATTCAAGGGGACAGGATTTTCTTCCTACGTAAGTTTATGTTCAGAGCTTTATTGTCAGTGTTACCATGTCATGCCACCATCTTACTGCAGATGTTGCTTGCGTATATACTGTATGGTATTCCAGAAATTCCCTTCTCGCCTCCATGAAATTGTACCATAGCTAATTAGGGGATCTATAAATATTTTATGCATATACTTTCTAGCCACGGGATTGCACAATGTTGGCACTTTTGTGAGCATTCTCCTCGCTGGTCTTTGGTTTCAGGCAGTAAGTACCAGGCTAGAGGTGTCACAAGAAGATACACCTCCATGACCCTTCTTTCCTCATAGTACTGTTTTTTGGGGGATCTGAGGCTAATACCCAATTTACATAATTTTAGCAGTCGATAAGATTTATATATGGGTTACATGAGTCACCCAGGCTCCCAGACAAAGACAGACCTGCTAAGAATGATTCATCACATCCTAAAATTAATGGCTAGGATAGGAGCAATGAAATGCCTCAAAAAGGGCTGCTCTCTCTCTCTCTCTGTGTGACTGACTGCCCAGTCAGCAGGCATCTGTTCCCTGGGCTCTTCTGAAAAGGCAGTGGGCTGAGCAGAGGCACTTAGCATCTTGGGTGTGGTCCAGGAGGCTGCCAGTTTGACTAATATTTAGAAATTATCTATTTAAAGCTTATGCAAAATGTGTAAACTGCCTGCAAGTCTTGCATACCATATGTTTCTTGTGGATGGACATCAGGAATTTTGGCTGTACTGTGATTAGGAGAAACATACTGATTTTCCACTGAATGCAATAAGGAACAGTGCCTCTGCAAAAGTCCCCAGTACACCTTGTCTTGAAAACTTGCTGCCATGCTGGTCATTTCAGAAGAAATAAACAAAATTAAAAAAGAAGAATCATGTTGATATTCAGGGGAGGGAAAGAAGCAGCTTCCACAAGTACAGCGGGACCCTTCAACCTGGGAAAGAAAGAGTTTGGTGGAAGTACGATTCAGGTTTTTAAATTGTGAATGACATGGAGATAAATAAGGAAAGATTATTCTGTTGGGTTTTTTTTCAATATGGAAGAATCAGAAGGAGCCCAGTGAAACTGCAACCAAAGAAACAGCAACCAAAGAAAATAAGACCTTTTTTTTTTTTTGAACAGCACATAAATAAGTTGTGGAAACTAATTGTCACAGCATGTTACAGATGCCAGAACTATAAATAGGTTAAAAAAAAATAGATGAATTTGAAGAAAGGTCTATTGAGGGAGATCAAACACAATTGTACGGATGCAGCCTCTGACTCAGGAAATTGCTAAATGACAAGTTGCCAGAAGCTGGGAGGATATCACTCCATACTTACCCTGTTCTTTTCTCTTGCTAAAAAGCAACAGAAATGGCTAATATCGGAGACCTTTGGTCCAACCCAGAATGATCCTTCTTACAACAGCCTTCTATCTTTTTCTGATTACAACCATCTAATTCCTATTACTGGCAACCATAAGACATTAAAATACACACCATTTTTTTTTCTGCAAGAATACTATAGCACTTCAAAACACCTTGGACTGAAATTTAACTGAGATGTAGGCTTATAAAATGTGGCAAAAACCACAAGCACATGCCTGGGAGTGGAAATTGACCCTTTCTATTGAAAAGCAGAAGAGTGAGAAGGCTGCCAGCTAGCACCTGGGTCATGTGCACTGGGGAAGAGGAGTGTGGTTAGATAGCTGGGTAATGGGGGAGACTCATGAGACGAGCAGGCTTCACTGAATATTGTCAGGATGTCCCATTCAGCTCCCTTTTCTAGAAAACGTGTGCAACTCGCACCCTGTCATCAGCTCTGTCAGTGATTAAAGAAGATAAATAGATTCCATGTTCTTCATGCCTACTTAGCCGATATCCACTTAAAAGTCTGCCTTGATCTTCATCGTACCACTTCATGCCTATCCTTTGTCCTAAATGAGGATACAACTCTGGTCATCTTGACTGACTCTTCCATAGGACCAGGCTGTTAAATATTATAATATAATCAGAATACAATTATAATGTCTCTATAGTTAAGGATGAGGCAAGCTCATTTATGTATGTCAGCATCAGCAGTAGGAAATCTGACGCTGGTGTGCGCGGGGGGCCTGGGAGGTAACAGGGATGCTGAGCGGACAGACAGATGCAGACCCTGACCTGTTTACCAAGATGTCTGAGAAGAGAATTTGTTGTCCCCTGGAATTTCCCTTGGCCAGGTATTGGCAGGATTAACATCTTTATCATTTCATGTATTTTTTAAGGTCAGTTTACACAGGGAAAAGTAACCCCTAACCCCAGAGCACATGAAGAGCCAGAAGTGTTCGAATGCCTGCAGAAAGCATTGCCAAACTGATGGTGGTTTCAAAAAGCCTGTGAATCCAAGGAGTAGCTTGCAACTCTGAAGTGATGACTCTGCAAGGCTTAATCATCCCTAATTGTAATTAAATCTCACAGAGCAGGAGGGTTAGCATGATGCTGACTTCATCAGCAGAGGATATAAAGTGTATGTATTGCCACTTATTAGGTAGACAGACCTATCTGGTTCTTTTGTATGTATATATTTCCTTCTTCAGGGTGATTAAATTCTGTTACCTAGTGATTTATCCAAGGTAGTTAAACTTTAAATGCTACTACATAAAAAAAGGACAAGTGAATGGCATTGCTTGATGATATTTTTTTATGGGCGATTTCTGAACCAAGTGTACAAGTAATATTGCCAACATCATCCAAATAGATGAAAATGGGCTTTGAGAAAATTCGGAGGAGCAAAATAGATACAACAAAAAGATTTCAAAGTTTGTGTTGATTGTTCAGAAAAAGAGAAAAAATTGAAATTGTTATTTTCACATTTTCAAAATTTCATGCCTTTTTTAATCACCATTTGAATCATTGTTGACTCATTGTTTCAAACCACGTTTTTTCAGTTCTTTCATTTTGAAATGCATCTTTTATTCATTTTTAAATGTAAGTAGCCTGAAAATACAAAACTTTGTTTCACCCAAAACAATTTTGTGTTTTTTCATTGAAAGCTAGAAAGTCTTCATAGTTTTTAATTGAAAGCTAGAAAGGAGGAGTAGTCAGCATGGATTCACCAAAGGGAAATCATGCCTGACCAATCTGATAGCTTTCTACGATGACATGACTGGCTGGGCAGACGAAGGGAGAGCCGTGGATGTTGTCTACCTAGACTTCAGCAAGGCTTTCGACACAGTCTCCAATGATATCCTCCTAGGGAAGCTGAGGAAGTGTGGGCTGGATGAGTGGTCGGTGAAGTGGATAGAG